>Ga0208984_1000032_pt1 | contig 16471 bp, 13 predicted proteins | sample MedBloCAOM3_M3_FD_187851 | JGI IMG/M metagenome (GOLD analysis project Ga0208984, IMG submission 187851) | Forest soil microbial communities from El Dorado National Forest, California, USA - Mediterranean Blodgett CA OM3_M3 (SPAdes) (version 2) | ecosystem: Environmental > Terrestrial > Soil >... | reverse complement strand
ACGAACTGCCAGATCGGAGTCTTCGCTGCCTACGTTTCGCGTCACGGTCATGCGTTCCTCGATCGTACGCTGTATCTTCCGAAGGAATGGACCGATGATCCAGATCGCCTGGAAGCCGCATACGTGCCCCCCAATGCCGGCTTTGCGACCAAACCAAAGCTTGCGACGAGAATGGTCGCACGCGCCATAGCCGCGTCTGTACCATTCAAGTGATCACGCGAGAACTTGGACGGCGTAGCCTCGCGCTGCCCGCCTTTGCGGACTCGCGCCAATCGGCTTCCGTCGCACCTGATCCGGCGTGACGGAAGCCCGACGAACAAGGCGTGCTACTCTCTCATTACTTCACTTCTCAAGGAACTTGGCCGGCGGGAAGTCACGCGAGTACACCGGATTGGCAAGAAACGCCTTTTCGCCATAGGTCCAGAACTGGCTGACATCCGGATAGGTCTTGAAGACCGAATTCACGAGACGTCCGTCCTTGCGCGTCACCTTTCGCAAATAGACATTGCCGACGACGTTGCCGAGGTCGTCGAACTTGACCGGCCCTCGGGCGGTATCGACATTGACGGCGCGCAGCGCTTTCATGAAGGCGGGCTTGTCCTCGATCTTGCCGTCCACGGCCTTGATGGCGGCTTCCAGAACGGCGCCGTTCACATAGGTCCCGGCTGCGTAGAAGCCGGGGTCATACTTGAACTCCTTGCGGAACGCCGGCGCAAATTTCTGGTTTTCGGCACCTTCGAGTTCGGCCGAATACCAGCATGTCGTGATGATGTTCAACGCTTCATCGCCCATGTTGCGGAGCACGGCTTCGTCAAGCGCGGTCATGCCGCCGATCACGGGGAGTTTGTCCTTGTTACCGTAGTCGACCAGCTGCCGAAGAAAGCGGAAGCCGTTCGATCCGGCGAATCCCAGGAAGATGGCATCCGCATTCTTCAACTGGCCCACGTAGCTGCCATAGTCGGGAACCGTGAGCGGCGGGAACAGTTTCTGAATGATCTGGCCGTCATTGTCTTCGAAGGCGCGCTGGAAACCGGCACACATCTCATGGCCATAAGCGATATCGTCCGCGATGGAGATCATCTTCTTGTATTTGAGTTCCTTCGCAGCGTATTCACCCAGCGGGTGGGCGCATTGCGAGGAGGTCGACGTGGCGCGCACGAACCACGGGTTTGCACTGCGCTGAGTCATGTCTTCAGCGGCGGCAACCGATAGTGTCGGGATCTGGGCCTGGCGGATGTAGTCGTCGATAGCCAAAGCCTCAAAGGCCGCCAACGGGCCGATCAGGCAATGGACATTGTTCTTCTCGACCAGTTCCTGTGTCTTGGTTCGCGCTTGCGCCGGAACGCCGGCGGTATCCGCGGTGATCAGTTCGACCTTGCGGCCGCTCATCATGTTGTCGCGCTCCTTCAGGTACATGACGAGCGCGCGTTCCATGTCGATGCCGCCCGACGCCAGCGGCCCGGTCTTGACGGTGAGCAGCCCGACGCGGATCGGCCCTTCACCGGCGGCACTTGCCATGCGTGGCGCAACCGCGCCTGCAACTCCCAGACTTGCAGCTCCGGCCACAAATCCTCGACGCGAAATATTCATGTTTCTCTCCCAGTGTTTTTAATGTTGTCGTCAGCGTCCGGGTACGATTGGCACCAGGACGTGATTGAAGCCCTCTTTGTCGAGGTGCAACGTGGTCTTTCCGCCAAATGTCTTCGGTGGTCGATTGCGGGGATCATTGTGCAGAAATGGCCCGCAGCCCAGCAATTCGTTCTTGAAATTCGACAGTTTGGCACCGGTCGTCTTTTGCCACTCATAGTCCTTGCCGCGAACGCTCAACGCAATGCGGTGTCCCTTTGGAACCACAACCGATGTGGGCCAGATCTCGACGGCCAGATCGACGGGGGCACCGGGTTTAAGCGGCTGCGGTTCGTCATGGATGTAATAGGGGCGGTACGGTTGCGACAGTTTTTCGTCAAGCTTGCGGTGCGATGCCCGCAACCATCCCTGTGCCACGGGGGTATGCGGATCGATCGCCCCGATGAAGGTCTGCTCCCTCAGATCTGAACTGAAGACCCGGAAAACGAGAAAGATGTCGGCGTCGTGGGTGCTCGAAGAGACTTTCAACCCGGCGGCCAGCGGTCCGGTGATTTCGGTATCCTCGGTCATCGGCTTGGAGATGAAGGTCAGACCGTCGCCCATCGCGCCAAAACTGATTTCCGCAGCCGTGGTCGGCGGCTCCAGCGACAACGTCTGATCGATCGGGTTCAGGTAAAACTTCGTCCAGACCGTGCTTGGCAGCGGCCACGCGGTCTCATGCCGCTTAACGAAACTGTCCGTATGACGCACTTGCAACTGAACTTTTGGCTGCTGATCCCACCCGTTGGCCTCGCCCTTCAGGTAGAAATCGAAGAACCGTTTCTGAAGTTCGCGTCCATAGTCGGTGTAGAAATGCGTCCAGTGCGCGAGACCATGGCATTCCAGCCACTTCTCGTTGGACGCCGCACGCACGTAGCCCTCAAAGTTGCCTCGGGGATGCAGGCCCTGCCCGCCCCAATTGGCCGCGGACAGAAAAGGAACGGTCACCTTGCTCCAGTCCGGTGAACGCGCCTTATGATAATCGTCGTCGAGCGGATGGGCCAGAATATCGTCGCCGAAACTACAGCGGTTCGCAGCCAGTTCGTGGTCGGACATGGTCACGTCGCCGCATACCAGTTCGCCGGTGACCTTGCTGCGGGGCCCGCGCTCTCCCAGGCCGTACTGCACGGTCTTGACCTGCATGTCGTACCAATTGGCCCAGAACGTCGACAGTATGCCGCCGTGATGCGTCATGTCGCGGTACCAGTCAGCAGCCCCCTCCCAGATACACATCGCGGTCAGATGCGGCGGTTGCAGCGAAGCGACCTGCCACTGGTTGATTCCGTAGTAGGAAATGCCGTTAAGCCCGACCTTGCCGTTGGACCACGACTGGACGCCGGCCCACTCGATGCACTCGTAAAAGTCGCGGCTTTCGCGCGGAGAGAAATGATCTACAAAACCGGGTGATCGACCTGTGCCACGCGAATCGACGCGAACGCACACGTAGCCGTGGCATACCCATTTCTCAGGATCGACGACCTCCCAGTTCTGGTACTTGTTGGTCGATCCGTACGCGACATCGGGGTGGGCCGCGATCATGCTCTGCCAGGCGCTCGGGTAGCCTTCCTGGAAAGCAAGACCCTTTGCGTAGGGGCCATATGTCAGGAGAACCGGGAATTTCTCGCCGGAGATCGGCCTGAATACGTCGGCCCGTAATACCAGGCCGTCATCCATGACAATTTCGACATCCCACTCAATCAGCATGCCGTCTTGCTCGACCACCTGAGACACTCCTCCCCCTTCTTCGTTCTTCTTTTGATGGAAAAGTGTGGGCGATCATTTCTTATTTATCAAGTGAAAATTTACATACATTGTCATTCGGCCTGCAATATTGGCTCTGACGCAACTTTGCGTGCAGCTCTGTCCAACCATGCGTCAAGATCTGCGTGCGCCTTCTTGCGGATCATCGTATGGAGAGCGGTGATGACGACCCGAAGCAACGTATCATTGCTGAGGGGGCTCATCACTTTGCGTAATGGAGGACCGCAGAAATGATCATTTTATGCGATCCAGCACCCCGGATAAGATATGAGCTGCAGATTGGCGCAAGCGACGACGATGCAGCTTTTACCGGTTCATCCACTCGCAGAAGCAGGCCAAGTCAAGTGCGTCACCAGACCGGATATCTGGGGAAACGGCAATCTTGAGAAGTTCTCAGTAGTATTGAAAATCGAATCAGAGTGAACAGTCATGCCTTTCGTTGCGGTTCCAGGCCACATCCAGATCTCAACCTACGTCGATGGCTCCGCGGATAATCCGTGGCTTGTACTATCCAACAGTCTAGCCGCGACCCACAGCATGTGGGATCTGCAGATGAAAGCTTTGCTCAAGCGCTATCGCGTCCTCCGCTACGACACCCGTGGTCACGGCCAAAGCGATGTTCCGGCAGCGCCATACTCATTTGACGATTTGGTGGGCGACGCAGTCGCGCTGTTGGATCACTATCAAATTGAGCGCGGAACTTTCATGGGCCTCTCACTAGGGGGGATGACGGGGTTGGGAATCGCCTTGGCACATCCCGGCCGGCTGGAGGCGCTTGTTTGTTGCGATGCTCGAGCAGATGCTCCACCGCAGTTCGTGCAAGGCTGGAACGAGCGGATTAACGCGGTGCGCGGAGGAGGGCTGGCGTCTATACTTCCAGCGACCGTTGAGCGTTGGCTTTCAGCGGCATTTCGAGCGACCCATCCTGATGTCGTGGCCGACGTCGAGCGCATGATTCTTTCGACTCCAATCGTGGGGTATGAAGGTTGCGCTGAGGCATTGAAGCGCCTGGATTACCTGAAAGATCTGCATCACATCACGACGCCTACACTGTTCATCGGCGGCGCAGAGGATATGGCTGCACCGCCGGAAGCAATGCAAGCAATGGCCGATCGAATCCGGGGCTCGAGATTCTCGATTATTGCAGGCGGCGCGCATCTTTCAAATATTGATAGCGCAACAGGCTTTCATGACGCCATAAAGGATTTCCTCCAGCTGGACTAGTGGCCTTGCTGTGAATACCTCGACGCGATCTCCGTCAAATTGGCCAATATGATCATTTGGATTCGACTCAATTCGTCGGTCGGGAAGGAGTTCGCGGCGAAAGCAAAGCCAGATCGCCGGGACCGACTCAAACGCGGTGGTCAGGCCGGTGGCCAGCGTTTGTTGAGTCGGGAAGCTTCTTGCTCGAGTATCTCAAGGAAGGCGGAAGCTGCTACAGATAGAACCTGACGAGAAGGTTCTATCTGTATGAGATCAAGCCCGAACCGCGGTTCGACGATCGGATTGACAGTGAACGATCGGTTCTTGTTCGACTCGGCCATCATGATACCCGGCAGGATGCATAGCCAATCCGACTGAGCCACGAAATCAAGAGAGCCAAGCATTGCATCCAACTCCAAATGCCGATTGATTTTGATGCCGTTGGAGGACAGATATGTTTCGATCAGGTTTCTTCGAGTATTGGCCTTGCTTGGAACGACAAGGTTAATTGAGTTCAGGGTTCTTAGCCGCACTGGCTTTGCATGAGTGAGGGGCGACTTGAGGGACGATACCAAAACTTCGGGAGTGCGCAAAAACAGGCGACTTCTCAGGCCCATTGCTCCGGGAAAGGCAGGCACGATTGCGAAGTCGAGGTCGCCATTTTGCACCTGCTGAGTAAGTCCGGCGCTGTATCCTTCGACAATGCGTACCGCTGAATTCGGATGTTCCTTGATGAACCTCGTGAGAGTTGGCGCCAGCACGCAGCGCGTCATCGTCGGCATCAATCCTACTTTGATCGCTCCTTCGATTCCAAGACCGAACACCCGCACGGCGCGGCCGGCGGCTCCGTGGGCGCGAAGAACATCAATGCAATGGTTGTAGTAACAATCTGCCGCAGGCGTGGGCACGGCCCCGCCTGTGCCCCGAATGAAGAGCTTTACCCGAAAGCTGTCCTCCAATTTTCGGATATGCTGTGAAACACCCGACTGTGTCGCGTTTTCCCGAGTCGCCGCAGCCGTAAACGATCGCTCTTCATAGACTGCCACAAAGAGTTTGATGTCACGCAGGCTGTCGGTCACGGTCGATCATCCATTATGATTACAAAATGAATTTGACATCAGATTTCGTTATTCCTCAAGTGGAGTTCGGAAGCAATCAACGAGCTTTCGAGCGATCCCGGGGAGCATCAATACTAAGCCGCCACGTTGGGCGATGGGTGACTAAGCAATTGAGCTTCGGCAATCATGCGGAATGAACGCTATCAGCCTACTGCTGAACGGTCTGAACGGCTTCCTCAAGATTCTCTATACTGTCAGCTCTGGCTTCATCAAACTTCATTGGGAGCGGCTATCTGATTTCATAATTAAGAAGAGTAATTATTATCATTTTTCACCGCTTCAGCTCTGCGGCATGATCGGTTCATGAACACGCTCGATCTTCTTTCCGATGCTGCGGCCGATACGCGCGGTCTGCGAAACGCCTTGGGACGCTTTGCGACCGGCGTCACTGTCGTGACAACCCGAACGCAGGACGGAAAATTCGAGGGCGTCACCGCAAACTCGTTCTCGGCTGTTTCGCTCGAACCTCCCCTCGTGCTTTGGAGCCTTCGCTGCGCAGCCCCCTCGCTGCCGGCGTTTCTCGCATCGAACTGTTTCGCCATCAACCTCTTGTCAAAGGAGCAAGCTCGAATTTCACGTCACTTCGCGACGCCCCAGCTTAACAAGTTCGAAGGCTTGGAATTCAAACTTGGGGTCGACGGTTGTCCGATTTTCGAACGAAGTCCCGCAATATTCGAATGTCGCACGCAGACCAAAGTTCAGGGAGGAGATCATATCATCCTGATCGGTCGCGTCGTACGCGTTCATTGTTGCGATGGCACACCACTCATCTTCGCGAGTGGTCAATATGGCACGCATACTTTGCTTACCGAAGTCGAATAGTCATTATTGCATCAGGGTCAGCCATAGATCACCTGCAATGTAAGCGTCATGCGCGATTGCGGGCTTGATCCGCTTTCGCGTCAGCATCAGATTCCGCAGCCGTTTTTCAGCGACATCGGCTATGGCATTCATGCTCAGCGACTTTACTTTGATGCACCGCAAGCGGACATGGGCCCTAACCCCGAATTTCGCTATGCGGAGAGAGATGGCAACCGGCTCGACGGACTGGATCGGCAGCGTTTGATCGGGATCCGCAGGCGCGCCTCAGCTCCCGTTACTTGTAGAACTCGTCGAGATCGAGCGGCAGCTTGATCTCGGTGCCGCGCCTGGCCGACAGGTCCATCGCCATGGTCAGGAGCAGGTTGCGGTGACCCTCGGCGGCGGACGCGTGCGGCGTCTTAAGGCCGGTGTGGATGCGCCCGAACCAGGAATTGGTTTCGTCGCGCATCGGGCCCCAGAGCTGGCCGTCGTTCATGTCTCCCGGCGGATAGCTGGTGAGGAAATCGACGTGGCGCTCGAACTCGGGCTTATAGTTACGCGAAGTATAGCCGGCGCCGATCGGCTTTTCGGTCGCCATCACCAGATCTCGGTGGGTGTCCTCGATGTCGATGACGCCTTCGGTGCCGACGATGCCGACCTGAAGACCGTACACCGCTCCCGGCCAGACGTGGGGCAGAGCCCAGCTAATGTTCATGCTCCAAATCGTACCGTCATCCATCGTGAAGATACCGAAGGTCGAGTCCTTGGTGCCCCACATCGCGAGCGCCTTGTCGACCGAACGGGCAAACACGGACACCGGCGTCTTGCCTTCCATCAGGTACATCGACATGTCGAGCGCGTGCGTGCCCGAGACCACCATCGGCGTGAGGTTCTGGCGCTCATTGGTCTTGCGGATGGTGGCGATTGGCACCATGCGATTCATGAATGCGCGGGTGACCACGGAGGTCACATCGCCGATTTCGCCGCGAGCGAGCTTGCCCTTGACCGCCTGGAAGCGCCGCCGGAAGCGGTTGGTGTAGCCCATCACGGCGTCGACCCCGGCTTGCTCGATCGCCTTGAGCACCTTCGCCGACTCCCGCGCGTCGGTCGCCAGCGGCTTTTCGATGAACAAATCGAGCTTGCGCTCGCACGCGGCCAAGAGCGGGCCGACATGGGCGTTCTCATCGGTTGCGATGATTGCCGCCGTGACCTCGGGGCGCTTCAGCAGCTCGTTGTAGTCGGTGGTGAAGAAATCGGCCTTGGCGTCTTCGGCGAGTTTCTGGCCAACCTCGGCGTTGGAGTCGCACAGGCCGAGCCAGCCGATGCCGGGATAGTCGCGTGCGAACTCGGCCCGGATGCGCCCGATCGTGCCACAGCCGATCACGGCTAGGCCGATTTCTTTTCGTTGGGGTCTCATGTCTTCCTTTTACCTAGCAGGGGGTTTCGATTCAGCCGAACAGACTTTGCGATGGGTCGAGGCGGCACTGCGATCTCATATCCTTTTTGAGCATGATCTTTTCGGAAAACCGGTTCCCACTTTTCCGGATCATGCTCTACACCGGCGTGCGGAACTTCTTGTAGAGGTCCTGCACCGCTGATAGCGACTGGTTGTTGAGCGGAAGGCTGATGGGCTCGCCGGATTCCGCCGAGAGGTCCGCGCCGAGATAGGTCTCCATCACCCGGCGCGCGCTTTCCGGCGACACCATCGGCGGCTGGTCCCGCAGCACGCATTCGAGGAAGTGCATCGTCTCGGGTCCCATCTGCCCGGCATAGACGTGATCGACCCATTCTCCCGGCATCGTCGACATCGGATACTGCGTCCCGTCCTTCATTGTATTGAGCCAGTTGTCGCGCTGAGTATCGTCGAGGAAGAGCGAGCCTTCCGTTCCGGTGATCTCGATGGTCGTTGCGCAGTAGTTTGGGTAGCTTGGCGGCAGGTTCCAGCCGCCGCCGATTGAAACCAGCACGCCGTTGTCCATGGTCACGGTGCTCCACATGATGTCATAGGAGCCGTTGACCGCCTGCATGTAACCGTAGGCTCCCTGCGAATAGACGCGGACGGGTTTCGCGGGCTCGAGCAGCCAGAACACGAAATCGAGGTCGTGGGTCGATTCCATCGTCGCCGGCGACAGCCGGCCCCGGCTTGAGATCTTCTTGCCGAGACTGCGTGACAGATGCCGGCTCACCATCACCGACACCGGCTTGCCCAGCGTGCCGTCGGAGATCTTTTTCTTGGCGTAGGCGAGCTTCGGGTTGAAGCGCTGCGAGTAGCCGATGGTGAATTTGAGATTGGCGCGTTTGGCGATCTCTATCAGCTCGTCGGCTTCGAACAGTTCGATCGCGATCGGCTTTTCCAGCAGCACGTGCTTGCCGACCCGAAGGCAATCGCGCGCGATCGGATAGTGGTTGGATTCCGGCGTGGTCGAGATGTAGACCACCTTGATCCGGTCGTTCTTGACGATGTCACGGTAGTCGAGCGTCGCGGTTGCCGCGTTGGTCAATGTCTTGACCTCGGCCAGGCGGTCGGGCCTGATTTCACAAATGTGAAGCTTGTCGACGAGCGAGGAGCGCGACAGCGTTTCCGCCCGTATGCCACCGCACCACCCTGTTCCGATCACCGCGACTTCGACCTGTTGCACGCTCGTGCCCCCTTGTTTCCCTGTAGCGAATTCCGGCGCGAATGCGCCTTCGGCAAAGCTCATACTCAGTTGTGGTGGTGCAGAGAAGGACCATTCCACGCGCGCCGCGTCAATCCGCGCGTACGCCGCTTTCTTCGATCACCTTGGTCCACTTGGCAGTTTCGCCGTCGATATAGGCCTTGAAGTCCTCCGGCGATTTGCTGCTGACGGCGATCGCGCCGCCCTTGCGCATGCGCTCCTGAATCTGAGGATCGGCGAGCACCTTGACGACAGCGGCGTGCAGCTTGTCGACGATCGGCCGCGGCGTACCCGTAGGCACCATCACGCCCTGCCAGGACGACGTCACGAGGTTCTTCCATCCGAGCTCGTACATGGTCGGTACGCCGGGCAGATCGGCTATGCGCTCCCGGGTGGTGACGGCCAGCGCCTTGACCTGGTTGTCCTTCACGAACTGCAACGCGGACGACATGGTGGTGAACATCAGGTCGACGTGGCCGCCGAGAACGTCAGTCACCGCCGGGCCGGCGCCACCCTTGTAGGGCACATGCACCATGTCGAGCCCCGCGTCTTTCTTGAAAACCTCCATTTCCAGCCGATTGAGCGTGCTGCTGCCGGGCGAGGCAAAGGCGACCTTGCCCTTGTTCGCCTTCACATAGGCGATCAACTCGCTGACGTTGTTGGCGGGGAAGTCCAGCCGGGTGATCAGGATGCTTGGCGTGTCGGCGCAAATCGTGACGGGGCTTAGATCCTTGTCCGGGTTGATGCGCATGTTGGCCGCGTAGACGCCGGGGTTGATCGAGACGGTGCCGATATTGCCAAGAAAGCTGGTGTAGCCGTCCGGCGCCGCGCGGGCCGCGGCCTCGGTGCCGATCATGCCCGCAGCACCCGGCCGATTGTCGACCACGACCTGCTGGCCGAGGATGTAGCTGACGCCTTGCTGGATGATGCGGGCGACGAAATCGGAAGCGCCGCCGGGCGCGAACGGCACGATCATCATGACCGGCCGATTGGGATAGTTGCCAGCGTCCTGGGCGGAGGCTGCTCCGCCGAACAGGAGGAACAGTGCGCAGCCGAGCGCCGCCGTGATTCCGGTCCGAATTCGCTCTCGTGATGCCATGGCTGTTCTTTCGCTTAATTCTCTGCCGTCGTCTGGAAAGCCCGATCCAATGCGATCTATAGGCCGATGCCGGAATCGTGGGAAATGCTAAAGTGTGTCTCGCGGTCGGCTCGGCTGTCCGGGTTTGGGTGCTCCGACGAAGGAAGACGGGTAGCTTATCCGCATTCAGATGGCCTCGATTGCTCCACTCTTGACCGATCGGTGGATTGCTTCAAAGCTTCGGACGTTCACCAGCATTTCATCCAGCGCGACCGGATAGGGTGTCTGGCCAAGTGCGGCGCGACCAAAGGCCTCAAGGTTGTCGCGCACCGCCGGGTGCGGCGCATAGAAAGCGGTCACGGGCGTTTCGTCGCGGTGCACGCTGGTCACATCCCATCCGGTCGAATTTTCTGGATGGCTGCGATCGCGGATTTCCATCCAGCCTTTCGAACCGAGCAGCGCAAGACGGCCCATAAACGGCGTCGCCAGCACAGCGCCCAACATGGCGGTGGCGCCGCTCGCAAAGCCAATCGTTATCGACAGCGTATCGCCGTTCGCAAAGTCGCTTCCTAACCTTGCCAGCCGCGCCCAGACGCTGGTCGGCCGGCCAAGCAGCGCGATGGAAAGATCCACCATGTGGATGCCGGTGGCGGAGAGCGGACCGACCGGATTTGCCGTGTTTGACAATCGCCAGTTGTCATCAGGCAATTTCAGGAACTTGTCCTGACTGAAATTGCCTTCCAGCATCAGCGGATTGCCGAACTCGCCCGCAGCAAATCGCTGCCGCATCTCAATGACCGCGGGTTCAAAACGCCGTTCGTGCCCGATACCCAACTGAACGCCGGCTTTCCTCACCGCCGCGATCGCGGTTTCCGCATCGGCTGATGTCGTACATAATGGCTTCTCACAGAAAACGTGACGTCCGGACCGCGCGGCTGCTGCGATCTGATCCGCATGACGCTCTTGTGGCGTGCAGAGAATGACGGCCTGCACATCTGGATGCGTCAGTGCGTCCTCGAAATGAGGCGATGTCTCGACACCAAACGCCGATGCTGCCGTACGCGCCGAATCCAACGGATCGACGCACAGCACTGGCCGAATGGTGGTGCTGTTTGACAGATTTCTGAGAATGGTTTGCCCCCACCATCCCAGGCCGATAACCGCAGCTTTGATCATGTGCTTGTCCGATCCTGTGCCTTTGTGCGTTCTGTGCGAGACTGGTCGCTAATCTGGCTGGCGGTCATCAAGGCCACGCCGTACCACGTACACGTCACCGGCCTGTTTGTGTCCGTCAACGCCTTGAACTGCCGCCAGAATCCCACGCGCGCTCCATGTTCGCACCAAGACCGCTTGGACGCATCGGGCACCAGCGGCTGCCCAAGCGGGGCCCGCCGGCAAGTACCTGATAAGGGGTGTGATCGCCAGGAGCCACAGCGTTCCTTTTGATTTGGCTGCCGGACTATTCTGCGGCGTTGACCTGTTTCGAAGTCCCCGCATTGACTTGCGGCATCACCTTTTCAGCCATCAGGATCATGGACTCGCGACCAAGTTGGGGATCCTTCCAATCCTTGCCTGCATAGAGCAGCGTGCCGAACTTGCCGACCTCGTCCTCAAAGGCAAGCAACTGATCCGCGACGCTATCCGGCGTCCCGTAAATGATCAATTTCTCACACACCATCTCAAGCGTCACCTCGTCATCGGGTTGATCGCGGCGGGTCTTAAACAATTCAATGCGGCCGTTCTTTTTCAGTTTGGTGAACAATGACCGATAGTAACTGACGTAAGGGCCGTCCGGGTCGGTCGCGTATGCCTTTGCCTTCGATGCATCCTTGGCAACAAACACGCTCTTCGCAACCCGCCAGTTCTCCGCATCGAGAGCTCGACCGCTTCGCTCGCAGCCTTCGGCATATTTTGGCCAGTGACTTTTGACCCATGCCGGCATCAGGAAGTTTGCCGAAATCGGATCCCATCCTCTTGCGGCAGCCTCCGTGACGCCTTTTGAGAACGGCGCGACCGCCGTCACCACGATAGGCGGATGCGGCCGCTGCAGCGGGCCCGGGATGTATCCTTGGCCAATCTCCTTGATCAGAGTTTTTTGGGTCGAGACGTTCCAGTATTTTCCCTGCAGATTGTAGGGAGGCTCGCCGGTCCAGATATCCAAGACCTGATTGATAGCCTCAAGAAACATTTCGCTGCGATTGGCGTCGAGATTGCCAAACAATTCCGCGTCCGACAGAAGTCCGCCGGGACTGATCCCAAAAATAAGCCGTCCGTCCAGCATGTGATCGAGCATGGCGATGCTGGCCGCGAGAGCGGCTGGATGGGTGTTCGGCATATTGATCGTGCCGGTTCCCAGTCGAATTTGTTTAGTCGCCGCCGCGATCCAGGCGATGAATGCGATGCAGGAGGTGATATTTTCCGCTTTGTCCGTAACGTGCTCGCCGACGTAGGCTTCGGTGAATCCAAGTTCGTCAGCCAGCAGGAAGGCCTCACGATCCTCTTTCAGGGACAGCCGCCAATCCTTGTCCAGAGGATGGATCGGCATCGTGAAGAATCCCAATTTCATTTCCTGTTCCTCATTTTCGGCGGCCCAATCAATATTTGTAACGATTAAGCTGGAGTAGAAAAATGATTATTTCTACTCTTTTGCATTAGATTTATTGATGCTTAAGCGCGTCGCCGACGACAGCAATTGTCGGCGCGAAAGGATCCGCCCGGACATCTCGGCTCTTTTATAAAATGCGGATGGCGATCGGGGCGTCAAAATTTCAGCACTGAACCTCAGTAACGAGAGCCGCCGAAAACCACGAGGGATCGCCAGACAGGCGGTGGAGCCTGTATGTGCGGCGGGCCGGGGCTAACCTATGACGCGATATGGGCGACGGCCGTCAAGACAGCAAGAGAGTGCAATCGCGACGTCGCAGACGAAACGATAAAACGCTTATCCGCAGCGCATCGTTGTGAAGCGGTCTTCAGGGCCGATTGTCTTCGTCCTGAGAGGCTTGGAGGCTCGAAACTTCAACCGAAATGCCGAGCTTCGCCCGTCGATGGCAATTATGCAGGAAGAGGGCCGAACGCTGGCGGCGGAACGCGGCGCTTCGAAGCGGATTCGTAAGCAGACGCAACCTTGAGGATGACATCTTCTTTGCCGGGCTCGCATCGGAACACGAGTGAGAACGGCAGACCGGGCGCGGCCAGCACCGTCGGCACGTCGGATGGCGCCGAGACGTAGCGCGTCCCGTCGGCGCTCAGCTTGAATACCGGATCGTAGGTGGTGGTCACGAAGCCGGCCGGGATAAGCACCTCGGTCAATCCGGCGTTCGGCCCCATCAGCGATTCCGGCCGCAGGTTGCTCGGAATGTCATACTGATGCGCGTGGCCGATCAGGCCAGGCACCCACGGCGTATGCAGCCGTACCAGAGCGTCGAGCTTGTTCTCCAGGATCACCATCATGTCGGCGCGGCGCAGCAGTTCGCGCAGCATCACCCGCTCGTTGACGCCCTGACGGCCGCCGAGCTTGTTGCGGGGGTCGCTGACCTCTTCCCAGTTCTTGAAGGCGGCGCGCTGATCGTCGCCCCAGAATTTCGAGCGCGCATTGAGCGTGCCCCAGTCCTTCAGGGTTTCCTCAAAGCCGGCGGCTTTCCAGTCGTCGGCGCGGCGCATCAGATATTGCGAGATGTGGTAGCGGAAGGTCGGCGCCAGCTCCTGCTGCTGGATGGTGGCGATGTCGAGATTGACCGGCCCCTCGATCTTGCCTTCGGCCAATGCGACGAAGTAGTCGATCGGCTGCATCGTGCCGGTGCCGAAGGTCTTGCCCGGCAGGAACTCGGTCGGCGTGATCGCCGCCTCGAACTCCTTGTAGAGCGGCTTGCCGTCGGGGGCGAGACGGAACAGCAGATCGGGCATGAACAGCGGGATCAGCTGGTGCAGCGCGCGGCGATAATCCAGCGTCATCACCTCGATGTCGGGATCGCGCGTCCAGAGCGGGTCTGTCGATTCCACCAGGGTCGCGCCGAGCTTGCCGCCGAGTATTTCCTTAATCTCGCGCGCCGCCGCGGTGACGATCGGCTCCTCGGTCTTCGATCCCTTCGGATAGACCATCGATTCCCGGATTACGCCGATTCGCATGCCGGCCAGCGCGCCGGGTGTGCCCGGCATGTTGACGTGGCTCGCGTAGGCCGTGCTCAGTACCGACGAGCGCGGCACCGCGGTGAACGGGTCGCGCCGGTCGTAATAGCCCTCGACGGGATCCTTGAGCGCATCGAGAATCTTGGCGCAATCGACGATCGATCGCGCGTGGATGCCGGTGCGGTCGCAATAGACGTCGGCGCCGATCGCGCCGCCATCGAAGCCGATCATCGACTTGTGCGGCAGGATCAGCGCGATCGAATTGTGGTTGGACGGACCGCGGCAGGACGCACGCGTCTCTTCGCCGAGGCTGGCCATCACCAGATTGGTGCTGACAGACAGCGCCGATCCGGAGCTGGAGCCGAGCGACGCGGCGCGCCTGGTGTCAAAGGGATTAGAAGGATTGCCGGCCCAGGTCGAGCGCTGGTAGCCAAGCGTCGAGGCCAGAACCTTGTCCGGCTTGTTGCCGCCGCCGGGATCGCCGGCGCGGCCGTTATATTCGGTGTTGACGGCCTTGGCGAAGATGATCGCGCCCTTCTTGCGCAACTGGTCGACCAGCACGTGATCGCGCGCCGGAAAATCCATGTCATAGGCGACGTCGCCACCGCCGGTCGAGCGCATGTCGCTGGTATCGAACGGGTCCTTGAACGAGAACACCACGCCGTACATCGGCATCTTGTCGAGATCGGGATTGCGGCCGAATTCGGCGTCGAGTTCGGCAGCGCGCTCCAGCGCATCAGGCTGCTGGCGGAAGAACTCGCAGGCCGGCGGCGCCCCTTTCGGCAGCGCGCCGAGCGAGGGATGCAGGTCGTAGTCGCCCTTGCAGGTCACGGAACGCTCGCCGCGGATGTTGAAGGTGCCGATCGCATTGACCTGCCCGGCATTGGGCTTGCCGACAATCATACCGAACTGCTGCTGCACGCTGGGGTCCGACGCGGTAGATTCCATAGTGCCATATTGCAGCGGCACGCCCTTGTACTTGTCGAGATCGGGCAGGATGGTTGAAGCTTTCACGGCGTCGGTCGGAAACCGCAGCGGCGCGGTGGCGCGCACCGTGCCGACGGCTGCCGGCACCGGAGCGCCGTCTTCTGTCAGCAGCAGGCTGGCGACACCGTTGTAGGCCTTCGCTCGGTCGATATATTTCTGCACCACCTGAACAACGGTCGTGTTGCCCGCGCGAATAGCGTCGTGAAGTTCGGTGATCGTCGCTTCCTCGAGCTGAAAGGGGGCGTCGTGTGCGTTGGGCATTTGGTGTCCTCTTGGTTTTCAAAGCAAATTGGGAAAGTCGTTCTCGACGGCGGGCCCTGATCAGCCCGGCCGTGCGGCTTCGAGTTCGAGCAGCGGATCGTCAGCGCTCAGTTCCAGATCGTCGCTGCGCAATTGATCGGGACGCGCCAGCGTCTCCAGATTGAGGTGCAACAGCATACGCGCACGCCACGCGACGACCGCCACCACGCCCAGCGTCACGGCGCCGCCCAGGCACAGCGTCGGGCCGGCCCCGATCAGACTGGCGGTCATGCCGCTCTGGAATGTGCCGAGTTCGTTGGAGGAGCCGGTGAATACCGACTTCACCGCGGCGATGCGCCCGCGCAACGCTTCCGGCGAGGCCAGCCGCAGGATGGCGTGGCGGATCACCATGCTGGTGCCGTCGCACAGGCCCGCAAGAAACAAGGCGGCCAGTGACAGCATGAAACTGGTCGAGAGCCCAAATGTGATGATGCATAGCCCGAACAAGGCGATGATTACATGCAGCGCGACGCCGGCGTGACGCACCGGCAGCAACCGCGTCGCGGCCAATGCCGCGACCAGGGCGCCGGCGGCGCTGGCGGAGCGCAGCAGGCCAAAGCCCTCCGGCCCTACATGAAGAACTTCCAGGGCAAAGATCGGCAACAGCGCGTTGGCGCCGGCAAAGAAAACAGCGAACAGGTCAAGCGCCATCGATCCCAGCAGGATTTCGCTGCCGAACACGTAACGCACGCCTTCCGCGATGCGACGCCGCGCGCTCCGGCCTGAAGGTTGCGGCAAAGGCGGCCGGTTTTGCACCCCGAGCGCGATCCACAGAGCAGACAAGACGAACAGCGCGGCAGTGCCGGCATAGG
>Ga0208984_1000031_pt1 | contig 16511 bp, 19 predicted proteins | sample MedBloCAOM3_M3_FD_187851 | JGI IMG/M metagenome (GOLD analysis project Ga0208984, IMG submission 187851) | Forest soil microbial communities from El Dorado National Forest, California, USA - Mediterranean Blodgett CA OM3_M3 (SPAdes) (version 2) | ecosystem: Environmental > Terrestrial > Soil >... | reverse complement strand
CGTGACATTCGAGGCATGGCCCGCGAACCAGACAGCGTTCCGGCTGATCGTTGCCGCACAATCGTGGCACTGGTTCTCCCCGTAGGTGCGGTTTGCCAAAGTCGCCGAGGTACTTTCCTCGTTCCAATTGCGTCGGGAATCGGACATAGTGCAGGGCCGGCCCTCGGTCCGAGTGGGTAGCGTTGCGTTCCTCTTTGGAATTCGAGGATACGATGCTGCGAATACCCCGGCCTACGCCGACCTGTACGCGTTTTCAAACCACCATTGAGATGCCCTGCATCAAATGCGGTGAGCGGATGAGGCTGGCCTCGATTGAGCCGCAAGGTCAGAACTTCGACTTGGTGACCTACCGGTGCATCCCGTGCGTCTGCGAAGAGAGTTTTTTGCAGCCGGTGTAGATCGACATATGCAAATCCCTGCCGGTTATGGCCGATAGGGATAAGTAGAAAAGATGACGGACGGCGAGTGTATCACGCGGTGGCCGGTCAAGAACCTGCTCTGCAATTGAAATCCACGAAGTAAATCCGTGCAAGACTATTTTTTATGGGCAAGAATTATTCATCCCCCGATGTCTAACGACCAGGGCATCCGTATCAAAATTTGCGTTTCGACGCTTCATTCGCAGCAGGCATGACCCCGCCGGTGATTTGTCTCATATGTTCGCCGGCATTCGTAAACTGACTCTTCAAAAACTCCGATTGAATTTGCATGGCCTGCTGGAGATCGGTTGCGTGAACCAATTTTCGCGCATGATCGAACGCAGCTTTCATGTTCTGTTCGGTGAACGATAAGGCCTGCTTGGAAATCGCCGTGCCCGGGCTCGGAATCGACGCCATCGATTTGCTTGCAGCATCAAAAAACAACCCGAACGCTTTTTCCGCCTGATCAATGGTTTTTTCGGCCAAATCGCGCAATTCGGCCGGGACTTCCAGTTTCGGTTCAATCATGGTCGCCATCCTCCAATTCGAATTAAGGGTTACCACATTTCCGGAACGGCGTCTGTGCGGTGTTTGCCTTGACCGGCAGCGGTGGACTCCCATCAGCGGTCTAACATTTGCTACGAGCGGCAAGCCCGCCTCGCTTTTTTGCGCATCGTGTGCAGCCAGCGGCTGCGATGCCGTGAGGCGATTGCCGTTCAACCCGCAAAGCGGCTTTTGTATTCCGAAGAAGGTATCTTAAGATGCCGCAAGGAAATCTTGCCGCATGCGTTCGTCGTCGCCGAACTCTGCCCGCTGCGCCATCTCGAGTGCGGCACTGCGGTTCACCAGGAGCAGTTCTACCCCAACGCACCACCTCCTTCAGCAAGGTCGGGTAACAGGCACGTTCCGAACCGCCGAATGCACGGCTTCGGGACATTCATCGTCCGACCGTATCCGTTCGGCTGGCTTGCTGAGCGCGCTCTTTGTCGCGCGGCTGCTCCTGTCCCTGCTCGTCACGTACGATGCCTTGATCGGGAGCATGGCCGGGCCTCGGTCCAGATTTTGCGGGTCTGGGCTCAGGCTTTGGCATGCCCTTCTGGCCGCCATGTTTGCCGCCTTGATCTTGTATACCTTCCAGATCGTTTTCTCTCGGCATTGCGATCGGACCTTGTTGCTTAGTCGAACGGCTTGAACTTTCTCGCGGTCTTCTCATGCCTGTTAATGCGATCCTCAGCCGCCGGGTTCCATCACTATGCAGGGTGGGCCACAGGTCCTCGTTAAAAGTGAGCGCTCGGTTCGGAACCCAAATCCGCGTCGCAAGTTGTGTCTCCCGCATCATCAATCCAGCAGGAGATTACCATGCGATCCAAGCTTGCTATCTCGACCCTCGTGGTCGCCGCACTGTTCGGGGCGACCACTATCGCATCGGCACAGATGCAGCCGGCTCCCGGCGCGTCGAGCGAAGGCAATGTCGGACCGGGCGCCACCGGTACCAAAATGAAATCTGGCAAGGTGAAGCACAGCAAGATGAAGTCCGGCACGACCACCGGAATGAGTTCTGGCTCCAGAAAGGGCGATTTGCGCAATCCGTCCGGCAACGCTGGTCCCGGCTCCGACATTAATGCCGGCAAGAGCAGCGGCAGCAGGTAGTACATGTTTTCCGTTGAAGGGCGGATGTACCCCTTCAACGCCTAGCGCGCATTCAGCAAAAGCATGCTCTCGGACTTGATCTGAGGCCAGAGAGGTTTGCGATCAGAACAGCCGCAAGTTATCAGCCGAAGGTGGTGCCCTATAGCCAACCGCCCGGCGCCCAAATCGTTGGTTCTCACTCCCGCACTCCCAAAACAAAGGGGGGAGATTGCCGTCGATTCAGGCTTGCTATCTTCAGCCCGCAGCCGGCTCCCGGCGCGTCAAGCGAAGGCAACGTCGGACCCTACGCCGCCACCATGTCCAACATAGAGCCTGGCGACAACCGGTTCCGCAACGAAGGCCCGCACCAACAAGGGCCTTGCATCCGAGCCGTCCATCCAAAGCGGGAATGCGGCCGGTAATGACGGCGGGAAATAGCATTCTTGCGTTGAAGGGCAGATGTGTGCCCCTTCGACAGCAAAGGGCCCCGGCGCAATGCGGGGCCCTTTGCTTTTGTCGCATCACCCGCAGGGACGATCAATGGTCACGGCGATCACGGTGCGTGTGATGCCACCGCCGATGCCCCATATCCATAGATGCGTAATGGTTTCCCAAAGTCCGCGCCTGGTAGTCGCCGGTATAGGGATTGTCCGGTCCCGTGTTCTGGCAATTGGCATTCGGGTAGAACTGCGCGCAATAGCCCGGATCGGAGATCACGTGCTGCGCGTTCGAAGGGCCTACCAGCGCTGTTGCCGCGAGGGCCGCGGCGCCTAACAATGCGAATTTCATTCGGTTTCTCCTGAGTTTCGATTTCGGAGATGTGGTGTCGCGACTTACGCTCCGCCATTAATGTTTTTTTTAATGTTGGGAGGATGAGACGCCGGATTCCCGCCTATGACCGAAATCCATTTTGTGCAGGCGGCCCGCGTGATTTTACGAACGGTTCTGACGTCTGCCGACGTCGCTCGCCTGAAAGACTGCTTCTGCATCTGGTGCAAGCTATTTCGAGGCCGAATCCTTTGACAACAGCGCGACGGCCTCCTGGACCGTCGTCATGAACTGTGCGGGGAAGATGATGGTGGAATTTTTCTCAATCGAGATTTCCGCCATTGTTTGCAGAGTGCGAAGCTGAAGCGCCACGGGATGTTGCGTGATGATATCTGCCGCCTGACCGAGCTTTACCGCTGCCTGGTATTCCCCCACGCGAAGTGAAACGATGACATAGAGAGCTACGGGTATGACAAGAAAGGAGGTCCAGCCCATGGTGTCCTCATCATTTGTCTCGCCACCTTAGCCGAACCGATGCGAACTGATAAGTCCGTTGCAACGTCAGGTGTTGGTTCCTGTCGTCCCAAAAGCCCCCGCCTCGGCAAGCGCTGCGATGCGGCCGTCGTCATAGCCAAGCGTCTTGCGCAAAACTTCCTTTGTATGCTCGCCCAGCAGCGGCGCTGCGACGGGGTCGGCGACCGGCGTCAGTTCGAGACGGATCGGCTGTTCGATGTTGGGGACCGAGCCCGCGGCGGGATGCGGGATCTGGCTGACGCGATGGCGTTCGCGCACCTCCCCCGAATTGAAAGCCTCCTCGATGGTACGAAGATAGCCGACAGGGATGTTGGCAGCCTTGATCTTCGTCACCCAATTATCGCGGCTGTCTTGAGCAAAAATCCCGCCGAGGATCGCGCGCAGTTTCTCCTTGTTGGCCGATCGTGAACGCCGGTCGGCGAATTCAGCGGCGGCGAGATCAGCCCGACCGAGCACTTCGATGACAAGGCGGCGATACAGCCGGTCATTGGCGCAGGCGATATAGAACGGCGCGTCCGACGCTTCGTAGACGCCGACGGAGGGAGAACCGTTCGGCGAATTCCCGAAGCGGCTTTGATTCACGCCGGTCATCAAATAGGTCATGCCGTAAAATCCGGTCAGCGATAGCGCGATGTCGAACAGCGCCACCTCGACATGCTGACCGCGGCCGAGCCGATCGCGGGCGAACAGCGCCAGCAGGATGGCGTTGCAGGCCGACATTCCGGTCGCCATGTCAATCACAGGTGGCCCGGTCCGCACCGGCGACCCGTCAGGAAAGCCGTTGAGCGTCATGAACCCGCTTTCGGCCTGCGTGATCGGATCGAAGCCCGGGCGCGCTGCGAAGGGCCCTTGGCGGCCGTAGGCCGAGATCGAGCAATAGACCAAGCGGGGATTGATTGGCGCCACCGAAGCATAGTCGAGGCCAAACCGCTTCATCACGCTGGCGGAGAAATTTTCCACCACCACGTCTGCCCGCGCGATCAATTCTCGCGCGATGTCGCGCGCTACAGGCTTGGCGAGATCAAGCGCAATGCCCCGCTTGTTGCGATTCAAACTGACGAAAGCGGCACTTTCGCCGGCGAGATCGGCGTGTTCGTAGCTCCGCGTATCATCGCCGCCATCCGGATTCTCGATCTTGATGACTTCGGCGCCAAAATCGGCGAGCGTTTGCGTGCAGGCAGGACCGGCAACGACGCGGGTGAAATCCACGACCAAGAGACCGTCGAGCGCGGCCGGCACGCCCTTCGCTCGCGGCAGGCGATCCGGTAATAGCGGTCTGGCAGTCATGATAGTCTATCCCCCCTCAATCGTTCGGCGATCACCGATACGTTAGCGTCGCGCGATGCGACTTTAAGGTCTGTTTCTGTGAGCCCGCAAGGCCTGCTTGCCGGCAACTCCGTCGGCGCGGGCGGCGAAGCTCGCGATAGCCCGATAAGGCTAACAGGCTGGGCCGCTGATGTTGCTTTGGCACGCAATGCGGACATACCTGCCATCCGCTTTTCGGGAAATTTCGGCCGCCAGCCGACCGTTCAAGATTCGTGTGCTCATCAAATTCTGTCAGCACTGCGCGGTGCAGCGCCTATTTGAATGATGATCATACTTCAATGCGGTCGCGCCGCGGTTGTTTTCAACCTTGTCCCGAACTCAGGAGAGAATGCCATTGCTATTTTTTCGGCTCGATGGCGCGGGCGTAACCGCCATCCCATGTGTCGATTTCGGGGCTAAAGCCAACACAGAGAGAACAAGATGAAACAGCTTTTGAAAATGACCGCCGCGCCTGCCACGGCGCTGTTCGCACTGGCGTTTGTCGCGATGGCAACGCCCGCGGCGGCGGGCCCGGGTGAGTATTGCCGCCAAGACGTCACTTCCGGAATGCGCTCCTGCAGCTTTGAGACCATGGAGCAATGCCAGGCGATGTCCTCCGGCCGTGGCGGCACTTGTTACCGCGATCCATTGCTGACCGACCCCAGCAGCGCCTACGCCTATCAACCGAAGCATCCGCTTCCAAAAAGCGTGATACTTCACGCGAAGAAGCCGGTTGAGCATCGATAAGGCAGCATGTCGGTGCCAACGGGCCGCGCGAATGCGCGCCCGGTGACAGGCTTCGCGAAGCAATCCAGAGGATAGACATAGCAGTCACTGGATTGCTTCGTTGCCTTGCTCCTGCAATGACAAGTGAAGACTCCGATCACTGCTGCTTTTCCCAGAATGACAGCAGGCCCTGCGAGGCGGAGCCGCCGATCACGCAGGGGATGCCGACCGCGACCTGGCCAAGCGCCGCCGCCGAGACGCAGCCCAGCGCAACCGCGCCGACCCCGACCTGACCCCAGAAGTCGAGATTGCGCCTGCTATCCGAGCCCTTGGTCTTGAGCTCTTCCACGGCGGCGAGCGCATCCTTGCGGACCGCGCCGAGTTGCACGGTGTCGGCGGCCTGGATCACCTCGCCGAGCGGAGCCTTGATGGCCGCCGGCTGTCCCGCCAGCTCGCTGCGGAGATACTCGCGCAATCCAGCATCGCGGACCGCGTAGCTCGCCAGGGTGTAGCGCGCCATGCTGCCGACGGTCAGCTTGTCGAGGGTGTCACGGCTTTTGGTCCAGGGCAGCATCTGCATGATGCGTTGGACCGGAATGTGAGAGCCGGTAGCGAAATAATATCCCCACAATATATCCAGCAGGTCCTGATTGCTGGCGAAGGTGGGCGTCATGTTCAGCTTCTTGTCGTCTTTGGCAAAAGGATTCTTGGTGAACACGCCGCGCAACTTGTCGAGCATGCCGGGCTTTGCTTCTTCCAATGGGATGTCGGTCAGGATCGGCAGCGTGCCTGCGAGGTAGCTGTCGATCATCACTCTCCGCCCCGGCATCTTTGGGGCGATCCGGCGCAGCAAATTCCTCCAGTCGGGCAACCCGGAATAGGCGATCGCGCGGACGATCACCCATTCGTCTTCCGGCGGCACTGGAAAGAAACTGGTGACGAGCTGCTCGGCGTTGGCAGGGTTCGACCCGATCGCGCCGGCGATGAAGCCGAGATAGATGCCGGAATTCTCCGGCTCCTTGAAGCTTTGCGCATGGAACAGCACGCGCACCGCGGCGGGGACATGGGCGTAGTCGGGCTTGGCCCGGTAATTGTAGATCCACTGCTGGACCACGTTGAGCGAAGCACGCGGATCGATCTCCGGCGTGACGGCTGCATCTGCCGGGTGGACCAGCAAAAGCATAGTGATGACGAGTGTTGCGCAGCGCATGTGATGCTCCTAGGAAGCGCTCTCGCGTGCGACGGTCGCAGCGCGAACGTTTTCCACCCTCACAGCTAGCCAGCATTTAGAGCAGCTATGCGACGATTCTGGGAATGCGCGGTTCGGCGCGGCGTCGAAATTATGGCAGACGAAACGGCCCTCGGCCCGCAACTGACCTTATCCCCGACATTCTTTCGCCCCCGCGGGCAATTTGATTGCAAGCCGTCAAGTGGGAGACAGGCGGGACGTGATGAGGCAATGCACGGTGCCGGGCCGGCGCTGCGCCCGGTCGAGAGCCGCAGGCGCGCTCTTGGTCGCCGCGCTCGGGCTGATTTCCGCTCCAGCCGTTGCGGTTGAAGCCGCAGCGCAAGCGCGCGGCGCCATCGCCGTGCAGGGCAATCGCCGCATCGACGCCGACACGGTGCGTTCATATTTCCATGCGGCCCCCGACGGCCGGTTCGACGACGCCGAGCGCGATGCGGCGCTCAAGGCACTGCTGGCAACCGGCCTGTTCGACAATGTTACTATCGATCGCACCGGCGAGCGGCTTGTCGTGCATCTGACCGAGGCACCGGTGCTCGACCGTGTCGCGTTCGAAGGCAACAAGAAAATACAAGACAAAGAGCTTACAGCCGTCGTCGAGTCCAAGCCGCGCGGCACGCTGCAGCGCGCCGTGGTGCAGGCCGACGTCGGCCGCATCATGGAAGCCTACCGGCATGCCGGGCGCGGCGATGTCGGTGTCGTGCCGCAGATCATCAGCCGCGGCAACGACCGGGTCGACCTCGTCTATGTGGTGACAGAGGGCGGCAAGACCACGGTGCGGCAGATCAACTTCGCCGGCAATCGGGTTTTCGGCAAGCGGCAACTCGCCGCCGTGATCAAGACTTCCGCGACCAACGTACTGAGTTTTCTGATCGGCGGCGACGTCTACGATCCCGACCGCGTCGCGCAGGACCGGGAGCAGCTGCGGCTATACTATCGCAGCAAGGGCTATGCCGACGCCAGTGTTACTTCCGCCAAGGCCGAATACGATCCCGCGATACACGGATTTACGCTGACGTTTTCGATCGATGAAGGACCGCTTTATCATTTCGGCGACACCAATATCATCTGCAATGTGCCGGGACTGGATCCTGAAAAGCTTCGCCGACTGCTCGTAGCGCGACCTGGCGCCGTATTCGACGGCAACGCGCTGGACAAGACCACAGAGGTTCTTGCGATCGAGCTGGCAAAACTCGGCTATCCCTTCGCACAGGCCGTCCCCCGCATGACCCGCGATGCAGCCGCGCAGCGCATCGACGTCGCCTTCACGATCGGTCAGGGACCGCGGACCTATGTCGAGCGCATTGAGATCCACGGTAACACCCGCACCCGCGGATATGTAATCCGGCGCGAGTTCGATATTGCCGAAGGTGACGCTTACAACAAGATGCTGATCGATCGTGCCGAACGGCGGTTGAAGAATTTGAACTATTTCAAGACCGTCAAGATTGCCACCAAGCCAGGTTCGGTGGCGGATCGTGTCGTGCTCGATGTCGATGTTGTGGAGCAGTCGACCGGCGATTTCACGATTTCCGGGGGTTACTCGACGACCGATGGCCTTCTCGCCGAGGTCAAGGTGGGCGACCGTAATTTCCTGGGTACCGGTAAAGCCGTCAGCGCCTCCGCGAGCTACGGCCAGTACGCGCGCGGGATCGATCTGTCGGCCTCCGAGCCCTATTTCCTCGGCACCCGCGTCTCGGCAGGCATCGAGCTTTACGGCAGGCAGAACGATGCGAGCCCCTATCAGTCCTACGGCAGCGACGTCTATGGCGCGACGATGCAGTTCGGCGCGCCGCTGACCGAGCAGATTGGCGTGCAGTACCGTTACTCCTTATATAACCAGAACGTGACGCTCAATCCGGCGTCATTGACCGCGGCGCCGTCGCTGCCGATCCAGCAGGCCGCGCTCGCCGGTCCGCAATGGGTCTCCTCCGTCGGCGACACCGTCACGTATAATACGCTGGACAACAACAAAAGGCCGACCGACGGAATCAAATCGCAACTCACGCAGGATCTGGCAGGCCTCGGCGGCGACGTGAATTTCCTGCGCACCACCGAGGACCTCCGCTACTACCACGCGATCAACGATGACGTGGTCAGCCTGGTGCGCGCCCAAGGCGGCTACATCAGCGGCTGGGGCGGCCAGCAGGTGCCGCTGATCAACAGCTTCTTCGGCGGCCCGACGATGGTGCGGGGCTTTGCGCCGAACGGGTTCGGCCCGCGCGATCTCACCCCCGGCACGACCATGGATAATGTCGGCGGCACTATGTATTGGGCAAGCACCCTGGAATTGCAGAGTGCGATCCCCGGCGTGCCGCAGGAATACGGGCTGAAGGCCACCGCCTTTGTCGACGCCGGCAGCGTCTTTAACTACGGCGGGCCGACGACATTTCCAGGCTCCACGCAATCGCTGCAGATCGCCAATTCGAACATCGTGCGCTCGTCGGTCGGCGTGGGCCTGGTCTGGGACTCGCCGTTCGGCGCGCTTGGCGTCAACTACGCCGTGCCGCTGACGAAGGCGGCCTACGACGTGGTGCAGCCGCTTAACTTCAGCGCCGGAGGCTTTTAGTGGTGGGCCTGGCAGCTTGCGCCCGAAAGGTGCGCAAGCGATACGGAGTTTATCATCGGGCGGCGCGCATTCGCGCGCGACCCGTTGGGAAATCCGCCTTACGGGCTGTTTGCGCTTGGAGATTACCTCCGACGAAAACCCCGCCGAATGGAATTCGGCGGGGTCAGGCCTCATGGAATTTCAGGTGCTCGCCTGAGAAGACAAAAGCTTACTTCAGCGAGGTGTTTATCTGGCTGAACTTATCGTTCAGGTTGGTACCCAGACCGTTAACCACAGCGATAATGGCCAGCGCGATGCCGGCTGCGATCAGGCCATATTCAATTGCGGTAGCCCCCGATTCATCGGATAAAAAGCTTAACAAGGTGCGTTTCAATACTGCCTCCTGTGCAATTTCGTGTTGGTCATCGTTCGACCACCTGAGAGTAACGCCGCAACATGTAAGGCTGCATTAATGGATGCCATTCAATTTGAATTGTTGGCGAATTACGCAGCCCCGTTCATCCCGAGCGCGATCAGTATATAGCGCGGGTTAGTGCAACCATGCCTTGCGCTTAGCCATCACTACCGCCTCTCCGTCGCGAACCCATAAATCAACGCCAGCCTATCGAGGCATTCCCGGAATCGGCGCGCGAAGTAATCGATCCAGCGCTGCCCGCGCAATCCGCGCCGCTGCCCGATCTGCTCCATGGTCATGCCCAGAATCAAAACCTCATGCACCAGCGCGGCGCCGACGGCGCCGAGTTCGCGCTCGGCGCGGTTCAGCCGCAGCACGGCCTTGCGCTGGCGTTCCGTAATCGGCTCCCGCGCCTGCCCGCCGTCGACATATTCCCGCGTGGGATCGACCGCCTGCGGGCCGCGCTCGGCTTTCTCCCAATCGTCCTGGAAAGCCCGCCCGCCCTGGTACTGCGCCTCGTCGATCTGGCGATGCGTGTGCAGCCGCGCCAAGGGGTCGTTGCGGATCGAGCGCAGCGTGACGATCTTGTCCCCCGGCTCCAATGCCAGGGGATCGTCCACTTCAATGGCCGCCACTTCCGCATTGCGCAGCAGATCCCTCGATCGCCGGTCATGAACCTTTGCTGGTCTATGCGGCTTGTTGCGTTTTGCCCGTGCCACGTCCGATTACCTCCGTTGAATAGTGGAATTTGAATCTCGTTACGCCGTCCGCTTGGCGGCATAGGCCAAGAGCTCGGGGCTGATGACGATGCAAGGCTCTGCGCGTGTGCCGAAATAGTCGCCGACATAAAGAGGCATCCAGGGGCAATTCATACTGCGCGGTTTTCTTCCAAGCTGCGCCGTCAATTCATCGCGCAATAATGCGGCCAGTTCTTCGCGGTGAACCGAACGGACCGGCTGCCGCGCGATCAGCGCGCGCAAATGCGCCATGCGATGGCGATGCGGCAGGCCCTTCATTCTGATGACCATGACCGCCGGGGTCAGCTTCGGTCCGCGTTTCATGCCACCTCCACAAGCCGCAGTGAGATGGTGCCGGCAGCCCGTTCCGATCCGGTACCGGGGCCGCGCGTCAGATGAAAATGCGGAGCGCAGTAGCTTGAACCCTCGCGACGGGGGTGACCGCAAAAGGTAATGGCTTCGCCCTCCTGGTCGCCGCCATAAGGGTAGCGGCAATCGCCGCGTCCAAGCTCGACCAGGGAAAGATGGCGCGGATCGATTTCGACACAGCGGAGTTTTACCGTCTCGGCGCGTTCGAAAATCGGCATGGGCCGCATGAACTCGGGTGCGTAGCGTTCACGCAGTTTGCGAAGCAGCGGCGCTTTGGCGCTCAGTGGTGGTTTGGGCCAGTCCTTGCGCCGGTCTGGACCGCCAAGTCCCATTCGCGTGGCGCGGCCGATCGCGGCATTGCGGGAATAGGAAGTCTTGAATTTTGCGTTGATCGCATCCGCGATTTCGGAATAGGACATGCCCTTGGCCAGATATTCCCGCAGCGCTTCTGAATGCTCCGGCGCCCAGTTTGTCGATTGCATTCGCTTCTTCTCCCTTCCCCTCTATTTTTGCACGTGTGTTTCCGCACGCGACGCGGCGAGCGCGTTGGTTCTCGACCTCAAAAACCTTCGGGCGCGATTACGATGCTGGTAATTTCTGATATTCCGAAATAGAAGTCAAGCTCGATTTCGGAAAATCGGAATTGCTATCATTTCTGAAATTCGGAAAAGATGCGCCATGCTGGATATCAGGATGATCGAGCGGGGACTGCAGAAGCCGGGCAAGACCAAGGGCGGTCTGGCAGCGGCGATGGGCGTCCGCCCGGGCGCGGTTTCCGAGATATTGGCCGACACACGCTTGATCAAGGCGGCGGAAATCCAGGCCATCATCGATTATCTCGAGCTGAATTCGGTGCCGATCATGGGCCGCGTCGGCGCAGGCGCTATCATCGAGCCCGAACACGAGCAGGTGCCGCCGGAAGGCCTCGGCGAGGTCGAACTGCCCTTCCCTATTGCGGACGAAACCATCGCCTTTGAAGTGGCCGGCGATTCCATGCTGCCGAAATACGAAAACGGCGACATCATCGTGGTCTACAGGGAACAGCGCCATCCCGTTTCGAGCTTCTACGGGGAAGAGGCCGCGGTCAGGCTGAAGACCGGCGAGCGCTATTTGAAGACGATCGAGCGGGGGAAATCTTCGACACTGGTCAACCTCACGAGCTTCAATGCCAAGCCGATCAACGGGGTGAAGCTGGAATGGATCGGAGAGATCTGCGTCACCCTCCCGAGGGGTCAGATCGAGCGCTTGCGCTCCAAAGCCGCGGTCCGGGCACGCAAGGGCGCCACGGCGCACGCCGGGGTTCACCCAAGAGAAATGAAGGGGAGCCCGAAATGAGCACGTGCCGGGTGATTCTTGCCGGCTGCGGCCGGGTTACAGTCGGTGGAAGCTTGTTTTTCTGATTTTCGGAATTATTCACTTGACTTATTTCTGATTTTCAGAAATTCTTGACTGCATCCGCCAACCTCGCTTTCGGCGGCGAGGAGAACACCGCCATGCAGTATTTCGTCGTGATGATCGACTATGGACGGCGCGGGCGCGAGGCCATCGTCGATCCCGAGATCACCCGGCGCGAAGTCATCTCGCGCGTTGCCTCCGGCGAATACAAGAACATCAGCTTCATTCATGAAATCGCGGACTCTGCGGTCGACGATATCACGGCCGAGATTCTGGCGGAGGCCGCCGCTCCCGAAATCCGGATCACCGGGGCCGACCTGCAGGCCACCGGTTTCGATCATGGCCGCGATCTTGCGAAGCATGAGGCGGTGTGACGACGGAGATTCGAGAAAAGCCGCCCCGTTTGGCCGCTTTTTTATTTCTTGATGCCGCGTCACTCGCACAGATGCCGATCACCATCATGGCCAAGGAACGTGCCTGATGCCGGATCGTAGGAACGATAACGCCGAGCACAAAATGAGCCGTTCGCGTTGCCGTCCATGGAAGCATAAGCGTTGCTGCTGGCGCCTGCGGTTTCACCCGGCGAGGGCTCGCCGGAATTCAGAACATCTGCATTGGGATGGTAGAATGCGTACGCGCCCGGCTCCTGGATAGCCGCCTGGGCGAACACCGGCGTCGCGATCATCATCGACAGGATTGCGGCCACGCCGACGATTTTGAATCTGGTCATCGTCTGTTTTCTCCATGTATTGATCTGTTGCGAGCATCGCGGCCTCTCAAGCTCGGCACTCGCATTGAAGTCGGCCTGATTTACAAAAAGCGAATATTTATAAACTGTGCTCTGAATGTTCAGATGCGCTCCGCTCAAGGCAGGTCGAGAATCTTCCTGCGCCATTAAATTGGGATTCAGCAAGCTAAATTGATTTTTAGTTGAGGGCGCGCGTCGCTTTTCGTCGGGAACGCTTCCGCGCGTTAGCGATAAACTGAGCAACTGTTCAGCTGCAACTGTTCGCAAGAGGATCTCACGCGAAGAGAAGTGAGAAGTCCAATACACGAAAGGGATTTGCTTTAGTCGGTCGACCGCAGTGGGGATCAGCAACGGCAAATGTTCAGGCTTTTGTCGAGTTGCTTATCCAGTTTCTGCTGCTCGGCATCGAATATCGACTGCTGCTGTTGTTCCGTTTGGACAGCTGGAGAGCGCGGGGAAAACTGCTGCGCGCGGGGCTGCAAATGGCCGATCGGTGCGTCACCGGGTACCGTGGTCGTGGAACCTGCGAGTGGTTCGGCATTGCCGGCAGCATTGCCCAGAACCAGGGCGCCGCCTAGAACTGCTGTGGTGAGAAGCGTTGAGCGCATGAGTTACTCCACCGAAATTGAGTGCAAGACCGTCGCCGACAATGAGCGAATTCGTCTCGCTCCCGGCGTGCATGACTAACTTCGCAGCATAAGCTGGCCGATATCGGTTTCCATTAAATACGATTTCATTTTTGGTCCGCCGATCACGCCCGGTTGATGCAGTTAGAGCGATAGATATGATGACACCTGGGCTGAATCCGAAAATCGGGCAGCGGCGTTGTATTAATTCTCAATGATCACCGCACATCGCTACGGCTCGACGCGAGCAAGCCAGTATGAATCTTTTTATAATCGCAGCCGCAGGTGCGACTCAGCATGTTGAAGGGTGGACAGCCTGGCTATTGGAGACCAGCATGAAGACGATTTCGATGATGGCGATGGCCTCAGCGATCGCACTTCTCGCGACTTGTTTCGCCGCGACGCCAGGAGCGGCAAAGGCCGGCCCCATCACACTCCGGGAGTATTACTGCCGGTCATATGATGAAGGCGGAACAAATTGCAGCTTCACAAGCTACGCGCAGTGCGAGGCGACAGCTTCGGGCATCGGTGCCAAATGCTATGGCAACAGCTTTCGCGACGATGAAGGTTTTCGAAATGAGGGTCCTCGCGCCGGCGAATACCAAGGTCCTATCTACTGACAGGCGCATTCTTTTTTCAAAGGCAAACCGTAGCAGTTTCAGCTAGCGGCCCTCCCCTTGCCGAGCCGAGGCAGCTCTTTCACCCCGTCTTCCCGGTCGGGACAAATAATCTCCACCCGGCAACCCGAGCCGGAGAAGATCGCCAGCCGAAAGCCGTGCAACTTTACGATCGCGGCAACCAGACTGAGTCCAAGACCCACGCCCGCCGTATTTCTCATTTTGTCGGAACGGTAGAAGCGCCGCAACACAGCCTCGCGCTCCTTTTCGCTGATGCCGCAACCGGTATCCGTCACGCGCACGATGGCTTCGGCATCGCCGCGTAACAGTTCCATGTCCACTTTCCCGCCTTCAGGCGTAAATTTGATGGCGTTGTCGACCAGGTTGGCAACCGCCTCGATCAACAAGTCCCGGTCGCCGCGCACCGTGAGTTGGTCCGTCACCCGGACGTGCAAGGCAACATTTTTGTTTTCGGCGATCGGCTCGTATATATCGCACACCTCCCGCAGCATTTCGTGCAGTGCGACGCTGCCGAAACCTGCGGAGCGCCGGCTGTTTTCGATCTCCGCAAGGCGCAAAAGCGCCGTGATGATCGCCAGCGACTGATCAATACCTGCGATCGCCTTGTCCGCGACGGCCTGAAGCTGCTCCAGAGTGGCTGCGTTGGTGCGCCCGCGTTCGAGGGTGAGCCGCGCGCGCGTCAGCGGCGTCCGCAGGTCGTGGGCGATATCGTTGCCGACGCCGGCGAGCGCGTGGATCATCGTTTCCATTTCATCGAGCATGCCATTGACGATGACCGCGAGCTTCGAAAACGGCTCGTCGACGGTACGGTGCGGAAGTCGCTCCCGCAGATCACCGGCGATGATGCGCTGAACCCGCCGATTGACCTCTTCGACTCGCTTTTGCGCGCGCACACTCAGCCACGCGCCGGCCAACAGGCAAAGACAAAAGCCCGGCAGCAGACCCAGCGCGAGCGCCTCGCCGACCACGTGGGACATTTCCTTGATTTCGTCGACTTCTCTTCCGATAACCAGCACGTCACCGCTCGGCAGGCGCCGCGCGATCGCGCGGATCATCCGATTCTCTCGTCCGGTCGGAACCATCCTGACGACCGAGACGGTTTGCACCAAATTATCCATCTTGAGCTCAAGGGGCAGGCTGTCCAGATTGCCTGCAATCCTGTGACCGTCCGAACCGAATAGTCCGGCATACTGAACCCCCCGGGAATCCTGCCTCAGATGCTCATCGAGCGCCTCCAGTCGACGTTCGCTGGACAAACCCGCAATAACGTTCATTTGACTGGCGATCATTCTGTCGGATCGCGCGATCAGGTATTGGTCGGTCTTCCAATAGATAAACCCGAACAGCATGATAACGAAAATCGCAAACACGCCGGCCACCATGAGGGCCCAGTGGAAGGTGTTCGAGCTTATGAAATCCGGTCGTCGCATTGGGTTTCCGCGGCGCGGATGTGTTCGGCTGGCGCCAGCATAACCCAACAGGATTAGCAGTGCACGGCCGCCGGAGCGAGCAAACACGTCAGGGCGCGATGCGAAGAATGAACCCGGCACCGCGAACATTGTGGATCATAGGGGCTTCGTCAGGCCCGTCCACCTTATGACGCAGACGGCCCATATGCACGTCCACAAGATTGGTCGCAGGAACGAATTTGTAATTCCAGACTTCCTCGAGCAGCATGGCCCGCGTCAGCAGCTGATCGCTGCGCTGCATCATGTATTCAAGCAAGCGAAACTCGCGCGGCAGCAAATCGATCATGCGATCGCCGCGTCTGGCAGTGCGCTCGATCAGATCGAGTTCCAGCGGCCCTACCCGCAGCGTCGTCTCACGTGATTCTGCCGGCCGGCGCAGCAACGCTTCTATTCTGGCGACCAGTTCAACGATCGCAAACGGTTTGGTAAGATAGTCGTCGCCACCCATTCGCAATCCGCGCACGCGGTCGTCCACCGCGCCGAGCGCACTCAGCACCAGCACCGGCGTGCGCACCTGCTCCTTTCGCAGCGCCTCGATAATCGTGAGGCCATCCATTCCGGGTAACAATCGATCGACGATCATGGCGTCGGGCCGCAATAAACGCGCCTTGTCGAGGCCTTCGATTCCGTTGGCCGACCATTCGATTTCAAAACCGCGATCGGCCAGTTCGGCTGTAATTTCCTCAGCCGTTTCGCTGTCATCCTCGATTAGAAGCACTTTTGTCATCAACTGATTCTCGATTGCCGCGAAAGCATTCGCATTGCTCGATCGTGGCATTCCTGGAGCCGTATGCTTGCCCGAGACCATTTCCATAATATCATCAGCCTACAAATGCCATGAGTTTCGCCATTAACCATTAGAGAGCCGGACGGCGCCCGCCCATCTCATTCGGGGGCACAAGATGTGGCGTGCGCCGTCCACTCTGCGGCCATCTGAACACC
>Ga0208984_1000028_pt1 | contig 17024 bp, 12 predicted proteins | sample MedBloCAOM3_M3_FD_187851 | JGI IMG/M metagenome (GOLD analysis project Ga0208984, IMG submission 187851) | Forest soil microbial communities from El Dorado National Forest, California, USA - Mediterranean Blodgett CA OM3_M3 (SPAdes) (version 2) | ecosystem: Environmental > Terrestrial > Soil >... | reverse complement strand
CCACCGCCCGCGCCGGCGCCGACGCCGAAATCGGCGGGTTCGGCGGATTGTTCGATCTGAAGGCCGCGGGCTTCAAGGACCCGGTCCTGGTCGCGGCCACCGATGGCGTCGGCACCAAGGTCAAGATCGCGATCGAGACCGGCCTGCATGGCGGCATCGGGGTAGACCTGGTGGCGATGTCGGTCAACGACCTCGTGGTGCAGGGCGCAGAACCGCTGTTTTTTCTGGATTATTTTGCATGCGGCAAACTCGATCCGGAGGCTGCCGCTGCCATCGTTGCAGGGGTCGCGGAGGGTTGCCGTGAATCGGGCTGCGCACTGATCGGCGGGGAGACCGCCGAAATGCCCGGGCTCTACAAGGACGGCGACTACGACCTCGCAGGCTTTGCGGTCGGCGCAGCCGAACGCGGCACGCTATTGCCGCGACCGGATATCGCAGTTGGTGACGCGGTGCTCGGCCTTGCCTCGTCGGGCCTTCATTCCAACGGATTTTCACTGGTTCGCAAGATCGTCGAATCCTCCGGTCTCGGCTTCGCAGCACAGGCGCCGTTTGCGCCGGTCATGACGCTGGGTGGCGCGCTGCTGACGCCGACGCGGCTCTATGTGAAATCATGCCTGCGCGCGATCCACGAGACCGGCGCGGTCAAGGGTCTTGCCCACATAACCGGCGGGGGTTTCACCGATAATATTCCGCGGGTGCTGCCAAAGCATCTCGGCGTCGGGATCGACCTGGCGCGTTTGCCCGTGCTGCCGGTCTTTAAATGGCTGGCAGAGCAGGGGGGCATCGCCGAACTCGAATTGCTGCGCACCTTCAATTGCGGCATCGGCATGATCGCCATCGTGAAATCAGGCGCAGTTGATCAGGTCAGCGACATTCTCACGCAGGGCGGCGAGAGCGTTGTGCTTTTGGGCGAAGTGATCCCAGCTGCGGGTGAACATCGCGTGGTCTATAGCGGCCATCTCGATCTCACATGGTGAGTTCGATCTCACATGGTGAGGCCATGAAACGCCGCGTCGCAATCCTGATTTCCGGGCGTGGATCGAATATGACCGCGCTGACCCAGGCAGCGGCGGCAGAAGATTTCCCGGCCGAGATCGTGGTCGTGATTTCCAACCGCGCCGATGCCGGCGGTCTCGAAAAAGCCCGAGCATGCGGCGTCGCGGCCGTCGCTATCGAAAGCAAGCCCTTCGGCAAGGACCGCGCGGCCTTCGAGGCGGTGCTGCAGTCGGCGCTGGACCAACACAAGATCGACCTGATTTGTCTCGGCGGCTTCATGCGGTTGTTTACTGCCGAATTCGTGCAGCGCTGGTACGGCCGGATGCTCAACATCCATCCCTCGCTGCTGCCGTCGTTTCCCGGCCTCGATCCACAAGGTCAGGCACTGCGCGCCGGCGTGAAAATCTCCGGCGCTACCGTTCATTTCGTCATTCCGGAAACCGACGCCGGGCCGATTCTGATGCAGGGTGCGGTCGCGGTTCGCGATGACGATACGCCGGAGACGCTCGCTGAGCGGATTCTTGAGATCGAACACCGTATCTACCCCGATGCGCTGCGGCTGGTCGCCAGCGGCAGGGTCCGGCTTGAGGGCGATATCTGCAAAACGGCAGGCAGCGCCGGTTCCGACGCGGCATTCATTTCGCCCGCTATAGCTTAAGGCTTGTTAGCGGCAAAAGTTGCGGTTGTCGGCCGCAGCGTGATGGGATCGGTCGATGCCGCGCAATTGGTCACGGAATGAACGGTACGAAATATAAAATCCCCGGCGAGGGCCGGGGGTGCATTGATCGCTTGCGCGGATCGTGCCGAAGTTTATGAGACCTTCAGATTTTCTGCGGAGCTCTTGCCGCGATTTTCCACAAGGTCATATTCGACAACCTGATTTTCGTTGAGGGTGCTGAGTCCGGCGCGCTCGACCGCCGAGATATGGACGAATACGTCCTTATCGCCGGCCATCGGCTTGATGAACCCATAACCCTTGGTCGGGTTGAACCACTTGACGGTGCCTTTTTGCATCGCCTGTCTCCTGGTCTAGACGTAAAAAAGACGTGGCCACGCTTTTTGCGTGCCACGCCACAAGCGGGCTTCCGGATGTCTGCTCAATTTCTTGGTCGCGAAACGCACAGTCGATCGGCCAAAATCCGATTGTGCCTGATATTGCAACACGAAATTTCCGCGTTAGCAAGCTTCTGGCGCGGCTCAGGAATCGGCTCAGCGATGAGATCGCCCCTCGCTACCTGTGGCAGCGGAACAACAATGTCCGGTAATCGACCTCCGCGATGGACCAAGACCGATTGACGCTCCCTGGGAACTGGGGGCAAATCGGCGCGGGCCGATGGGACTTTGCATTTTTTGTCGAGCCGGCGCTCCTTTTGGGAATAGCATTTATGTGCTGCTCATCGCGGTTTTCGCGAGCAAGCGAGACCGGGGCCGTCGGCAAGCTTGCAAGCGCCATTGCCGTCGTTTTCGTCTTCGTCCTGGCCGTTGCTGCTGCGTCGTCCTCTGCTCAAGCGCAAACGCCGACGCCGACCCCGACCCCGACGCCAACGCCGTCACCGACACCCAGCCCGCCACCAACGGCCATCAATTCCGACATGTCGGCCGGTGCAGCCGTGACGAACCTCGGCAGCAATTTCCTGGAGCGGCTTGGAACGCAGGCGACAAACGGATTCGGCAACGCGTTGCGGAACAATCCGGGCGGAGGCGGCGCTTCCGAAGCGACGGACGCGCCGCGCTTCCGGACCTGGGGGGAGGCTTATGGAATTTCGGCCACGACCGGCGCGCAGGGCGTTTTCGTCGGCGATCGGCGTCAGACCTGGGGCGGCGTCGCAGGGTTAGGTGCGCGTGTTGCGCCGGGCGTCAACGTCGGCGTTTCGGTTGACCAAAGCCGTACCGCCATCGACGTTCCGTTAGCGCTGCAGTCGGCAACCCTCGATCTTACCCAGATCGGCGTCAACGCCTCGGTCGACAAAGGTCCGTGGACCTGGGCCATCGCGCTGGTCCACGGCTTCGGAAAAATCAATTCGAGCCGGGACACCGGGTCCGGCAACGCCAGCGCCGGCTACAACGCGCACATCGACGGTGCGCTGACCGAGTTCAGCTACTACTGGAGCCTGGACCAGAGCCGCATCGTGCCGAAGGCCGCGTTCGAATACGTGCGCGCCGCGACCGGAACGTTACAGGAGTTCGGCGGTCTCGATCCCGTGATGGCGACCGGTGCAACCGTGGAGCGCTCGAGGATCCTAATGGGCGCGGAGATCGGGCACTACTGGATTTTCGATCGGAAGATTTTCGATCTGTCCGCCTACGGCAAGTTCGTCGACAATGTCTCGCAGAATTTCAGCTCGGTCACCGTCAGCCTCGGCACCGAGAGCATCACCGTGCAGGGGATCGGCGAAAGCAGATATGGCGCGGATGCCGGCGCGTCCGCATCGCTCAGCCTGAGCAATACAGCGCGACTTTATATCAACTATGACGGCAAGTTTCGCGCCGCGATGCAGTCGCATCAGGGGACTCTCGGCGTCGAGTTGAAGTGGTAACGGCGCGACTAGCGGAGCGCCTGGATATCGGAGCAAGCGGTAAAATCGCGCTAAAAATCGACCCCACCGCCTTCAAACAAAAAGACAACGTTAGAGTCTGATTTAACTCAGTTGAATCGGACTCTAATTATAACAGTCACGTTGCAAGTCGTTCGGCCAGTTCGATGAGTACGCGCCGATCGGACTGATGCTTAATTTTCTTAAATGCAATGACGAGCCGCGATCCCAAGCGGCATCTTAGCTTAGTGGATTTGAGCGGCCGCAAGTCTCGAGACGTGCAGCTCGGGGATGAATCGCTAGTTTCGATCGACCCTGACAACCCGGCCCTTTTCGATCGCGAGCGCCAGCTGGCCATGTTTCAGCGACAGCGCCGCTTCGCCGAACAGCTCGCGGCGCCAGCCGTGCAGCGCGGCTACGTCGGCACTATCGTCAGCGGCGATCTGTTCCAGATCGTCGACCGTCGCGATTACCTTGCTGGCGACGGCGTGGCGCTCCGACGTCATCCGCAGCAGGACTTTCAAAAGCTCGACGATCGCCGCGCCGTTTGAATTGCCGCGCGGCTTTTCGATTTTCGGCAGCGTCGCGGGATCGCGCGCAATGCCGCGCTGCACCGCGGCCACGATATCGGCGCCCCATTTCGATCGGTCAAAACCCTTCGGCAGCGAGCGCAAATTGGCCAGCCGTTCGAGGCTGGTCGGCGCATGGGTGGCAATGTCGCCGACCGCATCGTCCTTCAGAACGCGGCTGCGCGGAACGTCGCGGCTTTGCGCCTCCTGTTCGCGCCATGCCGCAACTTCCATCAGCACCGCAAGCTCCTTCGGCTTGCGTACCCGCGTCTTCAGCCGCTCCCATGCGCGTTCCGGGTGAAAGTCGTAGGTCTTGGGCGAGGTCAGAACCTCCATTTCCTCGCTCACCCAGTCGCTGCGGCCGCGCTTTTTGAGATCGGCGTCCAGCGCCGCGAACACATCGCGCAAGTGGGTGACGTCGGACACAGCGTAGTGCATCTGGTCTTCGGTCAGCGGCCGGCGCGACCAGTCGGTGAAACGGTGGGTCTTGTCAGGCCGATGGCCAGTGATGCGCTCGACCAGCTGATCGTAAGCAATGGAATCGCCATAGCCGAGCACCATGGCCGCGACCTGGGTGTCGAAGATCGGGTGCGGAACGATGCCGGCCTGATGCCAGACGATCTCGATATCCTGACGGGCGGCGTGGAAAACCTTCAGCACCTTCTCGTCTGCCATCAGAGCGAAGAACGGCTTGAGGTCGATGCCCTCGGCCAGCGTATCGATCACGACCGCTTCCTCCGCGCTCGCCATCTGCACCACGCAGAGCAGCGGGTAATAGGTGGTCTCCCGCAGGAATTCCGTATCGACGGTGATGACCGGGTGCCTGGCGAGGCGGGCGCAAACAGCGGCGAGTTCCGAAGTGGTGGTAATCAGATCCATGAACAGTCCATGACGCTTCTTAACAGGGCGTTCTGCCGAAAGCGCTGATATGTCAAGGGTGTTGGGGCGAATTCGAGCCTTGCATTTCCGCCAGACGGGGGCTTTTCGCTGGGACTCAAGCGGCCGGCCGCACCTGATGGCGGCCTAGCCCGTCCAGTACACTCGGTTGGAAATGGGGATCCGTCAGTGGTCGCTGATGTGCCGGGCAGGTGGTCGCCGTGAGGGAACGGCAAGCACGACGACGCAGAGCGCGAGCATCGCAAGTCCCATGAATTCAAACACCAGCGCGTCCACGGCAATCCCCTCAACGAAACCGATAGATTGTCGCGAAGGAATTGCCCGTTTCTTAATTCCTGGCGGGGGGCGCCAGCCGCTCCGCTGAATGTTGGACGGAAGGTTAACGATTCACGTCCCGCAAAACGTCTGAAGCACGCGCTGGTGCGGTTCGGGCGCCTCCGCATAGCTGGCGAACGCCGGCTGGTCTTCGTACGGCTTTGACACAACGGTCAGAAGCTCTTCGAATGGCGCAAAGTCGTCCCGGGTCACGGCGGCTTCGATGACCGCTTCTATTAGATGATTCCGGGGAATGAAGGCGGGATTGACCGCCCGCATCGCGATCTGCCGAGCGGCGGGATCTTGCGGCTCGCCGCTGGTTCTTTGCCGCCAGCGGATTGCCCATTGGTCATAGACGCTGGGGTCGGCGAACAATTGACGGACATCAGCATCACCCGAGGCATCGAGCGCGGCGTCGCTCAGCCGCCTGAACGTGAGCGTGAAGTCGGCCTGGTTCTTGGCCATCGCGTCCAGCAGGTCCTGCGCGAGCGCCGGATCGCCGTCGCGCGCCGTGAACAGACCGAGCTTGCTTCGCAGGCCTGCCTGATAGGCGGTGTTGAACCTCTCCGCGAAGCCGCCGAGCGCCGACTGCGCCTCTTCTATGGCCTTGTCCTGCTCGTCCGAAAGCAGCGGCAACAGGCATTCCGCAAGGCGCGTCAGGTTCCAGAGCGCGATCCGCGGCTGATTGGCGTAGGCGTAGCGGCCTTGCTCGTCGATCGAGCTGAACACCATCGCCGGGTCATAATGGTCCATGAAAGCGCACGGACCATAGTCGATGGTCTCGCCCGAAATCGAGGTGTTGTCGGTGTTCATGACGCCGTGGATGAAACCGACCAGCAGCCAGCGCGCGACCAAGTCGGCCTGCCGTGCGATCACGCCTTGCAGAAGCGCATGATAGGGGCGGTCGGCATCTGCCGCTTGCGGATAATGCCGGGCAATGACGTGATCCGCCAGCCGCCGCACGCCGTCGGCATCGCTCCGCGCGGCAAAATACTGGAACGTTCCGACGCGAATGTGGCTGGACGCGACGCGGGTGAGGACAGCCCCAGGCAACGGCATCTCGCGCAACACGCTCTCGCCGGTCATGACAGCGGCGAGCGATCGTGTGGTCGGAATGCCGAGCGAGGCCATTGCCTCGCTGACGATGTATTCGCGCAGCACCGGACCGAGCGCCGCGCGGCCATCGCCGCGCCGCGAAAATGGTGTTGGGCCCGACCCCTTGAGTTGAATGTCACGGCGGACCCCATCCGCGTCGATCACCTCGCCAAGCAGAATGGCGCGGCCGTCACCGAGCTGGGGAACGAAATGGCCGAACTGGTGGCCGGCATAGGCCATCGCAATCGGGTCTGCACCGTCGGGAACACGCTTTCCGGCGAGGATCTCGGCCCCCTCCGGGCTGGAAAGCCGGTCCGGATCGAGGCCGAGTTGCATCGCAAGCGGCCGGTTCAGCTTGATCAGCCTCGGCGAAACGACGGGCGTCGGTGCGACCCGCGCGAAAAAGTTCGCCGGCAGCGCCGCATAGGTATTTTCGAAGGGAAAATGCACCGTCATGGCCTCAAGATAGGCAGGCTCCGGAATTAGACAATCGGTTTGCGCGCGCGCGGTTTAAAGCCCCATTGTTTTTCCGTCATTTTTTTGACTTTGCCGCCATTTTCTGAGGGCTCATTGGGGGCGCATTCGGTTGCCGCGCCGGTTTGCGTCGGGTAAACCCTGACCTCTCTTTGCGGGCCAGCCCCTGGCTCCCGATTCGATCCTCCGACATCTGTTTTTGGAACATCCATGCATCGTTACCGGTCCCACACCTGCGGCGCGCTCCGCGACAGCCATATCGGAGAGACGGTTCGGTTGTCGGGCTGGTGCCATCGCATTCGCGATCATGGCGGCGTGCTGTTCATCGATCTGCGCGACCATTACGGCCTGACGCAATGCGTCGCCGACCCGGATTCGCCGGCGTTCAAGGATGCCGAAAAGCTTCGCTCGGAGTGGGTGGTGCGGATCGACGGCAAGGTCCGCCGCCGCCCGGAAGGCACCGAAAATCCGGAATTGCCGACCGGCGCGGTCGAGCTTTACGTCAGCGAGATCGAGGTGCTGGGGCCGGCCGGCGAGCTGCCGCTGCCGGTGTTCGGTGAACAGGAATACCCTGAAGATATAAGGCTCAAGTACCGTTTCCTCGACCTTCGCCGCGAGAAGCTGCACCAGAACATCATGACCCGGGGCGCGATCGTCGATTCCATGCGCAAACGTATGAAGGATCAGGGTTTCTTCGAATTCCAAACCCCGATCCTGACGGCGTCGTCGCCGGAGGGCGCGCGCGACTTCCTGGTGCCGTCAAGGATCCATCCGGGTAAGTTCTACGCGCTGCCGCAGGCGCCGCAGCAATACAAGCAGCTCTTGATGATGTCCGGCTTCGACCGCTACTTCCAGATCGCGCCTTGCTTTCGCGACGAAGACCCGCGCGCCGACCGGTTGCCTGGCGAATTCTATCAGCTCGACGTCGAGATGAGTTTTGTGACGCAGGACGACGTGTTTGCCGCGATGGAGCCGGTTATCACGGGCGTGTTCGAGGATTTCGCCAAGGGCAAGCCCGTCACCAAATCATGGCCGCGGATTCCGTTCGCGGAAGCCTTGCGCAAATACGGCACTGACAAGCCGGATTTGCGGAACCCCATCATCATGCAAGACGTCTCCGAGCATTTCCGCGGCTCCGGCTTTAAAGTGTTCGCGCGCATGCTTGAGGATTCAAAGAACGAGGTTTGGGCGATCCCTGCACCCGGCGGCGGGTCACGCGCGTTCTGCGACCGAATGAATTCCTGGGCGCAAGGCGAGGGCCAGCCCGGCCTCGGTTACATCATGTGGCGCGAGGGCGGCGAGGGCGCAGGTCCCCTTGCCAACAACATCGGCCCGGAGCGGACGGCAGCGATTCGCGATGCGTTGGGATTGAAGGAGGGCGACGCGGCGTTCTTTGTCGCCGGCGATCCCGAAAAGTTCTGGAAATTTGCCGGCCTCGCGCGCATCAAGCTCGGCGAAGAGTTGAACCTGATCGACAAGGATCGGTTCGAACTCGCCTGGATCGTCGACTTTCCGATGTACGAATACAACGAGGACGAAAAGAAGATCGACTTCTCGCACAATCCGTTTTCGATGCCGCAGGGCGGTCTCGACGCGCTCAATGGGCAGGACCCGCTGACCATCAAGGCGTTTCAGTACGACATCACCTGCAACGGCCACGAGATCGCTTCCGGCGGTATTCGCAATCATCGGCCCGAGGCGATGGTGAAGGCGTTCGAAATCGCAGGCTATGGCGAGAAAGACGTCGTCGAGCGCTTCGGCGGCATGTACCGCGCGTTCCAGTATGGCGCCCCGCCGCATGGCGGCATGGCTGCCGGGGTCGATCGCATTGTCATGCTCCTCTGCGGCACGACGAACTTACGCGAAATCTCGTTGTTTCCGATGAACCAGCGGGCCGAAGACCTGCTGATGGGTGCGCCTTCGGAGGTTACCCCGAAGCAGTTGCGCGAGCTTCACATCCGGCTCAATTTGCCGCAAAACTGAGGCCAGCCGCCGAGGCCTGAATTCGGGGTCGAGGGAGCCCGCGGGGGAAATGTATGGCGTCCAATTCTGAAGATCTTCATTCCGCCGCGCTCGCCTATCACCGGCTGCCACGGCCGGGTAAGCTTGAGATTCAGGCGATCAAGCCGCTCGCCAACCAGCGCGACCTCGCGCTCGCCTATTCGCCCGGTGTGGCGGCCGCCTGCACGGCGATTGCCGCCGATCCGGCGCAGGCGGCATCGCTGACGATCCGCGCCAATCTTGTTGCGGTCGTCTCCAACGGCACCGCGGTGCTCGGCCTTGGCAATATCGGCCCACTGGCATCGAAGCCTGTGATGGAAGGCAAGGCGGTTCTGTTTAAGAAGTTCGCCGGCATCGACGTATTCGACATTGAAATCGCCGCTGACACCATCGAGCGCGTGGTCGAGACGGTGGCCGCGCTGGAGCCGACATTCGGCGGCATCAACCTTGAGGATATCAAGGGACCGGAGTGTTTCGAGATCGAGGCGCAGCTTAAAGCGCGCATGAAGATCCCCGTGTTCCACGACGATCAGCATGGCACGGCCATCATCGTCGGCGCCGCGATTACCAATGCGCTGCTGCTGAACGGCAAGAATCTGGCAGACGTCAAGATCGTCGCCTCGGGCGCCGGCGCCGCGGCGATAGCCTGTCTCAATCTTCTGGTTTCGCTGGGCGCGCAACGCAAGAATATCTGGGTTTGCGATATCGACGGCGTGGTGCACGAGGGCCGCAACACGCTGATGGACCGCTGGAAGTCCGTCTATGCGCAGAAGACCGACAAGCGCGTGCTGGCGGACGTGATCGGCGGCGCCGACATTTTTCTCGGCCTCTCCGCTCCCAATGTCCTGACGCCCGACATGGTCAAGGCGATGGCAGACAAGCCATTGGTGATGGCGCTGGCCAATCCGACGCCGGAAATCATGCCGGATGAGGCCCGAAAGGCGCGGCCCGACGCGATGATCTGCACCGGGCGCTCCGACTTCCCCAATCAGGTCAACAACGTTCTGTGCTTTCCGTTCATCTTTCGCGGCGCGCTCGATGTCGGCGCCACTGCCATCAACGAGGATATGAAGAAGGCTGCGGTCGATGCGATCGCGCAGCTTGCGCGCGATCCGCCGTCGGATGCGGTGGCCCCCGGCTTCGATAGTGGCGAGGCGCAAGGGTTCGGCCCGGGCTCACTGATTCCGAGCCCGTTCGATCCGCGGCTGATCCTGCGCATTGCGCCGGCGGTGGCGAAGGCGGCAATGGAGTCGGGCGTCGCCACACGTCCGATTGCGAACTTCGAGGACTATAACGCTCAACTGGTGCGCTTCGCGTTCCGTTCCGGCCTTGTCATGAAACCGGTGTTTGCCAAGGCCAAGACGCAGCCGGTCCGCGTGATCTATGCGGAAGGCGAGGACGAACGCGTCCTGCATGCGACGCAGGTTGTCCTCGAGGAGAAGCTGGCGCGGCCTATACTGGTCGGACGTCCTTCGGTGGTCGAAGCGCGGATCAAGAGGTTCGGCCTCGCTATCAAGGCCGGCCAGGATTTCGATCTCATCAATCCCGAGGACGACCCGCGCTATCGATCCTACGTTCAATCCTATATCGATGTCGCTGGACGACATGGTGTCACCCCCGATGCCGCACGCACGGTGGTGCGCACCAACGCAACCGTGATCGCAGCGCTCGCGGTGATCCGCGGCGAAGCCGACGCCATGATCTGCGGCGTCGAAGGCCGCTACATGAGCCATCTGCGCCATGTACGCGAGATCGTCGGCTTTCTCCCGGGCGTGAGCGACTTCGCAGCGCTGGCGCTGATGATCACAAGAAAGGGGGCTTATTTTATCGCGGATACCCAGGTGAGGCCGAACCCGAGCGCCGAGGAGCTTGCGGAAGTGGCGGCGCTGGCGGCGATCCATGTCCAGCGGTTCAACCTCAAGCCCAAAATCGCGTTCGTGTCGCATTCCGATTTTGGAAGTTATGATACCGACTCCTCGCGGAAAATGCGCCGCGCCACCGCGCTTCTGAAGCAGAACCATCCGGAAATCGAAGCGGATGGTGAAATGCAGGGTGATACCGCGCTGTCGGAAGCGGCGAGGAAGCTGATTTTGCCGCACTCAAAGCTGGAAGGCGAAGCCAATATCCTGATCATGCCAAACCTCGATACAGCCAACGTCGCCTATCAGATGATCAAGGCGCTGGCCGATGCGCTTCCGGTTGGGCCGATCCTGATTGGCCCCGCGCGGCCGGCGCATATTCTTACACCGTCAGTGACTGCACGCGGCGTTCTCAACATGACCGCGGTCGCCGCGGTCGAAGCCCAGGAGCGAGCTAGTCGCCAGCAACCCACCTTGTTCGGCTGAGTGTTGCGACCGGCGGCGCGTCAGAATCGATTTGACCGTTTGAAAAGATGAACCGGAGCGCCCATAATCGCTCCGCTCTGCCGTATAGCGACCCCACATTTGCAGCATCCAGTGAGGACGACCATGCCAGCGTTCATTACTTTCGGGCGAGTGTTGTTCGCCGTGCTCTTTATCTACTCGGGGGCAACCAAGCTTTTCGCTATTCAGACCACATCGGAGTTTATCTCAGCCAAGGTTGTCATTCCCGCTTTGCTTACTCCCTATATGTCGCAGCTGGAAACGATGACGGGAATGTCGACCCCGCAAATGCTCGTGATTGCCGTTGGAGCCTTTGAGGTCATCAGCGGATTGATGATCGCGCTGAATTTCGGCGCGCGGTTCTTTGCAATTCTTTTGGTTTTCTTCGTGGCCGCGGCAACCTTCTATTTCCATGATTTCTGGAATCAGTCGCCGCCCGAGAACGCCAGGACGCTTGTGGAGGCGCTCAAGAATCTGTCGATCATCGGTGCGCTGTTCATGATCGCAGGATATAGCCGAGTGCCGCGGACGGCTGAACCCGCCTATGGCGATGTGTGAGCTTCGCGCCGCCAGGGCGTGACGCTGACCTCATCGGCGGGGTCGAGGATTTGGGCATCGCCGGCTTTGAGGCCGTGCGCGGCGAGAATTTCCTCCGGGCCGTGCGCAAGTACGCCGGGGAAGCACGGCTCGCCGTCCGGTAGCCGCACCTTGGGTGCCTGCGAGAGCCAGAACGTGTCGTAGCGGTCCAAGAACATTCCAAACACTTCCGGGCCGCCGATAATAGCGACAGTGCCTGAGCGCACGCCGGCGAAATCGCAGGCGGCCTCGAACGCAGCTCCTGCCGGATTCCACAGTGTTGCTTTGGGATTGGACGGATCGGACGCGATCGCGCCGATCTTCCGGGTCAAGACGATCCGCTTTCGTAAAGGTGAGTTCGGCTGGTCCTCATAGGAATGTCGGCCATGCACGATCAGGTCGGCGCGATCGAGCGCGGCTGTGAAGAACTGTTTGTCGCCGTCGAATTTCAGCTCAATCGGCATTACGTGATCGGCATTCGCCAGCATGCCGTCTGCGGACACGATGACATAGCCTTCAATGTGCAGTCCCGGCATCGCGCGCGAGCGGATCTATTCCGAAATCGTCTGTACCACGCTAGACACAGGCCGAGAACTCACGGTCGGCAGCTTGGCGTCCTTGACAATTTCGTCGTCATACTGCGCGATGGTTTGCACCGGGTTTTTGGCCCTCATTTGAACGACCTTGTAGCCGCCGGCCTTCAGCTTGTGCAGCAGCTCGGGCAGGGCTTCCGCCGTGTGCTTCTGAAAATCGTGCATCAGGATGATGCCCTTGCCCAGCTTGTCCACCTTCTTCATCACGCTGTCGATGATCGTCTGGGGCTTGCTGGCCTTGAAGTCGAAGGAGTCGAGATCGCACGAGAAAATCCCGACGTCGCGGGTGCCGAGATAAGTCACCATTTCAGGCGGATGTTGCAGCGCCGGGAAGCGGAAGAACGGGGCGAACGAAGCGCCACCCAAGGCCCATTTCACCGCGCTGAAACCTTTTTCGATCTCTTCCTTGCGTTGATCCTCGGTCAGCTTCTTGTTGTTCAGGTTGGCGTGCGACCAGGTATGCGAGCCGATGGTATGGCCGGCCGCGGCAACCTGCTTGAGGATTTCAGGAAAATAGGTCGCGTGCTTGCCGATCGGGAAGAAAATACCGGTCGTGCATTCCTCCGCCAGCGTCTTCAAGACGGAGGGAGTATTGACTGGCCACGGGCCATCGTCGAACGTCAGCACCACTTCATGGTCGCGCAGGAAATCGAGCTGCTTGAAGTGCTCGAAACCAAACCCCGGTCCGCCCGTGGTGTCGATTTCAACGATGCGGGCAATCCCAAGCGCATTGGGATTTGCGCACGGGGCTTTTGCGGGGGCGGGGGCCGCGGCGGGAGCAGGTGCTGCCTGCGGAGTTGCCGCGCTCTTGGTGGCCGCAGTCTGCGACCATGCTGCGCCTGATGCGCACAGAGAAATCGCGCCTGCAAAGATCAATCCTGCCGCAATACGCATCCTATTCCCCTTACGGTGATCCCGCTCGGCGTTGGTCTCTGCCTTCGCCCGAGCCATTCCTGCCCCTGATCATATTATCCTAGTTGGAGCTGCGCCGCCACGGCAATGGCTCCCATCACCGGTGGACGATTTGTCGGCCGGTCAGGTTAATTCCCGCAAGGCTCTGCGCATCAGGAGTCCGCGAGTGCCCGCGCAATGGCGGTTTTGATACGCGTATCTGATGGTTCGACGGTCTCGGAAAATACCTCGGCGATGTAGCCGTCGCGGCCGATCAGATACTTGTGAAAGTTCCAGCGCGGAACATCCTTCGGTCGCGCGTCGGCGGCCCATTTGTAGAATGGATGCGCCTTCGCGCCCTTTACACCGGCTTTTGCCGCGATCGGAAAGGTAACCCCATAATGGTGCTGCGCGGTCTCCGCGATCTCGGTGGCGCCGCCCGGCTCCTGTCCGCCGAAATCGTTTGAGGGAACCCCGATAATCATCAAGCCTCGATCGTGAAACTGGGTCCACAACTCCTGCAATCCGGCATATTGTGGCGTGAAACCGCATAGGGACGCGGTGTTGACCACCAGCAGCGGACGGCCGGCATAATCGGCGAGCCTGATATCGCCTCCCGCCAACGCCGGAAACGAAAAGGCATAAGCGGTGATCCGGCTCATCGCGGCCTGTGCGAGAGCCGTCTGGGTCGAGGCCGGACTTGCGATCGCGGCCAGCGCCGCCGTGATAATCGCCCTGCGGCCGATCATAGGAACTCTCAAGTGTGGTTCAGGTGGAAGAAGGGTAGCCCAACAGCCGAGCGACCGCTCCTCAACAAGCCGTTATGGCTGGACCGGAGGAAACTTGCACCAGGGCAACGGCAGCAGCGGAAGGTAAGACCGATTCCATTCGCATATCGATTCCGGACCCCTGCGCATGAAGGCGTCTTTTATCGGCTCGGCCTGCCCGACGGCGACATGCAGCGCGAACAGGACATTGGCGACGGGATAGGTCCATGTGTGAAAGCGCAAATCGCTTAGAGAATCGAGCAGCACCGCAGCCGCGAGGATAATCAGGGGGTCGGTGAAGATGAAATATTCGGATTTCAGACCGCGCCGCACGCCGAGTGCGTCGATCCCGATCGCGGCCAGCAAAAGTACGAGGGCCTGGATCGCGGCGCGCCTTTCGCCGCACCACGCGAAGATGATGCCGGGCACGATCAGCCAGGTGAGAAACACCGTTGGGCGCGGTGAGGAGTGCAGCACGAAGGTGTAGCGCGCAACGACCGATGCGACCCCATCGAGCAGGAGTAGAAGGATTCCGGGCAGGTCCAGCCCGTTCGCGACTGTGGTTGTATTGGCATCCGCAAAGCTCAGCATTTTTTCCAGCGGATTGACCACCGCGATCACATTGCTGGTGTTGTATTCGAGATCGAGCGCCAGCAGCGCAATCGATGCGCCGGCAGCCATCGCGAACATCGACGTCAGCGTCTCGGTAGCGCTGACGCGCCAAATCGTGCCATAGCCGATCATGCATCCGCCGATCAGGACCAGCAGCGCCGCCTGATAGATGCCGAAGCGTTCCAGCAACAACGGGCGGAAGTGCGCGGCGTCCAGTAAGCTGCGGTCAAAACCGGCGGCAATGAGCGGCCACGCAGCCCATGCCGCTGCTATCGCAGCGACGGCCGCGACGCCCGTTGCCAGCCAGCCCGATCGGGTATTGCTCCAGAACGCAACGCTTGCGCTTCCCGCGCTTCCGAACGGCATCACCAGCAGCGGCAGCGCAGCGATCAGCAATATGGCCTGCACCTTGTTCTCGAGACCGAGCACGCACAATCCCGCCGCGACCGCCATCCAAAGCGGACGTGCGATGCCGGCGCGGCGTCCGATCATGATCAGGATCATGAGCGCAAAGATGACGGGACAGGCCGCGACAAGTTCGCTGCGCAAAACCCGCGAATGCAAGACCATGCCGCCGGAGAATGCGAATGCAAAAGTGGCGATCTGCGCGATGCGCCAGTCACGCACCACGAGGCGCATGAGGCCCGCGAAAATCAGCACGCAACCGGTTGCGATCAGCCAAGCGAGAACACGTCCGGCGCGCGCGGCGCTGGTCATGGCGGCATCGAATGCCGCGGTATCGGATGCCGGCGGAATGCTGGACAGCGAATAGCCGTCGAGCAGGCCGAGAGCGTGCAGCAGCTGAAACCAGAGCTTCAGCGACAGGATGGTTATGTACGCGGTGTGATCGAAGAACAGCTGCGGCTTGCCGTCGTTGAGGACGAGGGCGTTGTAGATCACCATGAAATCCATGTCGGCGTTGCGCCAGTAAATCAGGGCGTAGCCGAACAGAAGGAACGATGCCGCCGTGCCGGCCACGATCGCCGCTAGTCCCCATCGCCAGCCGAGGAGAGTCAGTCGGTCGAAAGCGTCCTTCGCTGCGTAGGTGTGCGGCTCGGCCGTTGCGGCCGTGGCGAGAAACTGGGTCATGGCGCGGTCTTTTAGCCCAGCCGCCGGGCCAAAGCGACGGCCGGCCGAAGGCTAATGTCTCTTAAAACCATCTAGCGCAGCGAAACGATGAAGTCCGTTCCTTCGCCGGTTTCGCCGGCGGTGATGCCTTGATCGGAAACGATGATCGAGCCGCCGGTCGAGAGCGCCTCGGTAATTCGCGCCATCGCATCTGCAGGGATAGTGAGGCGATCCAGGGCCTCAGTGGGGCTGTCCGGCACGGGCACGGCCTTCATCTCAACCGCGCCCGTCATCTTCCGCCGCCGTGAGGTGCGCTCGTCCTCGTCGCGCCGCTCGGCATACCTGACGGGCACGGGAAGCGAGACCACCGACCAATGCAGGACATTGGCGTCGTTCTTGTCGACCTGCGCCGTAAACACGTGTGTTCCCAGCGGCCGGTCGCTCGCCGCAATCGCTATCGGCACCTCGAACAGCGGCGCGAAGTTCTGCCGCACATAGACCTTTGAATCCTTGCGGCTGACGAACACCGCGATCTGACCGGTACGCTTTGGCGCCGGTACCGTTGCCGGGGCGGCTTTCGAGGCGTCCTTCGCGAGGTCAGGCACGCGGGCCTGCTCTTCTTTCACGGCAACGCTTGGGCTGATATTCGTTACCGCCTTGACGCTTTCGCCGGGCTTTTCGCCTGATTTGAGCGCATCAGGTTTCGCCGCCTCTGCCCTGACGTCATCCGTCTTGGCTCCAATCTTGGTTTCCTCGGGCTTTAGGCTTCCGGTTGCCTCGACCTTTGCAGCATCGACGCTTGCCTGTACGGGCGTCTGTGCCTCGTCCGCTTTTTTGTCGTCCTTGTCAGATGCGTCGGTCTCAGCAGATTTGGCATCTTCTGATTTCACTTCCGTGTCCGCTCGGCCGCTGCCGGGAACGGCGGCCGCAATGATCGACGGCGCGCTGTGGGTTGCGGCGGAAGCCTCCTCGCGCGGCGATGCGTTGCCAACGGATGAGGCTGTATCGGGAGTCGTGACCGAGGGTTTGGTCGGCGGCAAAGCGCCGCTGGCATCCGCGGTATGGGTCCGATCGCGCAACGGCGCGGGGGCGACCGGTTCGGCGATGTCAGGCTCTCCACCGTCGCCATGGCCGACGGTCGATCTCGGCTCAAGGCTCGCCTCTGAAATTACAGGCGTGACCGGAATGTCAGTTGCCTTATCGGACTTCGGGGCGGAAGGCGCATCCACCTGCGGCGCGGCTATCGGCTGCGGTACGAGCTTCCGCGCGGCCA
>Ga0208984_1000025_pt1 | contig 17967 bp, 16 predicted proteins | sample MedBloCAOM3_M3_FD_187851 | JGI IMG/M metagenome (GOLD analysis project Ga0208984, IMG submission 187851) | Forest soil microbial communities from El Dorado National Forest, California, USA - Mediterranean Blodgett CA OM3_M3 (SPAdes) (version 2) | ecosystem: Environmental > Terrestrial > Soil >... | reverse complement strand
GGCGCTCGGCGCAAGCTACAAGGGCCGCCGTCTCGGCACCTTCGGCCTTGCCACCGCGACGAGTTTTTTTCCTGCCAAGCCGCTGGGCTGCTTTGGCGACGGCGGTGCGATCTTCACCGACGATGGCGAACTGGCGGAGACGCTACGCAGCGTCCGCGTTCACGGCCAGGGTTCCGACAAATACGACAATGTTCGTCTCGGGCTCACCGGGCGGCTCGACACCGTTCAGGCGGCGATCCTGATCGAGAAACTGAAAATCTTCGACGACGAAATCGCCGCGCGCAACAAGGTTGCGGCGCGCTATGCGCAGGGGCTTGGTAACGTGGTGACCGTTCCGCGTATCGCCAGCGAGTGCACCTCGGTCTGGGCGCAATATACCATCCGGCTGCCCCATGGCAGCGACCGCGACAGCTTCGCCGCCAAGCTGAAAGCGCAGGGCATTCCGACCGCGATCTATTATCCAAAATCGATGCATCAGCAGACGGCCTATCGGGATTTCCCGGCCGCAGACGGCGGCTTGCCGGCAAGCGAAAGCTTGTCCTGCGATGTGATCAGCCTGCCGATGCATGCCTATCTCGACGAGCCGACGCAGGAGCGGATCATCAAGGCTGTGCGCGGCGCGTTTGGCGCATGACCCCGAAAAGTGGCATCCGGTTTTCGGAAAAGATCATGCGCAAACAGATATTTTCTGCTGATTTCGCCGTTTTGAAGCGCCGCCGCATGCTGTAGAAGCGGCTGATGCTCGGTCGTATTTTCACCGTCGGCGGCTATACGCTCCTTTCGCGGCTGACTGGCTTCGCGCGCGACATCATGCTCGCGGCGATCCTCGGCGCCGGCCCGATGGCGGACGCGTTTTTCGTGGCGCTGCGTCTGCCCAACCACTTCCGGGCGATTTTCGCGGAAGGCGCATTCAATGCGGCGTTCGTACCGGCCTACGCGCATATCCGCGGTGAGCGCGGTGAAACGTCGGCGAAATTGTTCGCCAATCGTATCTTTACCCTGCTGTTTTTCTCGCAACTGGTTCTGCTCATCGCCGCCTGGCTGTTCATGCCTCAGGCCATAAGCATTCTCGCGCCTGGCTTCACCGACGATGCGGAGCAGCGGCGGCTTGCCATCGAACTGACGCGGATCACCTTTCCCTACCTTCTGCTGATCACGCTGGTGACGCTGTACAGCGGCATGCTCAATGTCATGCATCGTTTCGCCAGCGCCGCGGCGGCGCCGATTTTTCTCAACATCTCGATGATGGCGACCCTGGCTTTGGCTGCACTGTTTCCCGGAGCAGGCCATGCGGCAGCGTGGGGAGTGCTGATTTCCGGATTTCTGCAATATTTTCTGCTGGCCGGCGATCTTGCGGTTCATGGCGGCCTGCCTCGGTTCGCGCCGCTCAAGCTTGACGACGACGTGCGCTCGTTCTTTCGTGCGCTTGGGCCCGCAACGCTTGGTTCGATGGGGACGCAGGTCGCGTTGTTTGCCGACACGATCATCGCGACGTTTTTGCCCGCCGGGGCGCTTTCCGCGCTGTATTATGCCGACCGGCTCAATCAGCTGCCGATCGGCGTGATCGGCATCGCGATCGGCACTGTATTGCTGCCGGAAATGTCGCGGCGGCTGACGTCGGGCGATCACCCCGGCGCGATGGCGTCGCAGCGGCGCGCTTTCGATTTTACGCTGCTGTTTTCGGTGCCCTTCGTTGCCGCCTTCCTGACCGTTCCAGACGTCATCATGCGGGCGATGTTCGCGCGCGGCGCGTTCTCGAAGACCGATGCCGCGGCCGCCGGCGCCACGCTCGCCGCCTACGCGGTCGGATTGATTCCGTTCGTGCTGATCCGCAGCGCGGTTGCGACCTTTTACGCCCGCAAGGACACTGCCACGCCGGTGAAGGCGGCGCTGACCGGAGTCGCTGTCAATGTCGCTTTGAAAGTTGCGCTGGTGGGTGCGCTGGCACAGGTCGGTCTCGCGCTCGCGACCGCAGTTGGCGCCTGGGTCAATCTGCTGCTGGTGATCGGGTTTGCGGTGCGGGCCGGGTACCTCGATCTCGATCGCGCGCTGATGCAATCGCTGGCGAAGTTCGTGGTCTCCGGTGCCGTGCTCGGGGCCGCGTTCTGGTTTGCCGCCAAGTTCGCGTCGGTGCACTTTGCGCAACTAAGCACGCTGCGCGATGAGGCGGCGCTTTTGCTGCTGATCGTCGTCGGCGCCGTCGTCTATGCAGGCTCGATCCTGCTGCTGTTCGGCCGCAGATGGTTGGCATCTCTGGTTCGTTGATCAAAAATTCTGATGATAATTCAATGGCATGCGGGTAAATTCGCCGCGCCCGAGGCGCGACCGGCTGTCGCACTGGGCTATTTATGCAACATTTGCGATCGAAATGCCGAAGAGGTGGAAGGGCGCGTCCCTTCAGTTCGGATTTCCCGCTAAGGTAGCGCGATATTTATTTTATCTTGGGAACAGGGGCTCATTATGCGCGCTTCGACATTCAAAGTAATTGCCACCGCCGTGTTCGCCGTGGTCACTGCGATACCCACGGCGTCTGCGGCAGATCTCGCCGCACGGCCCTACACCAAGGCGCCGCCGGCCTTGGTTGAGGTCTACAACTGGACGGGCTTCTATATCGGCGGCAACGTCGGCTACAGCTGGGGAAGGTCTCGTGACACCTCGACGCTCACCAACACCGCAGGGACGGTTCTTTTTACCAGCATCGACCGTTCTGATCTGAACGGCGTTGTCGGCGGCGGTCAGATCGGCCACAATTGGCAGGTGCAAAATTGGGTGTGGGGCCTCGAGGCCGACATTCAAGGCACAGATGAGCACGGCAGCCGCGCCTTCACCTGTCCCACTGCCATCTGTACTCCATCCGCCATTATTCTTGTGGCTCCCGGTCCCGCTGTTCCCGTGTCACTGAATCAGAAGCTCGAATGGTTTGGAACGGTTCGTGGCCGAGCCGGCGTTCTGGTGACCCCGAAGGTGCTGTTGTACGCAACCGGCGGCTTGGCTTACGGCGAAGTCAAATCCACCGAGACGGTCGGGGTACTGACCGGGTTTTCGAACTCCGACATTAGGGTGGGTTATACGGTTGGTGCAGGTGTCGAAGGCGTGATCGGGGGCAACTGGACCGCCAAGCTCGAATACCTATACGTCGATCTCGGAAAGGTGTCCTCCTCGTTCTTGACGACGGCCCCCGCGTTCGGCGGTGGTGTGCTCACCAGCAATTTTAGCTCGCGTATCACCGATAACGTGTTGCGTGCCGGCATCAACTACAGGTTCGGCGGACCGGTGGTCGCGAAGTATTGATCTCCGCACGACTGTTACTGTTACTCCCGACAATCAAAGCCCCGGCATCGCCCGGGGCTTTTTCGTTGCGGAGCCTGCCGGGGGTGTTTCATTCGGGGGGCCATTCGGCCAGTGTTGCGGATTCCCGACCGAAAGTGAGTTTGCGCTGGCAGCCGAACCGCTGCAATATGCAACGCCTTTCATTTTGTAATCGGAGATACGATGGCTCCCATCAAATTTGGCGTCGGTCAAAGCGTCCTTCGCAAGGAAGACGATGCGCTCATTCGCGGCAGGGGCCGCTACACCGATGACCATGCGCCGTCGGCGACGATGCACGCGCTGGTGCTGCGCTCGCCTCATGCGCACGCGAAATTCACCATCAATGCCACCCGCGCCGGCGGGCTGCCGGGGGTCGGTACGATCCTCACCGCCGACGATGTCCGTGATCTCGGCGATCTTCCGTGCCTGTTCAATCTGCCGGAGAATCCGTTCACCGGCCCGCCCTATCCGATCCTGGCCAACGGCGAGGTGCGGCACATCGGTGACGCCGTTGCCTTTGTCGTGGCGGAGACGCTCGATCAGGCTCGCGATGCGGTGGAGGCCATTGAGGTCGAATGGACCCCGCTGCCCGCGGTGATCGGCGTCGCCAACGCGGTCAAGAATGGCGCCCCGCAGGTCTGGCCCAGCCACCCCGGGAATGTCCTGTTCGACGTGCCGATCGGCGACAAGAAAGCCACCGAAGCGGCGTTCGCCAAAGCGCATGCCGTGGCCGAAGTCTCGATCGTCAATCCGCGGGTCATCACCAATTACATGGAAACGCGCGCAGTGGTTTGCGAATACGATGCCAAGCGCGACCATCTGACGCTGACGATCGGCAGTCAGGGCAGCCACCGGCTGCGCGACATCCTGTGCCAGATGATCCTGAAGATCCCGGTCGAGAAGATGCGGGTGATCTGCCCGGATGTTGGCGGCGGGTTCGGCACCAAGCTGTTTCCCTATCGCGAATACGCGCTGGCCGCGGTTGCCGCGCGCAAGCTACGCAAGACGGTCAAGTGGACCGCCGACCGCGCCGATCACTTCGTGGGCGACGCTCAGGGGCGCGACAACGTCACCACGGCGCGGATGGCGCTCGCCGAGGACGGCAAGTTCCTCGCGATGGACGTCGATCTGATGGGCGACATGGGCGCGTATCTGTCGACATTCGGGCCCTACATTCCCCACGGTGGCGCCGGAATGCTGCCCGGCCTTTACGACATCCAGGCCTTTCACTGCCGCGTTCGCACGGTCTTCACCAATACCGTGCCGGTCGATGCCTATCGCGGCGCCGGACGCCCGGAGGCCTCCTATGTGGTCGAGCGGCTGGTCGATGCGGCAGCGCGCAAGCTCGGGATGACGCCGGACGCGATCCGGCGCAAGAACTTCATTGCGCCGCGCGCGATGCCCTACAAGACCGCCACCGGCAAGATTTACGATTCCGGTGACTTTGCCGCGCATATGAAGCGCGCGATGGAAATTGCGAACTGGAAGGAATTTCCCAAGCGCGCCAAAGCGGCGAAGAAGCAGGGCCTCGTGCGCGGCATCGGTCTCTCCACCTATGTGGAGGTCTGCGGCACGATGGGAGAGGAGGCCGCCGAGGTGCGGCTCGATCCCAACGGTGACGTTTCGATCCTGATCGGCACCCAGTCGAGCGGACAGGGCCACCAGACCGCCTACGCGCAACTCGTCGCCGAGCAGTTCGGGTTAGCGCCCGAGCGCGTTCACATTTTTCAAGGTGACACCGATCAGGTCCCGACCGGCCTCGGCACTGGCGGCTCAAGTTCGATTCCGTCGGGAGGTGTCAGTGTCGAGCGCGCGACCCGCAAGCTCGGCACAAATTTACGCGAGATCGCCGCCGAGGCGCTGGAAACCAGCGCCAGCGATCTCGAGATCGATGAGGGTACTGTACGTATCGCCGGCACCGACCGGTCGGTCAGCTTTGCCGATCTTGCAAAGCGTCAGGGCGTCGATCCCTCGAAGCTGAGCGCGAGCGAAAAGTTCAGTGCCGTGGACGGCACCTTCCCGAACGGCACCCACCTTGCCGAAGTCGAAATCGATCCTGCCACCGGTATCATCAGAATCGTCAACTATGTCATCGTCGATGATTTCGGGGTGACGCTGAATCCGCTGCTGCTCGCCGGCCAGGTTCACGGCGGCGCGATGCAGGGGATCGGCCAGGCGTTGATGGAGCAGGCGATCTACAGCCCGACGGACGGCCAGCTCGTCACCGGAACCTTCATGGATTATGCGCTGCCGCGCGCGGCCGATGGTCCGTCATTTGTTTTCGAGACCCACAACATCCCCTGCAAGACCAATCCGCTGGGCGTCAAGGGCGCGGGCGAGGCCGGCGCGATTGGTTCCTGCCCGGCGGTCGTCAACGCGATCATCGAGGGACTATGGCGCGAATACAAAATCGATCACATCGATATGCCCGCGACCGCCGAGCGGGTCTGGATCGCGATCCGCGAGCATCAGCGTCGGCATAGCCTCTGATATCTTCCGCGCGCGGGGAATAAAACGCCGCGTCCGAGGTTTTGATAGTTAGCCGCGGCCCGCGCAAGCGAGTTCGCGGCGTCGTTTGGAAACGCTTGCGAGACGGAGAGCTGGCCGATGATACGAATGGTTGTTGTTGCGGGAGCCTTGTTGCTCGGTGCCGGCGCCGTCATGGCGCAGCAGGATATCGCCGTTAAGCAGGATAATTTGATGAGGGCGCAGGGCAAGAGCATGTACGGGGTGATCTCGAAAACCGTGAAAGGTGAGATCCCCTACGATCAGAAAGCGATCGATTCCGCCATTGCCCAGCTCGAGGAAAGCGTGCCCACGATCGCCAACGTCTTTGCGACAAATCCCAAGGAAGATGTGGTGGACTCGAGCTATGGGTCATCGCAGAAAATCTGGCAGAACAAGGCCGATTTCGACTCCAAGATACCGCCCGTCACCAAGGCGATCGCGGACGTCAAGGGCAAGGTCAAGGATAAGGCCAGCCTGAAGGTCGCCTACGACTCGATCCAGGCCAAATGCACCGACTGCCACGAGACTTATCGCGTTAAGCTTAAATAGTTCGTCTCAAAAATCCGCTACAGTCCGACAAATAGCAAAGGGTGGACGCCGTCAGGCGATCCACCCTTTGTCTTGAGATTTTGCGAGCTTGGGATTTCCGCCCGGACGGGCAGAATTCCAGAAGTTACTTCGTCACTTGACCGCGGATTTCGCCGCCCGGATTGGCTGCGGTGTGGACGTTGACGTAGTACTTGCCAGCCACCAGATCGGCAGCCTGCGCGTCCGTCAGCGTGGCGCTGCCCTCGGCGGGGCTTGCGGCGGCATTCGGGATCGCGACAGCGACACCGGCGTTCTTGCCGGCTTCAGCCGGCCCGTGGAAATGCGCAGCGGTCGCGGGGCCGGAAAGCCCCGAATAGGTCAGCTTCCAGCTCAGCTTCTTGGTGGCGGGATCGTAGTCGATGTCGGCGGTGCCCTTGCCGGGGCTGGTGACGGCGGGCACTTCGGATTTGCCGTCCAGCGTTGCCTTCATCTTGTCGGCGAAAGCGGGTCCGGCGAAGGCAACGGTCGCTCCCAGCACGAGCGTAGCAAGCACGGTCTTGGTATTCGGCATGGTTTTCTCCCTGTTCGCGTCAAGTGATGGTGTCAGTTTCAAAACTATGAGTTTTCGGTTTTATTCCCGGAATCGGCCTAAACGTCCTTAAATTTTTCACGCAGCTTATGGCTGGAATAGCAGCCATACTAGCCATAAAGTTCTAGCGGATAGTGACGGACCGGTGAATGCTGCGACGAATTTTCCTAGCTGTCGTTGTTGCCGCCGCCGTTGGCTTTACGATTTTCTGGTGGCTAACGATTCCGGCGGTTGTCCCGTCGAATTTGCTCCCCGCTTACACGCCGAACCTGGCCAACGGCCTCACAACGTTCAATGCCGGAGGGTGTTCCTCCTGCCATGCCGTGCCCGGCCAGCCTGATCGCACCAGGCTCGGCGGCGGGCTCGCCATCCCATCGCCGTTCGGGACGTTCTACGTGCCCAACATCTCGCCGGATCCGGTTGATGGCATCGGGCGCTGGACCGAGGCCGATTTCGTGACCGCGGTCGTCAAGGGTACTTCCCCTGCCGGGACGCATTACTTTCCTGCTTTCCCGTATACGTCCTATCAGCACGCGAAGGTCGAAGACGTCCGTGATCTCTTCGCCTACCTGAAAACGCTTGCGCCGGTGTCCGGCAAGGCGCGCGATCACGCCGTGCCGTTTCCTTTCAATGTCAGGCGCAATATCGGGATCTGGAAACTGCTGTTTACGGACGGCAAGCCGATCACACCGGACGGCGCGCGTTCAGCGCGGTGGAATCGCGGTGCGTACCTCGTCAACAGCCTCGGCCATTGCGCGGAGTGTCACAGCCCACGAAATTTCCTTGGCGGCATCATCGCCGCGCAGCGCTTCGCGGGCGGACCGAATCCGGAAGGCGAGGGCTGGGTACCTAACATCACCCAAAAAGGACTTGCGGAATGGAGCGAGAAGGACATCGCCTATTTCCTCGAAACCGGGGAAATGCCCGACGGCGACACCGCCGGCGGCTCGATGGCCCGCGTGATCAAGAACACCTCGCAATTGTCATCTGAGGATCGCGAAGCAATCGCCGAATACCTCAAATCGCTGCCGCCGGTGGACGGGCCGCCGCGGCCCAAGAAGGCGACGAAGGGCGGCGCCAAGTCCTGAGCTGGGGCGTGTTCTCATGGATCAAATCCATGAGCGCCACTTGGCTGATGTCTGCTTTAGCCCGCACTACGGACGCAAAGCAGAGATCGCAGTATGTTCGAAACAATAGCGATCGTCTCGATTGCAATTGGGAGGCCTAGGTCAAGGGCCGCTTTCCACTAACCATCGCGAGAACTGTGCAAGTGAGATCAACAGTTGATTCCACCAATTGATCTGCGCCAGCGCCTTCTAGTTCATCTCGGGTACCATAGCCCCAGAGTACTCCAAGACCGCGCATTCCAACCGCATGGGCGCCAGAGATGTCGTAGCGGCGGTCCCCGACCATCAAACTGCGCGTGGGTGTAATATTATGCTCCGACAAGATATGGGCGAGCAGCTCAGGCTTGTGGTCCAGCTCTCCGCCCGGCACCGAGCCGTGGATGCCATCGAAATATGCCGCAAGCTCCAAATGCTCCAGGATACGACGCGCGAATGCCTCCCGCTTCGATGTTGCCAGATATAATCGCAATCCTCCTTGCTGCATCTCTCTTAGAGAATTGCCTATTCCCGGGTAGGGCTCGCTTCCGAGAAGGCCGCTTTCACCGTAGTGCTGACGAAAGGCCAATACTGCCTCAGCAATCCTGTCGTCCCCATATGGCTGCAGCAAGAATTGCATCACGTCCTCGAGCGGCGGGCCGATGACCCGCTTGATGTCGAAAATTTCGTTCGGCTCGTGTCCAAGAGTGCGCAGCGCCGCGAGGCAACTTGCCAAAATGCCGGGCTGCGAATCAATCAGGGTGCCGTCGAGATCGAGAAGAACAGAGCAAGGCGGGGCCATGGCTTCAGCATAGTGATCGCAGCCAAGCGAGTAAATGTTCGACTGATTCGAAGTCCGCTATGGGTCATTCGCTACAACTGTAGTCTCTTCGGCATCCGCGCAATGTAGGTCGGCAAATCCGAGCGCTGCGAATGCCCGTTCCGGGTCAAAACAATCCTGAGGCACTTGAAATGGGATGTCTATGTTATCTCCGAAAGCAGACATCGATCAGCTACCCTTGCAGGTGGTTTGACTGGGTCCACGCCCTAGCTCGTACCGAACGCCTTGAAGGTGATGATGGTGTGAGTGTCCTGAATGCCGGGAATGACCTGCACCTTCTCGTTGACGAAATGGCCGATATCGGTGTCGTTGTCGACGTAGAACTTTACCAGCAGGTCGTAATCGCCCGCGGTGGAATAAATCTCGGATGCGATCTCGGCCTCGGCAAGCGCGTTGGCGACGGCATAGGACTGGCCTAGTTTGCATTTGAACTGGACGAAGAAGGGAACCATCGCTGTCGTCTCCGAAAGGGCGTCGCTTTGGGGTCAATATAGCTGGCAAGAACTTGCTGGCAATAACACGTCGCGGTAGGGAAGGGATATGACCCGGATCGGACGGCTGAAATTCCTGCAAGCAGAGCGGTGACGATGCCTATCGCGCTCACCATCGCCGGCTCGGACTCGTCAGGCGGCGCCGGCATCCAGGCGGACCTGAAGACGTTTGCTGCGTTCGGCGTCTACGGCGCGTCTGTCGTCACGGCCCTGACCGCGCAGAATACCCGTGGCGTGACCGGTATCCATCTTGTGCCCGCTGATTTCGTGACCGCGCAGATTGACGCCGTTTTCAGCGACCTTGCCGTGAACGCCGTCAAGATCGGGATGGTGGCGCAGGTTGCGACGATCGATGCCATCGTCGCAGGGCTGACGCAGTGGTCGCCAAAACATGTCGTGCTTGATCCCGTGATGGTGGCGACCTCGGGAGATCGTCTGCTGGCGACTGACGCTGTTGAAGCGTTGCGAACCAAACTCATTCCGCGCGCCTCACTCATTACGCCGAACCTGCCGGAAGCAGCGGCGTTATTGGACGAACCGGTCGCTTTGAGCGAGGCCGCCATCGAGAGCCAGGGCAAGCGGCTGTTGGCGCTGGGTTGTCCCGCGGTGCTGATCAAGGGCGGGCACGGGCAGGGCACTGAGAGCATCGACTACCTCATTGGCGGCGATGGCATCATCGCACTCGCAGCGCCACGCATCGCAACCAGAAATACCCACGGCACCGGATGCTCACTATCTTCCGCCATCGCCGCGGGTCTGGCGAAGGGCGAGGACATGGAAACCGCGGTTCGTAATGCCAAGGTCTGGCTCAGCGCGGCGATTGCGGCAGCCGATCGCCTCGACGTCGGCCACGGCAATGGACCGATCCATCATTTTCATGGATTTTATTAAGACACTGCAAGCCAGCCGCAAAAAAATCACTGCAGGTCGTCGCGGTGAACGCTGGTGAACACCTGTCGCTTGGTTGTCGCACTGCGCTGCTATTCGCCATTCAGCTTGGACAGACGACTGATTCGTCGTCGGGCTGCTTGCTGGATGACGCATGAAAACCAGGGATCTCGAGCGCAGCACTGTTGAAACCGCCTATGCGCGGTGGGCGCCGATCTACGACGCCGTGTGCGGGCCCGTCATGGTGAAGGGCCGCCGCGCCGCGGCAGCGGCGGCGCGCGCGGTCGGCGGCAAGATCCTCGAAGTCGGTGTCGGCACCGGCCTGTCATTCGACGATTACGACTTAACCACCGAAATCACAGGCATCGACCTCTGCGCGCCGATGCTGGCGAAGGCGTGCGAGAAAATGGCGAGCGGACGCTATCCCTACGTCAGGGACGTGCAGCTGATGGACGCCCACCAGATGGCGTTTGCCGATGCCACATTCGATTGCGTGGTGGCGCAGTTCGTCATCACGCTGGTGGCCAATCCCGAACAGGTGCTTTCCGAATGCCACCGGGTGGTGAAGCCCGGCGGGCGGATCATCCTCGTTAATCATCTCTATTCGGAAGTCGGTGTCGCCGCGGCGGTCGAGCGATGGGCCGCGCAGCGTACCCGGGCGCTAGGCCTGCGGCCCGAATTCCCGTTCGCGCGACTGCAGGCATGGGCTCAAGCGAACAAGGATGCCACCCTCGTCGAGCGGCGCAAGGTGGCGCCATTCGGGATCTATACGCTGGTCTGTTTCGAGCGAGCGGTTCCATCGGCGGCGTGAATTGTCATATCGCTGTCACGGAAGTCTGCTAGCTGCTCGCGCATGGGAAGTCACGCTATGAGTGAAGAGTGTCCCGAACGACGCTTTCGCACTTTGTTTATATCCGATGTCCACCTCGGAGCACGCGGCTCGCAAGCCGAACGATTGCTGGACTTTCTCCGCAGCCATGATGCCGATACCATCTATCTCGTCGGCGATATCGTCGACGGCTGGGCGCTGCAATCCAACTGGTACTGGCCGCAATCGCACAACGACTTCGTGCAGAAAATGCTGCGCAAGGCACGCAAAGGCGCCAAGGTCATTTACGTCCCCGGCAATCACGACGAGTTCCTCAGGAACTATTACGGCACGCACTTCGGTGGCATCGACGTCGTGGAAAATACCATCCATGTCGGTGTCGACGGACGGCGCTATCTCGTGATTCACGGCGATATCTTCGATCTCGTAGTGCAGAACGCGCGCTGGCTCGCTCATCTTGGCGACAAGGCCTACGATTTCGCAATCCAGATGAATCGCCTCGTCAACTTCTGTCGGCGCTGGTTCGGCGTGCCCTATTGGTCGCTTTCGCAATGGGCGAAGCTGAAGGTCAAGAACGCCGTGAATTATATCGGCGCCTTCGAACAGACGCTGGCCGCCGAGGCGCGGCGTCACGGTGCCGATGGAGTGATCTGCGGCCACATCCATTACGCCACCATCCGCGACGAACATGGCATTCGCTACATGAACTGCGGCGACTGGGTGGAAAGCTGCACCGTGCTCGCCGAGCACGAAGATGGCCGGTTTGAAATTCTCACCTGGACCGATCCGCTGCGCCGGGTGATCCCCGTTGCCTCGGTAGCGGCGCGTGCCGCCTGATGCGTATCCTGGTCGCGACCGATGCGTGGCATCCTCAGGTCAACGGGGTGGTGCGGACGCTGACCATGATGGCGGAAGCGGCGAAGGCGTTTGGCGTTGGCGTCAGCTTTCTCACCCCACAGTCGTTCCGCACCTTCGCGATGCCGAGCTACCGGGATCTGCGCGTGGCGTTGCCGGGTCCGGCGAAAACCGCGCAACTGATCGCTGAGGCGCGGCCGGACAGCATTCACATCGCAACCGAAGGGCCGATCGGACTATTGGTGCGTCGCTATTGCCGCAAGCAGGGATTGCCGTTCACCACGAGCTTTCATACCCGCTTTCCGGAATACATCTCCGCGCGCTTACCCATCCCAGAGTCGTGGATTTGGGCGGCGCTGCGCTGGTTTCACGGACCCAGTCAGGCGGTGATGGCAGCGACGCCGGCGCTGGCAAGCGAATTGCGCGCGCGTGGGTTTCGCAACGTGGTGTTATGGCCGCGCGGAGTTGACGCCACGCAATTTCATCCGCGCGCCGTCGACCTTGGGCTACCACGCCCGGTCTTCCTTTGTGTCGGCCGTGTTGCAGTGGAAAAGAACCTCGAGGCGTTTCTCGACCTCGATTTGCCCGGCACCAAGGTGATCGTCGGCGATGGACCAGCGCTGATGGCTTTGGCCCGAAACTATCCGCAAGCCGTGTTTCTTGGCGCGCGGCAGGGCGAAGCATTGGCGGAGGCCTATGCTGCCGCCGACGTCTTCGTGTTTCCGAGCAAGACCGATACCTTTGGCCTGGTGCTCCTGGAGGCCCTTGCAAGCGGCCTGCCGGTGGCCGCGTTTCCCGTGACCGGGCCCCGCGACGTGATCGGTGCGGCGCCGGTCGGCGCGTTGAACGACGATTTGCGGGTAGCCTGCCTGTCCGCGTTAACAATTTCGCCGCAAGCCTGCCTCGAGTTTGCCGCAAGGCATACCTGGGAAGCCTCGGCTCGCGCATTTGTCGACAATATAGCCGGTGTCCGCAACCTGGAATCGGAAAGCGACCCTGTAGAATTCACGGCGGAGTACCCGCGTTTCATCGCCTGATCCCGAACATGCGTCTTGCCCGCATGTCAGGGTACGCGATACAAGTCGCGCATGACGGAACTATCCTCAACCCTGCCTGTCAGTTCTGTGGATATCGATGCGGCCGCGCGCGTACTTGCACCGTTTGCGGTGCGAACGCCGTTGTTGTCCTCGCCTGCGCTCGACGAACGCGCCGGCACGAGAGTGTTTCTGAAACCGGAAATGCTGCAGCGAACCGGATCGTTCAAGTTTCGCGGCGCTTTCAACAAGCTGTCGTCGATCCCGCAAGCCGCGCGCGGCGGCGGGGTGGTCGCGTTTTCGTCCGGCAACCACGCCCAGGGCGTGGCGGCGGCGGCGCAAATCCTGAACATGCAGGCGACCATCGTGATGCCCGCCGACGCACCGCTCTCCAAGCGTGAACGCACCAAGGCCTATGGCGCGGAGGTGGTGCTGTACGATCGCGACCGCGAGGATCGCGAAGCCATCGCCCGCGACATCGCCGGCAAACGTGGCGCCACGCTGGTGCGGCCTTACGACGATCCGATGGTGATCGCCGGCCAGGGCACCGTGGGGCGGGAGATCGCGGAGGATATGGCTGCGCTTGGCATGACGCCGGATATCGTGGTTGCGCCGGCTTCCGGCGGCGGCCTGATCGCGGGTGTCGCAACGGCGGTCAAGGCGCGCTTTCCGCAGGCCATGCTGATGTCGGGCGAACCGGAAGCATTTGACGATCACGCGCGCTCGCTGCGGGCCGGAAAACGGGAACCGCATCGCGCCGAAGGCCGGACCATCTGCGATGCGCTGATGGCATCGATCCCCGGCGAAATCACTTTCGCGATCAACAGCCGGCTGCTCACGCAAGGCATCACCGCTTCCGATACGGAAGTTGGGATGGCGGTCGGATTTGCATTTCGGGAGTTGAAACTCGTGGTCGAGCCGGGCGGCGCGGTTGGCCTCGCCGCACTGCTGGCCGGTCGCATCGATGCGCGCGGCAAGAACGTCGTCATCGTTCTGTCGGGAGGCAACGTCGATGCGGATTTGTTCGCGAAATTAATCGGCTGATCTTATCGGTTTACGGTTATTCTAGCGCAGATAAGTCTACGCAATCTGCTTAAACTAGATTGCGAAGCAGAACCGGTACCCACTTTTGCGGAATACGCGCCAGATCATGAGAAGAAAGCGATCTTCTCGGCATGGCTCATGCGCCGGATCGGCGCCAGCGGATCGGACTGCGATGCATTGGGCCTTCGCACGATTCCGTTGGCGATCAGCGCCGAGCCAAGAGAAGGTTGAAGTGAAGGTTGAAGCGAAGGTGGAAGAGATGATTGAATCGCCAGCGGCTGCGCCGGCGCGGCCATCGGCTTAGGCTTCTCGGCGACCATGATGGGACCGGCAGACGCCAACTCGGCGACACGAACTTCCTCGACATCGGCACCGCAACCATCATCGGTTTCGGAAGGGTCCGGCGCAGCCATTTCAAGCGCGACCATGTCCAGCAACGCTTCGTCGTAAGTGTCGGCAGCATCAGGGCTTTTGTCAGCGGCCTCAGACGTCGCATTAAGAGCTTCGGCCGCCACAGCCACGGCTTCAGCCGCTTCCATAACGTCTTCGGCCGGCACGCTCATCACGGCTTTGGCGTCGTCGGTCGCGGTCACCACCTGGTCCGTCTCCGCAGCGGGGGGCGTTTCATCTAATGCAGCCGGGGAGGGTGACGGAATGGCTTCGTCAGCCCCCTGCGGGGACGCTCTGTCAGTGCCGCCAAATTCACCGATCCGCTCGTTGAGCGGATCGAATGCTGCGCTCAATGCGGCTCGCGGGCCGCTCAATGAGATTTTTTCGAAGCTCGCTTGAATGGCGCTGAGTTGGGAATCGATCAAATCGCAAATCCGGCCGTCGGCGCCGATTTCCCTTAATCTCCAGGAGATTTCCTTGATAACCCGGGCACCCTTGCGAACCGGCGCAAGATTTTCTTCCAGCGCGAGACTATCAAGTGCCGCCGATGCGGCGGCTTTGGCCTCATCGACCGCGCTCCCGATGGCGGCCAACGCCTCGGCGAGTCCGTCGTTTTCGGGAGCCGGTTGTCTCTGGGCGGCAAGACTTTCTTCGATCCGCGCCACCGCATCGAGCACCATGCGGGTGTCGGCATTGCGGTTGCGCTTGGCATATTCGCCGAGAAACCAGCGGCCCCGCGTGGTCTCCATGAACGCTTCGCTGATCGCGTCATAATCCTGTTCGCTCGGCTGCGCTGCGCGAGCGGAGATCGGCGATAGGGCGAATGCTTCGTCGGCCATGGTAGACTCATCGCGCAAATCATCGCGCGTTAGGGTAACGATCATCACGATATCACGGAAATCGCAATTGAATTGATGCCGCCCGAATCACCAATCCCCAACATATCTCATGAGACGTCCAGACGATTCGCGACGCGGCTGGCGCTGTTTTACGGTGCCATATTCGGGTTGCTCGGTGCCTATTTGCCGTTCTTCCCGGTCTGGCTGAAGGCGGTCGGGATCGAAGCGTCGTGGATCGGGATCATCACGGCGGTGCCAGCCGTCACCCGCTTTACGGTGCTCCCCTTCGTGACTGGTTTGGCCGAACGGCGGCAGTCGTTGCGGAACGCCATCATCATGACGGCGTTCGCAACGGCGCTGGGATTGACGGTTGTCGGCACCCAGCATCAGGCAGTTCTGGTGTTTGTGGCCTTCGCCGCCACCTGCTGTCTGTGGACGCCGATGGCGCCACTGACGGACGCCTACGCGTTGCGAGGCGTGTCGCATTACGGTCTCAATTACGGGCCGCTACGGCTATGGGGCTCGGCCGCATTCGTGGTGGGCGCGTTGGCGTGCGGACTGCTGATCGATGTGATCACGACCCGCCACCTGATTTGGGTCATCGCGGCGGTGGCCGGGCTCAGCGCATTGGCAAGTCTCGGGCTCAGGCCGATCGATGGTCTCAAAAAGGCTGATGTGATGCAGCGCGGCGCGGGCGCGTTGCTCCGTGACCCCGGCTTTCTCGCCATCATCCTGGCATCGGCGCTGATCCAGGGCAGCCACGCCGCCTATTACATCTTCGCGTCCATAGTCTGGAAGCAATCCGGCCTAGGCGGGCTCACCATCGCTGGGCTGTGGTCGCTCGGCGTGCTTGCCGAGATCGTGCTGTTTGCGCTGTCGCCGCGGTTCACGCTGCCATACGCCGTGCTTGTCGTCATTGGCGCGCTCAGCGCCGTGGCGCGCTGGATCATTACCGCGCAGGATCCGCCGATCGCCATTCTCGCGGTCGTGCAATTGGCACACGGCCTCACCTTCGGGCTTACGCAGGTCGGCATCATGGGACTTCTGGTCCGTCACGTGCCCGGCCATGTGATGGCGCGGGGGCAGGGCTATCTTGCCGCCTGCAGCGGCATCGTCGCCAGCAGCACATCGATCCTGTGCGGCATCGTTTATGCCCGCTACGGACAGGGCGTCTACTACGTCATGGCTGCAATGGCGCTGTCAGGCGCTGTCCTGATGTGGCTTGCGCGGCAACGGCTGGCGGATCAACCCCAAAGTGCTGCCTCCGGCGGATAAACCAGGCTGCCGTCGTAGCGCAACCCGCCGTCGCGGTCGCGCGCCAGCAACAAGGGGCCATCGAGATCGACAAAGCGGGCCTGTTGGGCGAGCAGCATCGCCGGCGCCATCGCCAGCGAGGTCGCGACCATGCAGCCGATCATGATCTGAAATCCCAGCGCCTGCGCTGCATCGGCCATCGCCAGCGCCTCCGTCAGTCCGCCCGTCTTGTCGAGCTTGATATTGACGGCATCGTAGCGCCCGCGCAGTCCATCCAGCGACGCCCGGTCGTGCACGCTTTCGTCGGCGCAGACGGCGAGCGGCCGCCGGATGCGCTTAAGCACCTCATCCTGGCCGGCAGGAAGCGGCTGTTCGACCAGGGTGACACGGGCTTCCGCGCATTCCCTGAGATTTTGCTCGAGATTATCCGACGTCCATGCCTCGTTGGCATCGACGATGAGTTCGGAGTGGGGAGCAGCCTTGCGCACCGCAGCGATCCGCCTCCCGTCGTCGCCGCCGCCGAGCTTGATCTTCAGCAAAGGCCGGTGCGCGGCCTTGGCGGTCGCCGCCGCCATCGCCTCCGGCGACCCAAGCGAGATCGTGTAGGCGGTGATGCAGGCTTTAGGCGCAGGGCGCCCCAGCAGGTTCCAGACGCGCTGTCCGCTGGTCTTGGCCTCCAGGTCCAGCAGGGCGCAATCCAGCGCGTTGCGGGCGGCGCCGGGAGACATCGCGGCCTGCAGGGCCTGCCGATCAAGACCTCGTGACAGGGGTTCCTGCATCGCCTGCAGAGCGGCCAGCGTCGCTTCCGGCGTCTCGCCATAGCGCGGATAGGGGACGCATTCGCCGCGCCCGGTCAGGCCGCCACGGCTGACTTCGGCCACCACCGTCACCGCTTCCGTCTTGGCGCCGCGGCTGATGGTGAAGGAGCCAGCGATCGGCCAGCGTTCGATCCTGGCGGCAAGCGTTGGCGATTTGCTGGAACTCATTTTAAAATCTGGCTGGAAGTCATTTTAAAATCTGGCAATTTCTGAACCGCGGGGTTGCCCGGCGCGACCAAGTATGGCTGGTTAGGGGCGTGTTCTACAAGGCAATGGCAGCGGGTTGGATCTTTCCTTTCGATGAATAGCGGAGAATCGGCACCGGAGTTGGCGTCGTGAACGGCGATCCGACATTGGAGCGGATTGCACGGGGCAATGGACTTGCACTGTGCGCCGCGGGTTCGTGGACCGCCCGCTTTGCGCCGGTGCTTGAGCAGATTGTTGCCGACGCCGAAAAGCTGACCGGAAGCCGGCCCAACATTTTCATCGATGTGTCGCAGGTCTCGAAACTCGACACCTTTGGGGCCTGGTTGATCGAGCGGCTTCGCCGCAGCCTGACCCAGGGTGGCGTCGAGGCGAAGATCGCCGGGCTTTCGGCCAATTATTCAAGTCTGGTCGACGAGGTGCGCCGTGTGAAAGCCGCGCCT
>Ga0208984_1000024_pt1 | contig 18593 bp, 18 predicted proteins | sample MedBloCAOM3_M3_FD_187851 | JGI IMG/M metagenome (GOLD analysis project Ga0208984, IMG submission 187851) | Forest soil microbial communities from El Dorado National Forest, California, USA - Mediterranean Blodgett CA OM3_M3 (SPAdes) (version 2) | ecosystem: Environmental > Terrestrial > Soil >... | reverse complement strand
TTCTTGATATAATGTCCGAGGTTCTTCTTGACGTAGCCGACGTCGCCCGCGTTGAAGTCCATGGTGACGGCGTTCGGGCCAGTGTTGAAGACCGTCATTTGTCCTTTGCCCTTGATCCAGTACTGCCATTCATCGGCGTTGGGGTGCCAGTGCATCTCCCGCAAGCCGCCGGGATGCACCGTTACCAGCGCGGCGGCGACCGTTGTGGCAACGGTGAAGTTGCGGCTGTCGGCGATCCGCACCGAACCGCCCTTCGTCTCGCGCGCCGGGGCTCCCGATCCGAGCGCGAAAGTGAACGGGTGCGGCGGCGCGCCCTTTCCGCTCACCGCTTCGCGGTCCGCAGCCAGATCACCGGGTAACTCGCCCTGGAAGATATAGAGGTCGCGCAGCGGAATATTCTGGAACGTCTCGGCTGGAACACCGAAATTATCGCCGAGGATATTCGGCGGCGTATGCGTGAACCATTCCGACACCAGGAGGGTGGTGAACTCGGAGGCCTTGCCTTCATCGAAACATATGATGAACTCGCATCCGTCCGGGCCGAGCCCCTGCAGGGAATGCGGCAGGCCGGCGGGGAAATACCAAAGATCGCCTTCTTTCACGTCGGCGATATAAGGTCGGCCCAATTCGTCGAGAACAGTGATGCGGCACGTGCCGTAGGTCATATAGGCCCACTCTGCAAACTGGTGCCAGTGCATCTCCCGGATGCCGCCGGACGTCAGCCGCATGTTGACGCCGGAGATGGTGTCCGCAACCGCGAAGGAGTCTTGCGTTACCTGACGCGCCCAGCCGCCATTTTGAATGCGCCGTGGCGCGTTATTGAATGACGCCCAGCTCAGCGGCATGCTGCCGACGTCGGTCGCCGGCGGGGAAAATGCCCCCGGAAACTGGTCCCTTATGGCCGGGTTCTGCGGACCGGGGTCGCTGATGCTTCTTGGATTCTTGGCGTTGATGGCGCCCTGCGGCGGATCGTTGGGATTGCCGAAGGTGATATCACTCTTCACCGGAGTGGCATTCGTCGTGGTCATTGTCGCTGCCGTCACCACGCCACCTACGGCTGTCGCCGCCAGCATATCCCGTCTCGAAAACATGGTCCTCGCTCCTCTGCAAGATCGACTGCGGGTACATGAAAGATAGGTCCACGATTGTCGTGAGCCATTAAATTAACATTCAGAATGTCTCAGGGATCGAGCGGGGGGTCTGCTTTGCTTTCATCCATTCGCGGCTTCATTGGCATTGTAAAGAGCTCTTTGGATGGGCGCGGAAGCGACGGCCAAACGGACGACGCTGGAGTTCTTTGCGGCGCATACGGTCAGCGAACTCTGGAACTGGTCGGCTTCGACCTTGAGAATGAGGGTCGTCTCACACACCCAATGGTCTACGACCAGGCAACTGATCGATACCTGGAGATTTCGTGGGAGGCACTGGCGAAAATCGGCGCCGCGCTCCGTGCGTTGCCGTATCCCGATATGGCGGAGTTTTACACGTCCGGTTGGGCATCCAATGAGGCAGCTTTCCTCTATCAGCTGTTTGCGCGGGAATACGGAACCAACAACTTTCTTCGAATTCAATCGGCAGTTGAGAATCTCTGGAATTGGCCTTGATGCCGCATAGTGCGGCATCAAGTGTTGAGTAGCTTGCTCGGGTGAGCAGACGTTTCGCTCGCCAGTTCAATGCAAGGCTCGTCGGATAGCGAAAGCCACGCGTTGGCGGCTTCCGAATCGGCTCACCATTCAGTAGGTGCAGGTGTACGGCGAGCTGTATGGCGTGTAGTACGGGCAACCGTAGTTGTAAAAGCCGCGGCCAGCGAAATGACGTCGTCCGTAGCCAAAGTGACCACGGCCCATGCCGGCCATGCGACCTCCGCCGAAGCCGCCCATGTGGCCTCCGCCGAAGCCACCCATGTGGCCTCCGCCAAAGCCGCCCATATGGCCGCCGCCACCTCCACCACCACCGTGTCCGCCGCCACCGCCACCGCCACCGCGGGCTTGTGCATCAGTGGCAAGAAGGCTGCCGGCAAGCACTGCGCTTGCCAAAATCATTATCACTCGTCCTCTCACGATATTCTCCTTTGGAATGGGCGGGACTTTCCGCCACAGGACCTTGTCAGACGCTGCCGTTTCCGAGGAAGGCAAACGCCAACGTCGCGATGGACTGAAGATGAGGATACTTATTTGCCGTTTCTACTAAATTCGCGTTCAATCATCCGAATTGATCACCCGGCGCGGCTCGAACCAAAGCTAAGCGTGCGCCAGATCAACAGCTGGGCTTAAACGGAGGAGAGCGCGCACGCTATTTCAGCCACGCAACCTGGACCGGTGGCTAGCGTGAGCCGGAAGCCGTGCAGTTTGACTATCGCTGAGACTAAGCTCAGGCCAAGGCCAAATCCGGAGCTATTCCGGCTCTTGTCCGAGCGGTAGAAGCGCCTCATGACTGCTTCGCGTTCATTTTCTCGGATGCCGGGTCCCGAGTCCGTGACTCGAACGATGCTTTCGTTTTCACCGTGGATCAAAGCGAGTTCCACGCATCCACCCGCGGGCGTGAATTTCAAAGCATTGTCGACCAGGTTGGCGACTGCCTCAAGAAGCAGGTCTCGGTCGCCGCGCACCGTCGCATCATCTCCGGATGCAACGTGCAAAGTGATATGCTTGTCTTCCGCGATGGGTTCATACAGATCGCCGACTTCTCTGACGATATCCGCCAGCGCGACGTTGTCGAGGCCGCCGAGCCGGCCGCCATATTCGATATCCGCGATGCGCAAAAGTGTCGTTATGATCGTCAACGCTTGGTCAACGCCGCCAATCGCGCGGTCTGTGACAGCCTGGTATTCCTCTGGGGTCTTGGCATTCGCGCGTCCGCGTTCGAGGCCGAGCCGCACCCGGGTGAGAGGTGTGCGGAGATCGTGAGCGATTTCGTTGCCAACCCCCGCCATCTCTTGCACGACAGCCTCGATTTCATCCAGCATGCCGTTTGCAATTTCAGCAAGTTTGTCGAAGGGGTGGTCAAGGCCCTGTGTGGGCAGCCGTTGTCGTAAGTCGCCGGCGACGATGCGGCGGACCAGTGTATTGAACTCGGCCACGCGCTTCTGGGCTCGAACGCTCAGGACCATGCCGATCATCAAGCCCAAGCCTAGGGCGAACGGCAGCCCCAGTATCAAGGATCGCGCCACAAGCTCCGCAAGCTCCTTCAATTCGTCGATATTACGGGCAATCACCAGTACGTTGCCGTTCGGCAGGCGGCGTGCAATTGCGCGAACAGTCAGCTCTTTGGGGCTATTTTGGTCGATCCGGACAGTCGTGGCATTCTGAACCGAAGCGTCGATCTTGAGTCCGTGTGGCAGGCTTTCCAGATTGCCCACGATTCGATGGCCATCCGAGCCAAACAGGCCTGCAAGCTTGATGCGGCGCGGATCCTCGCTCAATCGATCATCGATGGCATTCAACTGTCGATCCGCAGGGTCCCCGGCAATTGCGAGACTTTCCTCGGTGAGGGCGGCATCAGTTTTCGCCAATATATAGTCTGCCGCCTCCCAGTAGACGAACGCGGAGAACAACACGATGCACACCACGAATGCACTGGCAGTCCAGCGGAATGTCGTTGTGCGGACAAAGTCAGGAAGCTGCACGGAGAATGAATCCAGCCCCGCGAACATTGTGTATCCTCGGGATTTCATTCGGCATGTCCACCTTGAGACGCAGCCGGCGCATATACACGTCAGCTCGCGTTAGTGATTGATCGTTGCGTTGCATCATGTGTTCACGGTGCATAAGGCGCGGCGTGCGACGTCCGCTCGACAGCCGCATGATATCGCCTCGGCCGACAAGCTTTGCGGGGCTGCTTCGAGTATGATCTAGGCTCGCGGGTTTATTTGCACCATTAAATAGTGCTTTAGCATTGCTCGCATTGTCCTTAGCGATCTGGGTAAGACCGGCCCCTTTCGCTTCTGGCGCCTAGCCAATTCTGCTGGTCCGCGTTCCCGTTCATTTTTGCAAACTTGCGAGTTGCGCCGGCGAACTATGGATCGGTGCCAATGGAATCGAATTGCCGCATCGACCCGGCGCGATCTCGCATTTACGGTGTACAGCTGGAGATTGTTCGAAACGCCAAAACCCGGATGCTGCATGCCGCAAGATCTAAGGGTCGTATTTGGCTCTTGGCTTTGCTGAATTGCAGAAAGCTAAATTCGTTTTTAGTTGAGAAAGTTGCGTCAAGCCTCGATGTTTGGTTCGTGTTGTCCTTTTGCCTGGATCATCCTGAGGTGGGCCGCCGAAGATCCTGGATGCCGGTTGCAAACCGTCACTGAGGGGATGCGCGATCATGATCAAGTCGGATGCTTTGGCGAATAGGCTCACCGTTCATCGCCCGGCACGACGCTGTAATGCATCGGAGCAATTCATGATGGAACCGGCCCGGATCGTTCATCGCCAGATTTGGCGAGAAAGCGGTCTCAGCTTAGGCAGTCGTTCGATCCCGGAAGAGACCGCGGTGGCGCTTACATATAACGGTGGGACCTATGCGGTGATGATGACGACGCCGCAGGATTTGGAGGACTTTGCGGTCGGTTTCAGCCTAAGCGAGGGCGTCATCAGCTCTTCTGCTGATATCGATTCGTTAGACATCATGCGTCTCGCTGACGGTTTCGAACTACGGATGTGGCTCAGTAAACCAAAAGCCGATCGCCTGCAGGACCGACGGCGGCATATTGCGGGACCGACAGGGTGCGGATTGTGCGGCATCGATTCAATCGCCGAAGCCATGCGTCCCGCTGCTGTTGTCGGGCGGCACGGCCGGCAATTCTCTTCGGAGCGGATTATGGCCGCCATGCAGAAGTTACGGTTGCTTCAAAAACTCAACATCGAGACGCGCGCGGTTCACGCAGCGGCGTTGTGGGATTTCACGAGCGGCATCGTTGCCTTGCGCGAGGACGTTGGCCGTCATAACGCGCTCGACAAGCTCTCGGGTGCACTTGCGCATGCGTCCGTTGTAGCGAACAACGGGATCATACTTCTCACCAGCCGGATTTCAGTGGAGACGGTGCAGAAAAGCGCTGTGATCGGCGCGCCTGTAATGGTGTCGGTTTCAGCGCCGACAGCGCTGGCCGTTCGTATGGCGGATGCAGCAGGCATCACCCTTGCTGCCATTGCGCGCGCGGACGGGCTCGAAGTGTTCACGCATCCTTACCGAATTTCATCTGAAGCCGTTGTCAATGTCGCCTCTCAATAAAGGGCTTTGCTTACAGTGCATGATCTTGCGAGCGATCTTCGTGACCTGCTGGTCGTTGATCGTCGCATTGGGTTACTGTTAGGTGCAGAAGCAGGAGCTTGTTGAGCGAACCTAATTCCATCCCGCCGAATCAGCTTTGGACCCTCCTGGCAATCGCCGCTCTACCGGCAGATATTCTACGCCGCCGCCACCCTGCATGCGAACGGGTTGCGGATAAAGCGTCAGCAGTTGAAGAACATCATCCGGCATATCTGTGCTGGTTGGAAGGCCAAGCGACTTCGCGGTCGAGGCCCATATTGGATAATCGTGCGTCCATGTACCGGAGGCGAGTTTTTCTGCGATCGTATTGGCCTGTTCCGCGGACAGGCGACGGGTCAGGAGTTCGCTTGCTGCTTGCTTGACTTGCGCAATTGCCTTGCGTCCGACATCGGCCAATATCAGCGTTCGATCGTCGATTTTCGCCACCGGCTTCTCCCCGACGACCTTGATGAGGGAGGCCGCTGGCGATTCTCCGAGTTGCGGATCGATCGGACCCAGCACGGAATGCTCACACATGACGATTTCGTCGGCCGCGAGCGCGATCAGCGTGCCGCCTGACATGGCGTAGTGGGGCACAAACACCGTTACCTTTCCCTTGTGCTCACGGACCGCCTTCGCGATTTGCAGCGCCGCAAGTACCAGGCCACCGGGCGTGTGGAGCACGAGGTCGAGCGGCACATCGGCGTCCGTCATCTGGATGGCGCGCAGAACGTCTTCGGAATCGTTGATGTCGATGTAACGTGCAATCGGGAAACCGAGTAGCCGCATGGTCTCTTGCCGGTGCACCAGCAGGATCACGCGCGATTTTCGCTCACGTTCGAGTTGCGCAATCTTGCGCGCCCGCATGGCCTCGAGCATCCGCTGCCGCAACATCGGCTGGATCGCCGAGAATATGAAGAAAAGCCAGAAAAGATCACCGATCGACATGGAATCCTCCTATGGCATGCCATCTCATATCCGCCCCTCAGTATTAAAGCCGAGCACGCCTTCGTCCGGGTAGTAGACGCGGTAACGTTGCTCGGATCGGACCAAGAGGGGGCCAAGTGTCAACCCCGCCACGAACCCTCCGATATGAGCCCACCACGCGACACCTCCGCTGGAGGAAGGTTGCAGGAGTTCCGCCATCAACTGGAAAATCTGAAGCAAGAACCAGAGACCGATAAAGACAAACGCGTAGACTTCGAAGAACAATGGGATGAATATGATCGGGACGACCACGACGACCCGCGCCAGCGGAAACAGGCGCATGTAGCACCCGAGGATGCCGGCGATTGCGCCAGAGGCGCCCAGTGCGGGTACGATCGAAGTCGGATTCAACATGACGTGCGTGACTGAAGCGGCGAGCCCGCAAACAAGATAGAACGCCAGGTAGCGGCCATGACCCAGCCGATCCTCGATGGTCGGGCCGAACAGCCACAGCGTCCACATGTTGAAGATGAGATGGAGCCATCCTCCATGCAGAAACATCATTGAGAAGAAAGGGAGAATATCCACGGCAGCCAAATCGGTCTCCCCGGATGCAAAAACCTCGGAGTAGCGCGCGGGAATGAGCGCGAATTGGCGCAACAGCAGCTCAAGCTCGTAGGGGCTTAGGCTGTCCTGGAATACAAACAGGAGGCAATTGGTGGCGATCAGCATCCAGGTGATCACCGGCGGGTAGCGGGACGGGACAGCGTTCCGGATCGGGATCATCTGCGCCTCTTGGAACGCATGTCGCGGATGCCGGACATATCTGGCGCTTTCAGCTTCAGGCTGGATCGAGTTGACATTGCGGCTGCAGGGCCCAATCCGGCCATGACGTTCGTCAATTTTTGAAATTGCCGATCGTCGTCAACTTTGCGCGACGCAAGGCGGCAGCGATTGATCGACACTCCGGCGGCCCGAAAAGTTGATGCCGATCAAGGCGACCCGTCAGGGGCCGCATCACCCTGCAGCACCGAGCCTCCTCGGAGTACACATGGCCAGCTTGCTGCATATTGTCTGCCCCCATTGCGACTCGACCAACCGCGTGCCGCGCGAACGACTACGCGACGGCGGCAAGTGCGGGTTCTGCCATCGGCCGCTTTACGAAGGGCGGCCGGTTGCATTGAACAGTGTCGCTCGCTTCGACAAGCATGCAAACCACAGTGACATTCCGCTGCTCGTCGATTTCTGGGCAACCTGGTGCGGGCCCTGCCGGGCGATGGCGCCGATCTTCGAACAGGCAGCAACCCAGCTCGAGCCTGACGTGCGGCTGATCAAGGTGGACAGCGATGCGGCGCCTGAACTGCTGCAGCGCTTCTCCATCCAAAGCATACCGACGCTGATGCTTGTGCACCGCGACCGGGAGATTGCGCGCAAGTCGGGGGTCATGCCGCTGCCTCAACTTCTGGCGTGGACCCGCGAGCATGTCGATGGCATGAAGGTGTGACAGGACGTCGGCCGGTTCCATCTGCTCATCTCCAGGGCAGTCTCGCTGCTCACCCCTTTGTAAAAATCTTGCGGCTCGTTCTTCCGTCAGGGAGGTGAACAACGAGCTCGTCGCCGCGCTTTCGCGCGATCGCCTGGACGACCAGTTCGGCGGCTTCTCTGGTGGGATAGTGGCCGAACTCGTGCCCATTGTCGTCACGCACGACCCAGTCGTCGAAGCTGTCGTCCGGAACAACGTGAATAGCAGCCGCTGCCATCGCTTGAGCTCCACGCCATGAGCGACGATTGCCAGAGGATCGGGGACAGCGCCGTGACGAGAATCAATTTTCAGCGCCATTGAGAAAATCTGGAGAATCTGACGGCCGTCAATTGGAGTCCGGCCCGTGCGCGGCAATATCGTGCCAAGGATTCAGAGGTCATGATCGCCGCGGTGCAATCGAACAAGAGCCCCACCACCCACGTCATGAGCGTGGCAAAATTCGAGCGATTCTTTCGGATCACGGCAGGGCTTGATGTCGACAAGCAGGACCTCAAGCGCTACAGCGACTTCATCAATCGGAAGGTTTACGACCTCCTGCTTCGGGCTGAAGACACCGCGAAGGCAAATGGCCGGGTTTTCATCGAGCCGTTCGACCTGCCGATCACCAAGGGCCTGCAGGAAAGCATCCATGAATTCGAGAATATCGACGAGCAGATCGAACTGCAACCGATTCTCGAACATCTCGCCGCACAGCCGCCGCTTGACCTCGCTTATGGCGAAGATACCGAGAGTCGACTGCCTGTGGTCGTGGGCGGGCTGAGCGTGGCGCTCGCGCGCGCCTTCAAGATCATTGACGGCAATCTGAAGAACCCGGCAACCGAGCACTGGCGGAAGTGCTTCCGCATTTTCGATCTGCTGATGTAGCACTGCTCGACAAATTTCGCTTCAAGCTGATGACTTGGTTCCGGTCGCATCGGCGGTGCAATCCAAACGGTTTCATCGCGGCGTTTGTCGTCGAGCCAGGAGGTAGTGATGATCAAGGATGTGATGGTTTGGCTGGATGGAGGTATCTCCGACGAAATTCGCCTGGCAGCTGTCGCCGAAATTGCCATACGGCTCGAGAGTAAGGTGATCATCGGATTGTTTCTTAATCCCTTGCCCTTGCCCTTGCCCGGTCCGGTCGATGGGGACATTAGCGGTGCGCTCACCACGGCCGAACTGATGAACCGGGCGCGCGAGGCCGGCGACAAAACCGAGGCGTTGCTGGCCAGGCGACTCTCACAGCTTGAGCGGCCAGTCGAGATCAGGCGGTTCGATGTGCTGGCTGACGACATCGCCAATATTGCCGCCCGCGAGGCGCGCTCCGCCGATACCTTTGTGACGCTGCGTCCCAATGGCGCGATGGATCCCGAGCGGCTGGTTGAAGGCGTTCTGTTCGGATCGGGCCGGAACCTTTATCTGGTTCCCGAGACGGAGCGGCCAAAGATCGCCTTCAATCGTATCCTTGTCGCCTGGAACGGCAGCCGGGAATCGGCCCGAGCCTTGGCGGAAGCCATGCCGTTTCTATACAGAGCGGATGAGGTTGCGGTCGTGGTTGTGACCGGCGAGCGCCCGGCCGAACAAGAGGCGGTCATAGGTATCGATGCCGTCAATCATCTAAGGCATCACGGGATCGACGCTGTCCTTCATCGCGTCAAGAGCCGCCATAACGAAGTCGCAGCCACGTTGATGGCAGAGGCTGAACGGCGAAAGGCTGACCTTATCGTCATGGGCGGATACGGTCATTTGCCCCTGCGTGAGCGGTTGCTCGGCGGCGTGACCTACAACCTCATGCACGAGGCGCCTATTCCGCTGCTGATGGCTCACTAGAGGATTCGCGCCGCTCAATGGCTTAACAGCGAGGCTCGACATGTCGACGATCGATACCCGCCGCGAGCAGATGTTTCCAAAGCTTACGCCGCATGAAATCGATCGGCTTCGCCGTTTTGGACAGGTTCGGCGCTATGCCGCCGGCGAGACGCTGTTTGTGATGGGAGACATCGCTCCCGGCATGTTCGTGCTGATCAGGGGCTCGGTGCGCGTCGTCAGACGCGATCCTTTGGGCCACAGCGCTCCGATCGTGGAGCAAGGACCCGGCGAGTTCGTCGCCGAAGTAGGGCAACTGTCGGGCCAGCCGGCGCTCGTCGACGTTCACGCGATCGACGAGGTGGAAGCGCTGCTGATTCCGCCCGAAAACTTGCGCGCCCTGATGATCGAAGAGCCCGAGCTCGGCGAACGGATCATGCAGGCACTGATCCTGCGTCGCGTCGCCCTGATCGAGGCTGGTGCCGGTGGTCCGGTCTTGATTGGCCCTGAATCCAGCCCGGACGTGGTTCGCCTGCAAGGCTTCCTGGCCCGCAATGCGTACCCGCACCAATTGCTCGATCCGACGCAGGATGAGGACGCAGCGAAGCTGGTCCAGCAATATGCTCCGAATCCCGCGGACCTGCCGCTCGCCGTGTGTCCAAAAGGCGCGATCCTGAAAAACCCGAACGAAGCCGAATTGGCGCGCGCACTCGGAATGGTGCCGATCGACGAACAGGATCGAACCTATGACGTCGCGGTCGTCGGCGCGGGACCGGCTGGCCTCTCGACCGCGGTCTATGCCGCGTCGGAAGGTCTCTCGGTCATCGTCTTTGACGCGCGCGCCTTCGGCGGGCAGGCTGGAGCGAGCGCGCGGATCGAAAATTATCTCGGTTTCCCGGCCGGCATTTCCGGCCAGGCGCTCACCGGCCGTGCCTATGTGCAAGCGCAGAAATTCGGTGCCAGGATAGTGATACCCACTGAAGTGGTACGCCTCGATCTGACTGAAACACCGCTCGCGCTTCGCATGGATGACGGTAGGCGCGTGAAGGCATCGACGGTGATCGTGGCGACCGGCGCTCGCTATCGGCGCCTTGACGTTCCGAACCTTAGCGATTTCGAGGGGCGCGGAGTCTGGTACTGGGCTTCGCCTATCGAGGCGCGCCTGTGTCGAGACGAGGAGATCATTCTGGTCGGGGGTGGCAACTCGGCGGGCCAGGCCGCCGTCTTCCTGCGCAACTTCGCTGCAAAGATCTGGATGCTGGTGCGCGGCCCAAGTCTCGCAGAGAGCATGTCGCAATATCTCATCGACCGCATCCGGGCGACCGATAATATCGTGGTATTGACCCATACGGAAATCGTTGCCCTGTACGGGAGCCGGGAAAAGCAACTGGAGCGCGTACGCTGGCGTAATAATGTGACCGGCGAGGAAACGGAGAAGCCGATCTGCCATATCTTTCTCTTCATCGGCGCGGATCCGGCGACGAGCTGGCTGAGGGACAGCGGGGTCGCTTTGGACACTAAAAATTTCGTTTTGACGGGCTCGGATATTCCGCCTGACGCCCGCCGGTCAAATAATGTATCCGGCCGTCCGCTGTCGCTGGAAACCAGCGTTCGTGGGGTATTCGCCTCCGGCGATGTGCGGTCCGGATCAGTCAAGCGGGTGGGCGCCGCAATCGGCGAGGGAGCGGTCGTTGGGGCGGAACTACATGCCGTTCTCGCAAACGGCGCAGCACTATCGCCGCGCGAAGCGATCGATAAAGCGCCGGAGGAAGCGCAACGCCATCAAATACGCGAGACATCGGATTCGCATTGACGGCCGTCAAGGCCGTGAACGGTCTCAAGTGGCACGGTTCTGTAGTCGCAATTTCTGTCGGAGTGCGCGTGTGTGAATTGCGCGTGATCCAGATGGCGCCGGTAATTGCTGGCGCGATGCAACGGTTCTGGCCAACGGTTCGCTCGGCGAACTATGTTGAAAGGACTGCAGCCTCCACACAAGGAGGAAAAGACATGAATCCAGTACTCGTTAAGCCAGGACTCTTTCGCGATCGCCGCGAAGCGGGTCGGTTGCTCGCCGAAAAGCTCGCAACCTATGCCAATCGCCCAGACGTGCTCGTGCTGGCCCTGCCGCGTGGCGGCGTGCCCGTCGCGTATGAAGTGGCCCGCGCGCTCGGCGCGCCGCTGGACGTTTTTGTCGTCCGCAAGCTTGGCGTCCCCGGCTACGAGGAGTTGGCGATGGGCGCGGTTGCGACAGGTGGCGTGCGCGTGCTCAACGATCAACTCGTTGAACGCCTTGGCATCCCCGAGGATATGATCGATGCGGTCGCGGCGCGTGAACGGCAAGAGCTGGCGCGGCGCGAGCGGCTTTACCGCGGCGGTCGTCCGCCGCCCGATGTTCGCGGCCGCACGGTGATTCTGGTGGACGACGGTCTCGCGACCGGAGCCACCATGCACGCCGCGGTTCAGGCGTTGCGGCAGCAGAATCCGGCTCGCATTGTCGTTGCCGTTCCGACGGCATCGCCCGAAACCTGCGAGGAGATGAAGGCAAAGGCTGACGATGTCATCTGTGCCAGTACGCCAGAGCCGTTCCATGCAGTCGGCCGCTGGTACCAGGATTTTTCGCAGACGACGGACGAGGAGGTTGGCGCCCTGCTGGCGCAGCGAAGCGCACCGGAGGAGAGCGAGGTCGCACAAGTCCCGACAGCAGACAGCGCGCTCATCCAGGCATTGCGCGAGACTGCCTACCCGTTGGCGGGATCTGCTCGCGACTACGATCCGCTGATTGGCCGGATCGGCGAGGCACCCTTCGCGCTGCTGGGTGAATCGTCCCACGGCACACACGAGTTCTACTGCGAGCGTGCCGAGATCACGAAGCGGCTCATCGTAGAAAAAAATTTTACTGCCGTCGCAGTGGAGGCGGATTGGCCCGACGCCTATCGGCTCAACCGTTACGTTCGCGCGGCAAGCGACGACGTCGATGCCGTAGAAGCGCTCGCCGATTTTCGCCGCTTCCCGACATGGATGTGGCGCAACACAGTGGTGGTGGAGTTCATCGAGTGGCTGCGGGCGCACAACGACGCGCTTCCGCCGGGCGCTGGAAAAGTCGGATTTTACGGCCTCGACCTCTACAGCCTGCACGCGTCGATGAAAGCCGTGCTGCAATATCTGGCGAAAGTCGACCCGGAGGCGGCCGCGCGTGCACGCGAGCGTTACTCCTGCTTCGATCATGTCGGCGAGGACTCCCAGGCCTATGGGCTAATGACGCGCTTGAACCTTTCCAAATCGTGTGAAGAAGAGGTCGTTAGCCAATTGATCGAGTTGCAACGCCGGGCAGCTGACTACGTGCGGCGCGACGGTCGTTTGGCGGAAGATGAACTGTTCTATGCCGAGCAGAATGCCCGTTTGGTGAAGAATGCCGAGGCGTATTACCGATCCATGTTCCTTGAGGAAGCGTCGTCATGGAATCTGCGTGACCGCCACATGGCTGAAACGCTTGACGCGCTGGTTAAGCATCTCGGTCGGAAAGCCGGCCGCGCGAAAGTTGCCGTCTGGGAACATAATTCCCATCTTGGCGACGCACGCGCGACGGATATGGGCCAGCGCGGCGAGCTGAATGTCGGCCAGCTTATGCGTGAGAAATACGCCAGCGAGGCGGTGCTGGTCGGCTTTACCACTCACCACGGCACCGTCACAGCCGCCTCCGACTGGGGCAAATCGGCCGAGCGCAAACACGTTCGCCCTGCGCTTGCCGGCAGCTACGAGGCGCTGTTTCATGCCGCACGGCGCGACCGATTCCTGCTTATGTTGAACGAAAGCGGCATGATGGTGCAGCAATTGAACGTCCCTCGGCTCGAGCGGGCGATCGGTGTGATCTACCGTCCCGAAACCGAGCGGCAGAGCCACTATTTTCGGGCGCGACTGGTCGACCAGTTCGACGCGGTGCTCCATTTCGATGAGACGCGCGCGGTCAAACCGCTCGAATCTACGGCGGAGTGGGAAACCGGCGAGCTTCCGGAGACGTTCCCATTCGCGGTGTAAGCAAGGAAGCACCGCGGTCATGGCCGACGAGGCGGCGATTGCGTACGAGGAGAGCAGCGACAAAGAGCGCGCCAGCGAGTGCCAAGGTTAATACTCGCGCATCAGAACGCATCCGATAAAGGACGCATGCAATGAGCAATTCTGCAGCTCAAACGGTTGAAGAGACATTGGTCCACGTCTCGGCCGGTTCGGTGACGCTCGACGGCAATCTAAGTCTGCCAGAGGAATCCCGCGCGGTTGTGCTATTTGCCCACGGCAGCGGCAGTAGTCGGCACAGCTCCCGCAATCGCTATGTGGCGCGGGTGCTGAACGAAGCAAAACTGGCGACCCTGTTGATCGATTTGCTGACGCTGGACGAAGAAGTAATCGACGCGCGTACAGCACAGCTGCGCTTCGATATCGAGCTGCTCGCCGAAAGGCTCGTGGGCGCGACCGACTGGCTCACGCGATTCCCCGATACGAAGCATCTTCGGATCGGCTACTTCGGTGCCAGCACCGGCGCCGCTGCCGCACTGGTGGCGGCGGCTGTGCGCCCCGATGTGGTTAGTGCGGTCGTCTCGCGAGGCGGCCGTCCCGATCTGGCCGGTGCGGCTTTGATGCACGTTCGGGCTCCTACGCTGCTTATTGTCGGAGGAAACGACGGCCAGGTCATTCAGCTAAACCGGGCAGCGCTCGCGGAGCTGCGCTGCGAAAAGCAACTTATGATCGTGCCGGGAGCAACGCACCTTTTCGAGGAACCTGGAGCGCTGGACGAAGTGGCGCGGTTGGCGCGCGACTGGTTCCACCGCCATCTCATCCCGGTTGTGCGACACGCCACCGGGCTCGGCAGTTAACCAGCGCGAACGTGGTGTTTCGAGGCGGAGGCGTCTCGTACCCGACTGCTGCCGGCGCTTGACGTGTACTGTCGTTGGAGGCTGGGCGGTAACGTTCGACCCACGCTTGCGGTCAGGATTGTCGAGACAGCGTCAAGCCTTCGTCGGAAGAAGCGAGCAGATTTAGGGGTTGCCATCATAGGCACTTGATTTGCGCTATCCGCGCGGCCCGAGACCGGTGTTCGTGCGTGCAAGTTGACGTTCGTCAACGTCGCTGAAGATGACTTTGCTAGGGTCGTCACGTCGACGCCGTGCACCGCCTGCGCGATTGAATCGGCGTCCTGATCGGGCTCCGAATGCGATTATGAAAACTTCCGCCCTCGGCTTCACCTTTGGCATTCTCATGTCGGTATCTATTGGAGCGGTCCAGGCCCGCGACGATGGCCGTTATAGGCAATCTCCGCTCAAGCCATGGTTTGATAGCCTCAGATCCGGCAAGGGACTGTGTTGTTCAGATGCTGATGGTTTCGCTGTTTCAGATCCGGATTGGGAATCGAAGAGCGGGCATTACCGTGTCCGCATCGACAACGAATGGGTCGACGTTCCCGATGATGCAGTGATTACAGAACCGAACCGGGTTGGCCGGACGATGGTCTGGCCGGTCAAGGGGGCTCTCGGGATTTCAATTCGCTGTTTCATGCCGGGCAGTATGACGTGATCCGAGCTTTTGCCTTTTCATATCTTGTCTGCAATTCGGCGCGAGTCCCGTCTTCCGCGTCACGCGAGCCCAAAGGCCGGTGCTCGCAACTGCCGTTCGCATCGGCTCGGTGACCACAAGCGGAATCGGTCGCTAATTTTGACGTCGGTCAAGGTATCGCCGGCCATTTCGGCGCTACGCTTTCTCGGGTGCGAAGATCACTGGAGAGAAATCCGAAGATCAGTGGAGAGAAATCCCATGTGTGATTATAGCCTGCATGCTGTTGCATCTCGCCCGGCCAAGGTTGGAGAGACGCTTGTTACAACTGGCTTCTATGGCACATCCACGCGCGGCTTTGCCGCGAAGGAAGAGCCGGGTGTCGCGGTATGTCTCCTGCCCGGAACCGAAGTCGCATTCGAACATGATGTCAGATACAACCGCAATTGGTTGTCAACCAAGAGCTCGGGTTTTAGCGTTGCCCGATTTTGTTCCATAGAACCGGACAGGCCCCATCAGCATCACGATGCCCTCGCGTTTCCGGACGGAAACATGGTTCTCGTGAATTTATTGTCGGAAGGGCAGTATGCGCGGGTACTTCAACTGCCTGTTATCCGGCGCGAACAGCACGAACAGCACGAACAGAACGTCCATGTCCAGGCTGAGAAAGCTCTAACGCCTGCTGCCGACCCCAGGGTTGCAGCCTAGTCACTACAACCTCACTGCGATCCTTGGCATGGTGGCCTCCCGCGCCGCGGCGGCGCCGTCTTGGCAGCCTGCCGCTTGGCGCGCACGTCATGATCAGAATTGACAATTGGCACCCTCAAAAGGGGCGCAGTCGATAGATTTCGCAGAGAGGCCGTAAAGTAAGTCGGACATGAAGCGAAAGCGACGGCAAATCAAGTGCGAGTGCGTGCAATTGCTCCGGCAATGATTTGCATCATCACGCCAACGACCCATCCCAGCATTATCATTATTGTCCAAAAGATGTGCGGATTTCCACGAAACACAATCACACTGACCGATACAAAAGCCGTCAACGCAGCGAGAAATGTGCCTACGGCACTGAGAAATTCTGCAGCATCAACCTTTCCACCAGAACTGCCTTTCGAAAGCGCGGCATTTGGTGCAGGAAAAGAGAGAGAGGGAGTATCAATTCCCAAGTAAAACCCAATTGCGCCACCAATCATCATAATGGCTATAAAACCCTGAGAAGTGAACGCCGCGATGCTAGACCCCACATGGGCGGCAACAAACAATCCGCTTGCCGCTCCGGCCATCGCAAGCCCAATGCGTTCCAGGACATGGGCAAATTTTCTTACGCGGGATCGCATCGTCGTAACCCATGGAGCGCGAATACACCAAATTAAAGCATTTTTCTGCTGTGTGGAAGACATTGCCGACGCGCGGGGCCACCCGCGCCCAACCAAACAATGTTGATTGCATTCCACAATCGCGCCGGCGTGTGATAACCGCACGCCCGTCCCGAGGAGATCATTGATGAAGCGGTGGCAACTCTTCGGGGGCCGATCTCTTGTTTCCGCGGTGAGGCGAGCGAAAGCCGAAGAGTGGACACATCGCCTGCTTGACGAAATTGCTGGTTGTTTCAGAGAAAGCAGTGGCGCGAGTTTCACAAGCGTCGAATCTCGCGTGACGATTACGTTAAAGTCCCACATTTAGGCTGGTCATCGCTGAGGTCCCATGAAGCGATGGGCATGCTCCGCACACAGGATGTGATGATGCAGGTTAGCGATCCATTGTCGGCCGGAGACCGTCACATTTAGATATTTTATGCCATCCTCGATGTGCGTTGAAACGCTGTTCCAGAAAAAGGTGGGGTACTTATCGATAATATCGGCCGGCGACGAATAACCGAGTTGTCGGTTCATTCCGATTTCTTCAAATTCGCAATATAACGCATTTGCCTTTCGTGGGTAAATCGGATCGCCGAGCTGTCCTATGAGATCGGCAGCTTGGACCAGTTTTGGCTCTATGCCTTGGGTAGCGCTGGTGCGATCCGGTCGCACTGGAAAGCGCGTCATCTCAATTGCAGCTGCAATACGAGACGCATCGATGTCGGGTGAATTTCTGAGGCGCTCAAAGGCAAACAGCTTCGATCGATCGACGTGATAAGGCGAAAGGGCTGCATCGGATGCGCCGCGAGGAAGGGTAATTTTCTCTCCGCTTTCGTTCACCACGAATTCGGTTTCGGTGTCGCCGCTCAGAACGCCACGCATATAGCCGATATCGTGCAGTAGACAAGCGACGATCAGATGGCTGTAATCAGTGGGTTCTATTCGTTGTGAAAGTGTCATTCCCTCTAGAATGTCACGTCCGACCATCGTGACCTGTAGGGTGTGCTCGAAATTGTGGTAAAGAGCGTCGCTTCTGGCCAGACATTCAATGGTGCTGCGAGCCAAGGAGCCTAAACGCTCGGCCATATCGTGGTGTGCCGGACCAAAAACACGACGGAAATCCTTGGCGAGAAACTTGCCCAACTTCTTGGCTGCTAGTGCCGTGATCGCCTTCACCGACCATCTCCAAGACGCCGAGATGTTATCATTTTGCAAACAAACTGGAAGGCGAAAGACGCCGGTCGGGACGCCCGCAACCTGAACGCAGGCCACTCAGCCTGACTGTGCCACCGAGACCGTTTGTCCGCGCCGACGAGAGGGGGCTGGCTGCGAAGTAGCTTGTGTCCGCCCTGTATGGCGCCTCTATTTGCTTGCATATCGTCGTCAGGATCGATCCGGCCCGAGACCGACAGCCCCGATGGCCCGGAAGAATCGATCCATTGGAACTTTATGCGGCGCGGCACGTTTTGGTAGTTAGGCGCGCGGTCTGTTATTCCAGGTTTCCGCACCCAGCCTTGCGCGAGAGATATTCTACGGAGAGCTTCCGCTGAAGGAAGGAGTCTCCTATGTCTCCTACGATTGAGCGCCGTACCAGCGCTAGTAATCGACTGTTAGCTGCGCTACCGGCAGCGGACTTCGGTTTGCTCGCCCCTTACCTCCAGAAGGTATCGCTCGAGCAAGACGCAGTGCTGCTGCGTTCGGGAGATCTAATTGAGCAGATCTATTTTCCCCACAGCGGGACAATCTCATTCATGCTCGACATGCCGAACGGAGAAACAGTAGCAACCGGAGTCATCGGGCATGAGGGAGCCGTCGGCATGCTATCGGTGCTGGAGCCTTCCCGCGCTCCCGTTACGGCGGTCGTACGCGTGGCCGGGATCGCCTCGCGGATTTCCGCATTGCGATTCCATGCAGCCTTCAGCCAAAGTGACGCCATCAGACATGCGGTCCAGACCCACGCCAGGGCGCTGCTAATGCAGTTCCAACATGTGGCCGCCTGCAATGCGCTGCACCCCGTCGAAGCCCGTATGGCCCGGTGGTTGCTCCACATCCACGATCGAATTGACGGCAATGTCATACCGCTGACGCAGGAGACGCTTTCGCAGTTGCTTGGGGTACGACGAACGACAGTGACGCTGGTTGTGCGCAAACTCCGGGCGTCTGGTGCAGTCCGATCCGATCGGCGGGGCTTGGTCGAGATT
>Ga0208984_1000023_pt1 | contig 18929 bp, 18 predicted proteins | sample MedBloCAOM3_M3_FD_187851 | JGI IMG/M metagenome (GOLD analysis project Ga0208984, IMG submission 187851) | Forest soil microbial communities from El Dorado National Forest, California, USA - Mediterranean Blodgett CA OM3_M3 (SPAdes) (version 2) | ecosystem: Environmental > Terrestrial > Soil >... | reverse complement strand
GAGATCACCGGCTCCTGCTGATGCCACCAGGCGCCGACGCTGTGACCGGCCAGCATAGACTTGTAGGCCATGCCCGCCGCAGCGAAGCGCTCCACCACGAATTGATAAACCTCACCGGCCATCCGGCCGGGTATCAATTGGTCATTGGCCGCATTGTAAATGTCGCGGATCAGCGCGTATTGACGACGCTGCTCCGCGCTTGGTGTGCCGAGCACGGCACATCGCGATTGATGACCGGGATAACCCTTCACATAGGCCACGTAATCGGTGCGGATCGCATCCCCGGACGCAAATGGAAAATCACTTTCTCCGGCATAGGGAACCGTGTTGCGCTGTGAGTTAAGAATGCCGTGGGTGAATTCTGACCCACCAGCCAGGCAATGCGCGACCAGCGCAGCGTGCAGGTCGCGCTCGCGCATGCCGGGCCGGACGGTTGGAAAATGAGTGAGGTAAGCTTCATCAAGAAGGTCGGCGCCGCGCTTCAAACGGCCCAGTTCGGCGGGTGTCTTCACCGCGCGCACCATGTCCATCAGATCAACGGAATCCGAAGCTTGCATTCGAGGCAGACGGCTGCGCAGCACGTCCCAATCGGCAGCACTGATGAAGTTGGTCTCGAAGCCGATTTTCGATTCGGCCAGTCCCATCCCGGTGATGACCTTGGCAAGCCGCTCGACGGGCGGCTCGGAATAGCCCTCATACACGTCAAAATGCTCGATGAATGAATCACGCCGCGCAAGCCCTTCGGCGATTGCATTGACCACCATGCGTGGTTCACCGGTGCGCGGCCAAACGAGATAGACGCCTCGCGGCGAGTCGGCGAGGTCTAGATGGCGCGCCAGCGTACCCGGATAGACGAGACCAGAAAGATAAGTAAAGTTGATTCCGGCCCGCGCGACGATCGCATCAAGGCCATGTTCATCCATTTGTTGGGCGAGGCGCTCGGTCTGCACAAAATCGGAAACCGCTGCTTTCATGTTTGTCAACTTTCCTGAAGACTTTTTAGGGGCGCTCACGGCTCCGCGGGCGCGGTGAGATTTAGCTAACTTGCTGTTCGACCATCCTGAGGAAACGCTGGGTGCGCTCGTGTCTGGGACGGTCCAGCACGTCTTCGGGTGTGCCTTGTTCGACGATATGACCTTCGTCCATGAAGATCACGCGATCAGCGACCTCGCGCGCAAACCGCACCTCATGGGTCACGACGATCATGGTCATCCCTGCTTCGGCGAGGCGGCGGATCACGGCAAGGACCTCTCCTACCAATTCGGGGTCAAGCGCCGAAGTGGGCTCGTCGAAAAGCATCAGGCGAGGCGAGATGGCGAGAGCACGGGCGATCGCCACGCGCTGCTGCTGGCCGCCTGACAGCCGGTGCGGGAGATGGTCGGCATGGTTGGCGAGACCCACCATGCGCAACAAATTCATCGCGAGCGCGCGTATCTTCTCGGCTGCTTCGCCATAAACATGGATCGGCGCTTCCATGATGTTTTCCAGCGCCGTGAGATGATCGAACAAATTGAAATGCTGGAACACCATGCCGATGCGCGCATCGGCACGGGCCTTGGCAACGTTCCGGGTAGGCTTCAATCCGCCCCCGATCTGGTTCTGGTATCCGACATATTTGCCATCGACGGTGATCTCGCCCCAGTCCAGCGGCTCCAGATGGTTGACCAGCCGCAGCAACGTGCTCTTGCCTGAGCCGCTCGGTCCCATCAGCACGACAACTTCGCCGCGTTGAACGAACAGATCGATGCCGCGAAGGATTTCCTTGTCGCCATATGATTTTTGGACGTTTCGGCAGATTACGAAGGGCTGGTCGGGTGCCGATCCTTCTGTGCGGCTTGCCTGGAGGCTGTCCATCCAGGCGATCGGTGACGGTGCAGGCGCGCCCGAACCGCTCGCCGCGGCAACTTCGCCGGCCGGAATGGCTTTCGCGCTCGGCTTCTTCGAAACATCGAGGCTGTAGAATTTCTCCAGGTAGAATTGCGCCACTGCCACCGCGCTGGTCAGGATGAGGTAGATGATGCCGGCAGCGGCAAATACCGTGAAAAACTTGAAATTCTGGCCGACGATCTGCTGGGAGCGGAATGTGAGTTCGTTGACGAAGATCACCGATGCGATCGACGTCCCCTTGATCATGGAAATGGTCTGGTTGGCCATGCCGGGCAGAATGGCCCGCATGGCCTGAGGCAGAATGATTCGCCGAAGCGTCAAAAACGGTCCCATGCCGAAGGAAGCTGCGGCGAGGCTTTGCTTGCGATCCACCGAAAGAATGCCGCCGCGGATGATCTCAGCGCTGAACGCGGCCTCGTTCAGCATGAAACCGACGACGGCCGTCGTGAAACTATCGAGCTTGATCCCGACAACCGGCAACGCGTCGTAGAGAAAGACCAGTTGCAGGATGAGGGGAGTGCCGCGGATGAACCAGATGTAGAGCCAGGCCGTTCCACGTATCGGCGGCAGTGTGGAGAGGCGCATCAATGCCAGCACCAGACCGAGCATGACGCCACCCACCATAGCCAGCGCGGCGATCTCCACGGCGGTCAGAGCACCGTCGAGCAGAAAGGAGGAAGAGGCGTAGGTGAGGACCTCCATGAGCGGCTCAGGTATCAGGCTGGAACGCCAGCCAAAGAAAGCGGCGACCATGCCGATGAGAGCTGCGCCACCGCCCAACAAGGTCAGTCTATGCGGCCCGCCAGTGCGTGCCGCAGTCGCGATTTCCGTCCCTGTTTCGCTCATGGTCAGCCACACATTCTGACGGTTGCATATGCCACCGCGCGCGCGGCGGTGACGAGATCGGAGAGCAGCACGCGCTCATCGGCGGTGGGCCATTCCTTGTAGATGCGAATGTCACCGGGACCATACTGCACGGTCGGAATACCATGGGCGGCGATAATATTGCCGTCGCCGACGTTGCCCAGTCGTCCCCAACCGCCAACGATGGCCTGGGCGCCCGATGCTAGTTCCTGGCCCGCTGCCAATGCGACCACCAAGGCATGGTCCGCAGCGCAAGCCATCGGCTCCTGGCACCATCCTTCCTCGGTGCCCTTGGCCGGCACCTCGAAGCTGTAGTTGAAAGCCGGGTGATCTCGCCGGATGCCTTCCAGCAGGTTCGAAACATCCGCGGTCACGCTTTGCAGCGTTTGTCCCGGTACGGTGCGGAACTGCAGCAGCAGCTCGGCCTGCTTGCTATGCAGGCCGCTATGGTTCTTCTGGTAGTAATGCTCCTTGTGGAAAGTATCGAAGGTGTGAGTCGGAAAGCCTGGCAGGTCCGGGTGAGAGATGAAATTCATCCAACTTCCTTCCGGAATGGGATCGAGGCTTGGCCCGATGCGGCGAATGACCTCGCAAAGCTGCTCGATCGGATTCCAGTACAAGGCCTTTGCTTCGGCGCTGTAGCGGAAGAACAGCTCCGGAGCCTCTACCCGGATGCGCACCATCACGATGCCGACGCAGACATTGGCGATGGTGTTGTTGGAATGCTCCATGTTGATGCACAAATCCGCCCGCACGCCACTACGCAGCAGCGCCCGGGTGCCGGCACCGCCGAGCTTGTGTGCGATCACCGGACACAACAACACGTCGCCTTTGAGCCGCGTGCCTGAGCGAATGATGGCCTCCACCGCGCAGAACGCAGCAGCGATGCCGCCTTTGTCGTCGTGGGCGCCCATACCCCAAACCCAGCCGTCCTCGAATTTGGCGGCATAGGGGTCTACCGACCATCCCGGCATTTCGACGCCCGGATCCATGTGCCCGTTAAGCATCAGGCTCGGACCTTCACCGCTGCCGCGCAAAATGCCCATTGGCTGCCGGCTGGTAATCGTGGGATCGAAGGGATGCACGACATCCATCATGGTGACTTCGAGGCCGATGTCCTTCATCCGTTCTGCGAGATGATCGGCAATCTGTTGCTCCTGGAAGGCGGAACTGGGGATGCGGAGCAACGCTTGCTCGACTTCGAGCACGCGCGCGGCATCGACGTGCTTCTGCACGCCCGACAGTTCGGTAGTCATGGTCTTTTCTCCGATACGCGCCGCCGGCAATTGGCCCAGTGCGCCGTCATGACCGGCCATCAAGTGTTCGGCGCGATGGCCTGGATTCGGCTCACTCGGTCAAGGTCACAGGCTCCGTGGTGAGGCTATAGTCCACGTGGTAGCGGTCATAGATCGCCTTCTCCGCTCCGCTGGCGCGTATGGCCGCGAGGCCGTCACGCAGCGCCTTGACCAGATCGGGGTTGCCCTTTGCCGTGCCTACCGCAATCTTGGCACCGGTGATCACGTCAAACGCGCTCTCGACCGTGGTGGGGTTGGCGGCCACCATGCTGTCGCCAACGAATTTGTTGACCGCGGCTAGATCCGCACGCGCATTCTGCACGAGGCGCAAGCCGCTCGGCATGTCGGTGGAGGTGATGATATTGACCGCGGGCTTGCCCGTGGCGACGCACTTGCTGCTGACGTCGCGCAGCATGGCCTCCTGCGTAGTACCGAGCGTTGTTGTAGCGGTGAGAGCGCACAGGTCACCGACGGCATGGATGTTCTTTGGATTGCCTTTGGCGACGAGCATCCCGGTAGCAGCGTTCATATAGACCACGAAATCCAGTTTCTTGGCCCGCTCGGGTGTGTACAGCAGGGTGTCCCACATGACGTCAATCTGACCTGACATCGCAGCCGGAATGAGCCCGGCCCATGTTCCGATCACGAACTGCATGGGCACGCCAATGCAGGCAAAGGTCGCTTGGGCCAGATCGGCATCCAGTCCGATCAGCTTCGAAAAATCCTTGGGGTCGCGCATGCTGAACGGCACGCTCTCACCATCCTGGCCGATCTTGATCGTTTTGCCGACGAGGCTGGGATACTTGACTGCAAGCTTTGCCGGTTCGCACGCAGCATCGTCTGCTCTTGCGCCGCACAATGCGGAAACGATCAGGAAAGCCAGACAGGCAGTGCCCCGTATGGAAACCAGAAGCCCGGACTTATAAACATTCCGCATGAATTCTTTTCCACTTTTTAGAGACGACCCGGCGAATGCAGATTATTCGTTGAGATTGGACCAATACAAATGAATTATAGACATTCAATTCATGCATATGCATTATATGGGAATGGATTCTTGCCATCTGGAAACGTTATTATGGGTTGTCAGGCTTGGTGGCATTGGCGCTGCAGCGCAGCATCTTAATCTTACTCAGCCGGCCGTCACCCGCCGAATTCAAGAGCTTGAGCGGGAGCTCGGCGCCAAGGTGCTACGCCGCCAAGGGCGGAATGTGGCGCTCACACCGGTTGGGCAGACCTGCCTTGGCAGCGCCGAGCGCATCCTGTCGGAAGTTGCCATCATGCGCGTCGCAGCCAGCGGCAAAGCGGCTGTCGGTACCATCCGCGTCGGGGTGGTCGAAAGCATTGCGCTGACGTGGTTTCAAAATTTCCTCGCCCGAATCGAGGGACGCTATCCCAAGGTACAGATGGAGATCGATGTCGATTTATCGAACCGGTTGATTACCAAGCTTGCTCGCCGTCAGATCGACATCGCGTTGCTGCCCGGTCCGGTGCAGCTGCCAGGAGTTGTGCGTGTGTCGCTCGGCGATTGCGTCATGAAGTGGTTGGGCCATCCGCAATTGTGCCCGAAGGATCGTGAAATGCGGGCCGCAGACCTCGCCGAGTTGCCGATCATCGGCATGCCGCAGGATGCCAATGCGTATCATTCCATCATCAACTGGTTCGAAAAGGCTCAGGTCAGCCCTAGTCTCATGCATTGTTGCAACAGCTTCAGCGTGGTGGCTCTGCTGGTACGGCGGGGCGTAGGGGTCAGCTTGCTGCCGCCGGACCTATTCGCTGGCGATCTCGACTCGGGCGTCTTGAAGGTACTCGTCGAACAACCCTACGTTCCGAAGGTGGAATATTCAGCTGCCTATTTGCCCGCCATAGACGCCTCGATCCTTCCGGAAGTAGCGGCGATCGCGCGGGAGGAAAGCTGGTTCTTCGGCCCGCCGCGAACACGAAGCAAGAATTTTGGCGTGGGGCCTTTCCCTGCGCTGCAAGTCCGGACGATCTTGAACGATGAGGTCTCCTAGCGTCATACCGTTCGAGCCGCGATGGAACGGCTGAAGCGATTCCGTGTCAGCCCAGAATGGACTTCGGAAGCATGCAGTGCGCGCCCTTTGCCATGTTGACCATCTGAGTCATGCGGAAATCGGCCGCGAGGCTGCATAGCGTGTACGCGTCCGCTTTCGATAATCCGCGCAGCAGTTCGCGGATCCAGCGGATCATATCGCGGAGTGCTTGCCTGACTGTATCGTCGAGATCCTCGTCGAATCCAATGGGCCGCAGGCTCTGCTTGTAGCCAACGAGACGAAGATTCGTGTTCTGACGAACCGCCGCGAACAATCCGGGTGCCAGCGAGATTCCGGCGACATCGATTTGATTGGTCGCCACGGCCGCCGTCAATGCCGGCGCAACCGCCTCAGTTGAATCGGCAAGCGGCTCTGGTCCTTTTGATTTAACGCATACGAGCCATCCCTGTCGTAGGTTACGCCAACTCATCGCCCGCCGGCCGCATCCCGCCTTCCGTTGGAACCTCCAAGACCCGCGACTGTTGTAGGCCTCGGAGGCCTCATGCATGGACATGATCACGCGCACTACCGGCCCGGACGCCGCCCCAGCGGAGCAAGCTTCTCCAGTGAACTCGCACAACGAGTGGGATCCGCTTGAGGAAGTAATTGTCGGAAGGCTTGAGGGTGCGGTCATCCCGTCCGGTCATCCGGTTGTCACCTGCAACATTCCGGGCATGGCTGCGCGGGCCCAGTCGCTGGTCGCAGGCTTCCGCTATCCAAAGATGATGATCGAACCGGCGCAGCGCGAGCTTGATGGCTTTGTTGCGCTGTTACAATCGCTGGGCATCGTGGTAACGCGGCCGGAACCGGTTGATCACAAGAAACGCTTCAGCACGCCGGAATGGTCTTCGCACGGGTTCTGCAATTCCTGTCCGCGCGACAGCATGCTCGTGATCGGCGACGAGATCATCGAAACGCCGATGGTTTGGCCGTGTCGCTACTTCGAGACGCACTCCTATCGTCCGATCCTGAAGGATTATTTCCGACGTGGCGCGCGCTGGACTGCCGCGCCCAGGCCGCAACTGACGAACGAGCTGTTCGATGCAACGTTTCGCGTCCCCGAAAAAGGCGAGCCGATCTCGTATATCCTGACTGAATTCGAACCGGTCTTCGACGCCGCCGATTTCTTTCGCTGCGGGCGCGACCTGTTCGTGACCCGCAGCAACGTAACCAATGCGTCCGGTATTGAATGGCTGCGTCGCCATCTTGGGGACGGTTATCGCATTCACGAGATCGAGAGCCGCTGTCCCAATCCGATGCACATCGATACCACCATGTTGCCGCTTGGGCCCGGCAAGATTCTGATCAATCCCGAATACATAGACGTCGACCGTCTCCCGGCCATCTTGAAAAAATGGGACATCCTTGTGGCCCCGGAGCCCGACCCGATCGCCGATCGTATGCTCAAGATCACTTCGCTATGCGGGAAATGGCTCAACATGAACGTGCTGACAGTGGACGAGAAGCGCGTCATCGTTGATCCGCATCACAAGGGAACAATGCGCGCGATGAAAAAATGGGGTTTCGAGCCGATTCCATGCGAGTTCTTGCACTACGCCGCATTTGGCGGCGCCTTCCACTGCGCTACGCTCGACATCCGGCGGCGCGGCACGTTGGAGAGCTATTTCTGAGCGCTGACCTTCCGCGAGATCCAGATCGCCCCGCAGCTTAGGAGGTGATTTTCAGTCCGATGATGCCCAAGAGAATGAGGCCGATACAGGCAAGCCTAAGCGACGTCGCGGGCTCATTGAAAAGATAGATACCGAGCGCCGCGGTGCCGACGGTGCCAATGCCCGTCCACACCGCATAGGCGGTACCGACCGGCAGCGACTTAACGGCCAGGCCGAGGCATCCAATACTGGCCACCATGGCTGCGACTGTGCCGATCGAGGGTAACAGGCGCGAGAACCCTTCCGTGTATTTGAGGCCGATCGCCCAGGCGACTTCGCACAGGCCAGCAACGAGCAGGAACAGCCAGGCCATGGGAGATCCTCCTTAAAATGTTTGCTCATCTGAAAAAAAACGGAGAATCACCGACGCGGCGCGATTCCCCTCTTGAAAGTGATTCGATAAGCTCCGGCCAATCAAGTAGTAAGACCGTGCTCTGCCGTCCGCGATGTCATCCAATCCAGATTGGTGGCCCGACGCAGGCGATTGCTGCGCGCCGTATCCTGCCGCTTACCGCAGGTTAGTCCTTGATCTCGCGAGGGCGCAGGGCGGAATAGCCAAGGAACCGCGCGAATGCGCGTCCCGGCCACGAGCGGCGATCTTGATCTGACGTGCAACAAGCACCTTATAATCGTGCACCCACAAACAACAGGCCGAACTCCCATGACCGTCCACGAACGCAACATCTCGGCATCGATCGATCCCCTAAAACTCGACCGTCTGGCCGAAGTGGCCATCAAGGTTGGGCTGCAGCTAAAGCCAGGACAGGACCTGCTCGTGACGGCGCCCGCGGCGGCGCTGCCTTTGGTGCGGAAGATCGCCGAGCATGCCTACCGGGCCGGGGCAGGCCTTGTTACGCCCATCCTGTCTGACGAGGCGGTCACGCTGTCGCGGTACCGATTCGCGCAGGCCGACAGCTTCGACCGCGCGGCCGGCTGGCTCTATGAGGGGATGTCGAAGGCGTTTGCCGACAACACCGCGCGGCTCGCCATCGTCGGCGATAATCCGATGCTGCTTTCCGGCGAAGACCCCGCCAAGGTCGCGCGCGCCAGCAAAGCCAATTCCATCGCCTATCAACCGGCGCTGGAAAAAATCGTCAATTTCGACATCAACTGGAACATCATCGCCTATCCGAGCCTATCATGGGCGAAGCAGGTTTTCCCGCAAGACGAAGAGGATGTTGCGGTCGCAAAGCTTGCGGACGCAATCTTCGCCGCCTCGCGCGTCGACAATGATGATGCCGTCGCAGCATGGGAGAAGCACAATGCGACGCTGCGCAGCCGGACCGAATGGCTGAACGCACAGCGATTCCACGCGCTGCAATATTCCGGACCGGGCACCGAGCTGACGATCGGCCTCGCCGATGGCCATGAATGGGTAGGCGGCGCCTCCACAGCCAAGAACGGCATCATCTGTAATCCCAATATTCCCACGGAAGAAGTGTTCACCACCCCGCACGCCCGGCGGGTGAACGGTCACGTCGTCAGCACCAAGCCGCTATCGTACCAGGGTTCGCTGATTGACGGCATCGCGGTGCGGTTCGAAGAAGGCCGCATCGTCGAGGCAAAAGCCACGCGCGGCGAAGAGGTCCTCAACAAGGTGCTGGATACGGATGAGGGCGCGCGCCGTCTGGGTGAAGTCGCGCTGGTGCCGCATTCATCGCCGATCTCGAAAAGCGGTCTGTTGTTCTTCAACACATTGTTCGACGAGAATGCCGCCTGTCATATCGCGCTCGGCCAGTGCTATTCGAAATGCTTCGTCGACGGCGCCAAGCTGACGCCCGAGCAGATTGCAGCGCAGGGCGGCAACAAGAGCTTCATCCACATCGACTGGATGATCGGCTCAGATAAAATTGACATCGATGGTGTTCATGCCGACGGCAGGCGTGTGCCCGTATTCCGCAAGGGCGAGTGGGCCTGACAAGTCTCGGTAGGGCGTGGAATACCCCACGGGTCGCGCGAATGCGCCGATGATAGACTCCGCGCATTCCGGCAATGCACGGGGGCCTGCCTCGTTAGAGGCTCAGCGCCAGTTCGGGACTTACCGGTTGCAAGCCGCCAAACCGGCGTTCGCGTCGATGGAATGACGTTAGCGCTTCCGCGAGATCTTGCGCCTCAAAATCCGGCCACATCGTTTCGGTGAAGTGCAATTCGGCGTAGGCGCTTTCCCACAGCAGGAAGTCGGACAACCGCTTCTCGCCGCTGGTCCGGATGACGAGGTCCACGTCGCGAAGTTCGGGTTCGCCTGTGACAAGCTGAGAAAATGTCTCTCGGGTGAGATTGCCCATCCCCGCAGCTTTTGCAGCGGCCTTCAGGATCGCATCGCGGGCCGAGTAATCGACGGCGATGCGCAGATGCAGGACATCGCCACTCGCAGTAGCGGCCTCAGCGCGCCCAATCGCATCGGAGAGGCCGTCGGGGAGGCGATCGCGACGTCCTATCACGCTGAGGCGAACGCCGTTGCGGACGAGGCTTTCGACCTCGCTGGCCAGATAGAACCGCAGAAGCGCCATCAGCGCGGAGACTTCAGTCTTCGGTCGCTGCCAATTGTCGCTTGAGAAGGCGTAGAGCGTGAGCGTTGCCACCCCCTGCTTTGGCGCCGCTTCGACGACGCGCCGGATCGCTTCGACGCCGGCTTCGTGCCCGCGCAGGCGCGAGAGCTGCCGTCGCGTCGCCCATCGTCCATTGCCATCCATGATGATGCCGACGTGGAGTTTGGACGAGGGACTACTTTGCATCACAAAGCTTTCTTTCAAAAAAAGGACGGAGATCAGGCGGGAAGGATGCCGAGCTTGCTTGAAGGAACACCTTCCTTGCCTGCGGCCTTGGCGGCGTCGCGGACCAGCCGCTCAAGCACGGCCAGATAGTCGAGAAAGCGGCGGCGGCCGATTTTCGTAAGGCGACAACGGGTGTGAGGCCGGTTGCCCTCGTAACCCTTGGTGACTTCGACCAGTCCGGCTTCCTGCAGCACCTGAAGATGACGGCTGAGGTTGCCATCGGTCAGTCCGCAGAGCTGCTTGAGATCGGCAAAAGCCAATCCCTTCGGATGCGACATTAGCGAGGTCAATAGCCCCAGTCTGGCCTTCTCGTGAATGACCCGATCGAGGCCATTGTAGGAGAACGGCGCGTTGCTTGCTTCAGTCTTCGACATCGGTTTCTCCGGAAGCAAGGTGCAGGATCGCAGCCATCAGTAACTGGCCGATCACGAACGGCAGTCCCATCGTCCAGGGCGACAGTGCGTGGCTTTGGCTTGCCAGCAGCAACGTCGCAAAACCTGCCACGAAATACCAGGCGCCCCCAAACGCGACCGTGCGGGGCAGCGAGCGGACGGATGCGAACACCCCGAGGCTTACAAACACTTGCCATAGGCCGGGGAGCAGCCACAGCGTCTCCGGAGCGAATTTCCAAAGCATCACCGCCAGCAAAGCACCTGCAACGCTTGCCGGGAGAAACTGCTCGACGGCCTGATGGATCATCGCATCGGCGAGACCCGAATGATGCCGACGCGACCGCGCCAGCATCTCGATCCAGATCATTGCCCCGGACACCAAGGCGGTCGCAGCCCAGCCGGAGAAGAACGCCAGCGGATGACTGGTCGGATCGTCAAGCCACAAAAATTGAAAGAGCGCAGTGAGGAGGGCCAAACCGCCGGTGGCGGCGACCGTTGCCGGGCCATAGCCGCGAAACGCCGTGCCGGCGGCAATCTGGCTGCGAATTGTAAAGATGTCGGCCAATGCCTTGTCGAGATCGCGCATCCCTTACCTCAGCTTTGCAATACAAAGCATATCCGATCGCAAAGTAAATGCAAGTCCGCGCTGGATAACGGCGAGGCGTATGCGCTGGCCAAAGGAGCGGCAGCCTCAGCGCGTAGCCAGCCAGTCTTGGCGCGGATCGGCATAGAGGCCGCTCGTCGATGCAACGGCACTGCTGGCGGCCATGGATTGTCACTCCCTTTTGTTTTTCGAGATCGTTCGAACCGCAGCGCGCTCAAACGCCGTCGAGAATAATGACCGTCGGCGCGCCCGGCAGCGACTCCCGCGAAATCCTCAGGGTCCGCTCGCTCCGCTCGTCGATCTCGAATTGCTGGCCGATCCTGCGCATGAATTCGTTGAGCGGTGTCATGAAGCGATGCATCGGCAGTACCACGGACGCGCGCAGCCGCCGCGTAATTTCCGAAATGCCGTCGAGCGACATGGTATAAGTGCCGTCGATCGGCACCATCACGATATCGAGCCGGCCGATCGCCGCGAAATGGCTTTCGTCGAGCTTGTGATGGAGGTGCCCGAGATGACCGATGCAGAGACCTCCAACCTCGAAGATGAAGATCGAGTTGCCGTCCCTGATCATCTCGGCGTTCGAATCGTCGGCGAAATAGCGGCGGATGTCGGTCGTCACATTGCGGATGTACACATCGCCAATGCGAAGTGCGATTTGTGCGGGCTGTCCGTCATCGCCCCAGCCGTGCAGCACATGTTGAATACGCGGATCCGGAAACAGCGTGTAGTGCGTGCCGTGCGCGCGATTCATGGTGACGACGTCGGGCAGGCGGCCTGTCCTGTAGGCGCCACTGTAGTCGGTCGCGATCCGTACTCCGCCCGGCGTGTCGATGTAATAGGTCGAATGGCCGGCATAGGTGATCGCGACCTCGTCCGTGTTCGCGGCCATCCGGCGAAGGCTGACCGGCGTGGCGCGCGGCTGCGCATTGGACATCGCAAGACATTCGCTGCTCCGCGGAATGTCTTGGGCAGCAGCCGGTGCGATCAGCCAACTCAGCAAAGCAAGGAGGGCAGAAAAGGTTCGTAACATGACAGGGCCCGTGTCCAGTGTCGCCTGATGACACCGTATCGCTGAATCCTGCGGCCGTCATGGCAGCCATCATACACTTGTCCGAGAGGCGCCTTGGGTCTCGCGGTCCGCCGATTACGCCCGCGGCGGGCTGATCTTCCAGGTCGCCGCGAGTATGCCCGCAGTCATCAGGCCGCTGATGAGCGCGGCGATCGGGATCGCCAGCGCCAGTGCCGCGGTCGCGGCCCATCCGATCGAGGAAAAGGCTTCCGCGAATGTCGCCAGCCGCGACGATGTCTGGCGGCGGCGAAACTGGCTGCGCCGTGCCTGCACGCGAAACCAGAGCTGTATCGCGGTGGCCGAGACGGAAGCGATGGCGACGCCTGAAGCGGTGACCACCGCCTGCATCGGCGAGGCAAATAGCAGCGCGATGACCAGCGGCGTGAAGATCACACCGATGACGATCAGCACTACTTCGATCTTGGCGCGGGTCACGCGCGAGGCCGGCAACGGCGCGGTCGCCACCAGATCGGCAGCGTCCTCGCCCGATATCGTCAGCCAGGCGAGACCGCCCGCGAGCTGGCCCGCCGCCATGACGATCACAGGCGTGATCAGCACGATGGCGGCCGAACTGTCGGCAAAGCTTCGCCACAGCATCAGTCCCGGCGGCACCAGATAAAGCAGCTGCATCAGGGTCTGCGACACCAGCCAGGGATCGCGCCGCAGCAGCACGAATTCCTTCCACCGCAGCGCCTGCTGCCGCGAGCCTCCCCGAAACGCCTTGGCGCGGGAGCCTTGATGGGCCGGCGAGGCATTCGCCGAAACCCTGACGACGGTGTCGGCAAACCGCGGCGAGAACATCGCCATCATAGCGCCGAGCAGAACGAGGCCGCCTGCCAAGAGAAGCAGCAGCGCCTCGCCATCGCCGAGCGCCGCGCGCGCCGGCCACCAGACGATGCTCTCAATGTCAGGTGCAAAGGCGGCTGCGGCATCTGAAGTCAGCACCGCGAACCGCGACAGCGTGCCGTAGGACAGAATGGCGGCGATCTGCAGTGCGATCACGAAGCCGGCGCCGATGATTGCGGCAAGAATTTGCGCGACCAGCCGTGTCCGGCTCGGGCCGATCAAGCGGAACAGCACGATCGTGACCGCGATCGCAATCGCTGCGGCTGACAGGCCAATCGCGATGACGACGCCGTAAGCCGCGAACCATCTGATACCGCCGCCGATCACGAGAACGTCGACAAAAGGCGTCGACAACAATAGCGCCATCGCAATTACCGACAACGCAATCGCCGCGATGCGCACCGAAAACACGTTGGCCAGCGCGACCGGCGACGACATGATCAGATCGAGATCGGCACGGGCGTAAAATACACGCGTTACGGATTCGATGGCCTGCGACAGCATTAAGGCCCACGCCAGGAATATGGTCGCCGTGATGACGATGAGGGTGGATTTGTCGAGCGGCGCCTGCAGATCCGCAAACCGACCGATCACGGCGTAGGCCGGCAGGTGCATGATCGCCGCAAAGGCAATCAGCCCAACTACCGCGCGGCGTTTTCGCCCGCGACGTCCAGCCGTCATCATCGCGAGCCACTCGCGCCATGCCAGCCGTAGTTCGTGCCGGGCAAACCACGTCAGGACCTCGGCTGAACTCATGCGGCGGCGGCCTCGGTATCGACGAGGGCGATGAACAGGTCTTCGAGGCTGGTGTCGTTATGCCCGTTCTGCTGACGCAGTTCGGTTAACGTGCCCTCAGCGACAAGCCGTCCCGATGCGATGACGCCAATGCGGTCGGCCATGCGTTCGGCCACTTCGAGAATATGCGTGGTCATAATTACGGTGCAGCCGGAGCGGACGCGATCCCCGAGCAATCCCTTGACGTGACGCGCGGACACGGCGTCGAGGCCGGTGAGCGGTTCGTCCAGGATGATCAGCCGTGGATCGTGGACCAATGCGCCCGCGAGCGCGACCTTCTGGCGCATGCCCTTGGAAAATCCCTCGCAGCGCTCGCGCAGATGCGGCTCGAGCCCGAGCGAAACCAGCAGATTGTGCGCGGACGGCTCGGAGATTCCAGGATCGATGCCCCAGAGGCCGGCAACGAATTCGAGGTATTCCAGCGGGGTCAGCTTGTCGTAGATCATGGGTTCATCCGAGACCCACGCCATCATTTGCTTGGCCGCGACAGGTTCGCTGAGTGCGTCGACACCGAACACCGCAACTGAACCGGCATCGGGCCGCGAGAGGCCTGCCACCATGCGCAAGGTCGTGGTCTTGCCGGCGCCGTTGGGGCCAACCAGCGCATAGAATTCGCCTGACCGGACGGTGAGATCGAGCGCGTCGACCGCGAGACGATCAAAATGCTTTGTTAACCCTCGCACTTGCAGCGCGGACTCAACTGGCTTCATGATGGCGGGACAATCCAGGTTTGGCATCGGATGCGAACCATGGACCCAAGATATTTCGGCGCGGTGAATCGAGGGCCGCAAATCCCGCCAATGCTCGCAAGTTGCCCAGAGCCGCGGCATTTGTTCGCAACCGGCGTGGAGCAGCAACCAGCGCTTTGTTGACAGGGATCGGCGCTTTGGGCTGTATAAGCGTCGGACAATGTAAAGCTTTTCAGCGCCAGCGACGCTGAATAGCGAGTGGACACAAGATGCGGCAAAGGCGATCGATAGAATCGCCGCGCATCGGGGAGCGTGGCAATGCTGGACTTCGTTCAGCAGTTGGTGAGCGGCATTGCGCTCGGCTGCGTCTACGGCCTGATCGCGCTTGGCTTCGTCCTTGTCTACAAGGCGACCGAGGTCGTGAACTTCGCGCAGGGCGACCTGATGATGCTGGGCGGATTTTTCGCTTTCACCTTCATCGGCATTCTCGGGCTCAATTACTGGATCGGGTTTGCCGCTGCCGTCGCGGCGATGGCGCTGTTCGGCATGCTGGCGGAGCGCGTGGTGGTGCGTCCGATCCTCGGCTATCCGCAGTTCTCCATCATCATGGCGACGATCGGGCTGGGATATTTTCTGCGCTCCATCGTTGGCATGATCTGGGGCACCGACGACTTCAAGATCGAGACCCCGTTCAGCCAGGGCGTTGTCAGGGTCGGCAGCCTGGTGCTGGCCGATGACAAACTCTCGGTGATCGCGGCGACCATCATCCTTTGCGCGCTGCTTTATCTGTTCTTCAACAGAACGACGCTCGGCACCGCGATGCGCGCGAGTTCGGAGAATATGCTGGCGGCCTATTATATGGGCATTCCGGTCAAGCGCGTGGTGTCGATCGTGTGGGCGATCAGCGCCGCGGTCGCGACCTGCGCCGGCGTGTTGCTGGCGCCGATCACGTTCATTCATTCCAACGTCGGCCTGGTGCTGGGGCTGAAGGCGTTTCCGGCGGCCGTGCTCGGCGGCTTCGGCTCGATTCCCGGCGCGGTCGTGGGCGGCGTGCTGATCGGCGTGATCGAGAGCATGGCCGGCTTCTATCTGGCGCAGGGATGGAAGGACGTCGCGCCCTACATCGTCCTTCTAGTGGTGCTGCTGCTCAAGCCCGAAGGCCTGTTCGGCCTTCACATGCGCAAGAAGGTCTAGGGTTCAGCCATGCGCTTCATGTTCAAGACCGATTATGAAGACGACATCAGGCTGTTTCCGCACAGCGGCTACGTTGTCTCCTATGGCTCCCTGCTTGTGCTGCTGGCGATCGCGCCGTTTGTTCTGAGTAGCTATCTCGTAAGTCAGTTGGTCTTCGTCTGCATCTACGCCACCGTCGGCGTTGGATTGATGATCCTGACCGGATTCACCGGGCAGGCGTCATTGGGCCATGCCGCCTTTCTCGCCATCGGCGCCTATACCACGGCCTATTTGCAGCAATTCAACGTCCCCTTCCCGGTCTATTTTCTCGCCGCCGGGCTGTTGAGCGGAATTGTCGGCGCGCTTGTCGGGTTCCCGGCGCTGCGGCTGCAGGGCATCTATCTCGTCATCGCCACTATTTCCTTTGCCTTCATTGTCGAGGAAATCCTGGCGCGGTGGGAAAGCGTGACGCACGGCAACGAGGGCATGCGCGTCAAAACCATTCAGCTGCTCGGCACGTCAGTGCCGCGCGACAGTCCGGCTTTCTACTTCCTCTGCCTGGGCGTGCTGATCCTGACCATCGTCGGCACGCTCAATCTTTTGCGTTCGCCGACCGGCCGCGCTTTCGTTGCGATCCGCGACAGCGAGACGGCGGCGCGGAGCATGGGCGTCAACGTGTCGCTCTACAAGGTCAAATCCTTTGCGATCAGCGCTGCCATCACCGGATTTGCCGGCTGTCTGTTCGCCCACAAGCTGTCCTTCATCAGTCCGGAAATGTTCACGCTGCAGCTCTCGATCGAGTTCATCATCGTGATCCTGATCGGCGGCGCATTCAGCCTGCACGGCGCGGTGCTGGGGGCGATCTTCATCGTCATGATCGATCCGTTCCTGACCTATCTCAAGGATGATGTTCCCGGAATGGTGGCCGGTGTCGCCGCAGCGCTCGGCGCGGGAAGTGAGCGCGCGGCGCATATTCAAAGTAACGTCGCCGCGTTCGCTTCCGCGAACGGCCTGAAAGGCGCCATCTACGGTGTGATTATTGTGCTGTTCGTGCTGTTCGAGCCGCTCGGCCTTTACGGGCGCTGGTTGAAGATAAAACTCTTCTTCCAGCTGTTCCCGCTCTACAAGCGTGCCACCTTCAAACGGCAGAAGATCTACGTGAAGTCGGAGCGGAACCGATGAGTTATTTCCGCGCCGAAAATCTTTCTTTGCATTTCGGTGGCCTGAAAGCGGTCGACGCCGTCAGCTTCGCCGTCGAGAAGGGCGAGATATTGTCGATCATCGGTCCCAATGGGGCGGGGAAAAGTTCTATTTTCAACCTGATCTCGCGGATCTATAGCCCGACCTCGGGCCGGATTTATTTCGAGGATCGAGACATCACGAACGAGCCCGCATTCGGCATTGCGAAGCTCGGCATCGCCCGCACATTCCAGAACATCGAATTGTTCGAGAATGCGACCATGCTCAGCAATCTCCTGGTCGGCCGGCACAGGCATTCCACCACCCAGCTTTGGCAGGAACTGCTGTTCTTGCCGAGCGTGCGCGACACCGAGAAAGTCCATCGCCGCCGCGTCGAGCAGGTGATCGAATTTCTCGATCTCGCGGCGTATCGCGACAAGCTGATCTCGGGGCTGCCCTATGGTGTGCGAAAGGTGATCGAGCTTGCGCGTGCGCTGTGCTCTGAGCCGAAGCTGATCCTGCTCGACGAGCCGTCGTCGGGACTGAACGTCGAGGAGACCGACGACATGTCGTTCTGGATCCGGGATATGAAAACCGAGCTCGGCGTCACCGTGCTGATGGTCGAGCACGACATGACGCTGGTGAATCGTGTTTCCGACCGCGTGATCGCGCTGAACTACGGCAGGGTGCTGGCGATGGGATCGCCGGCCGAAGTGCAGGTTCATCCCGAAGTCGTCGCCGCCTATCTCGGCGCCTGAGGGATGATGGCATGAGCGCTCCCGATATCATCCTGAAGCTCAGCAACATCGAGAGTTACTACGGCCCGATCATGGCCATCCGCGGCATCAGCATCGAGGTGCCGCGCGGCAGGATCGTTACCCTGCTCGGCGCCAACGGCGCCGGCAAGACCACGGTGCTCAAGACCATTTCCGGCATTCTTGATCCGCAGAAGGGCACCATCGAATTTTTGGGCAAGCCGATCCAGCGCATGGAAGCCGACAAGATCGTGCGGCTGGGCTTAGGCCACGTGCCCGAGGGACGCGAGGTATTTCCGTTCCTGAGCGTGCGCGAGAACCTGATGATGGGCGCCTATCCGCGCAAGGATCGCGAGGCGGTCACTGAGGATCTGGAGCGGGTTTACGGATATTTTCCGCGGCTCAGGGAACGGCTCAACCAACCGGCCGGGCAGCTCTCTGGCGGCGAGCAGCAGATGCTCGCGATCGGGCGCGCGCTGATGAACCGGCCGACGCTGCTTCTGCTCGACGAGCCCTCGCTCGGCCTGTCGCCGATCCTGGTGCGAGAAATTTTCACGATCATCCGGCGCGTCAACGAAGAGCAGGGCATGTCCATCCTCTTGGTCGAGCAAAACGCCAAGGTCGCGCTGGAAACGGCGCATTATGGGTATGTCCTGGAAATCGGCCGGGTCGTCATGAACGACAGTTGCGAGCGGCTGATGCATTCCAAGGACATTCAGGAATTCTATCTCGGCGCCAAGGAAGCCGGCGCGCGGGGCGAACGGCGCTGGAAAAAGAAGAAAACTTGGCGTTAGCAAAGACTTGGCGTTAAATGCAGGTCCCGCTTCGGGAAAAAGACCGGCTGTGAAAGCCGGCAGCCGAAGCGGGTGAGGTGAGGGAG
>Ga0208984_1000022_pt1 | contig 19090 bp, 19 predicted proteins | sample MedBloCAOM3_M3_FD_187851 | JGI IMG/M metagenome (GOLD analysis project Ga0208984, IMG submission 187851) | Forest soil microbial communities from El Dorado National Forest, California, USA - Mediterranean Blodgett CA OM3_M3 (SPAdes) (version 2) | ecosystem: Environmental > Terrestrial > Soil >... | reverse complement strand
GACAGCCGCTCGCGGGTGATTTCGGATTCGCTTAAAGGCGGCTGCACGCTGCGCAACTGCGCGATCAGCGCGGCGCGCGCCCGCTCATAAAGCGCGCGGCGGCTCTCGCCGGGGGCACTGGGGTCCAGTCCGGCAATGGCGCGGGCAATCAGCGGGTAGTAATCAGCCATATCTATTCAACATTGCGGGCTTTCCGGTGACATGTCGTTAAGCCTCGAACGGGTTCTGTACCAGAATAGTATCCTCGCGTTCCGGGCTGGTGGAAAGCAAGGCGATTGGGCAGCCCACCAGTTCCTCGACCCGGCGCACATATTTGATCGCCTGCGCCGGTAAATCCGCCCAGGAGCGGGCATTGGCGGTCGGCTCCTTCCAACCTTCGATAGTCTCGTAGACCGGCACCACCCGAGCCTGCGCGCCCTCACCCGCCGGCAGATGATCGATTTCCTTGCCGTCAAGCATATAGCCGACACAGACCTCGATGGTCTCGAAACCGTCGAGAATATCGAGCTTTGTCAGCGCCAGGCCGTTGATGCCGCAGGTCCGCACGGTCTGGCGCACCAGCATGGCGTCGAACCAGCCGCAGCGCCGCTTGCGCCCGGTGTTGACGCCGAATTCCTTGCCGCGGCGGCCGATCTCCTCGCCGATCTCGTCATGCAATTCGGTCGGAAACGGCCCCTGCCCGACCCGGGTCGTATAGGCCTTGCAGATGCCCAAAACATAGCCGACCGTGCCCGGGCCCATGCCGGTTCCGGTCGCCGCCTGCGCCGCCACGGTGTTGGACGAGGTGACGTAGGGATAAGTGCCGTGATCCACATCCAGCAATGCGCCCTGCGCGCCCTCGAATAGAATGCGCTTGCCCTCGCGGCGTTTCAAGTCCAGCAGCCGCCATACCGTTTCCGCGTAGGGCAAAAGCTGCGGCGCAAGCCGGGTCAGTTCCTGCAAAATTCCCGCGCCGTCGATTTCTTCCAGTTTGAGCCCGCGGCGCAGTGCGTTGTGATGCGCCAGCAGGCGGTCGATCTTGTGCGGCAGCGTATCGAGATCGGCGAGGTCCATCAGCCGGATTGCTCGGCGTCCGACCTTGTCTTCATAGGCCGGCCCAATGCCGCGACGCGTGGTGCCGATCGCGGTGATCGCGTTGCCGGATTCGCGGATCGCATCGAGATCGCGATGCAGGGGGAGGATCAGCGTGACGTTTTCGGCGACGCGCAAATTTTCCGGGCTGATGGCGACGCCCTGGCCCTTCAATTTTGCCACCTCATCGAGGAAGGCCTGCGGATCGAACACCACGCCGTTGCCGATCACCGCGAGCTTGGAGGGCCGCAGCACGCCGGAGGGCAGCAGCGCCAGCTTGTAGGTTTCGCCGTTGATAACGAGCGTATGGCCGGCATTGTGGCCGCCCTGGAAGCGCACGACGATGTCGGCCTGCTCCGACAACCAGTCGACGATCTTGCCCTTCCCTTCGTCGCCCCACTGGGCGCCGACGACGACAACATTGGCCATTTCGCGGGTATTCCCTCTGCAACTCTATTGTTCGAGCATGATCTCTTCGGAAAACCGGTGCCCACTTTTCCGGATCATGCTTCGACGCCCAGCCCTAAATCACGGCCGGGGGCCGCTCGCATGCGAGGCACACAATCGGATAAAGGAAGCCGGCTATCGACGCAAGCAAGAAGGGGCACAAAGCGGGGCTTGGAAAGCTTCCAACCCTTTGATATCCCCTTAAAATTTGCGCCGGTGCGGTGGCGGCGCCAACTCGGCGATGTCTGAGCATTAGCGATGGCGCAAAATCAAAAGCCGGCTGGGCCTCGCCCAACCAGCTTCCTTTCCGAGTGACCAATGTTCCGGAGCGCGTCGCGGCGGATCGCTTGAAGTTTTATTGAGAAAGGGCAGCGGCGTCATGTCCAAAACCACCCGCGCGACGCTGGCGCTCACCAGACTGGGCGTCAAATTCACCCTGCACACTTACGACTACGATCCCGATGCCGACCGCATCGGCCTCCAGGCTGCCGAGGCGCTCGGCATCGAGCCGCGGCGCATGCTGAAGACATTGATGGCGGAGGTCGACGGTAAAGCGGTCTGCGTCGTGGTGCCGTCGGATCGCGAAGTCAGCATGAAGAAGCTTGCGGCGGCGTTTCGCGGCAAGGCCGCGAACATGATGCGGCCGACCGACGCCGAACGGCTGACGGGATATCATGTCGGCGGCATCAGCCCGTTCGCACAGAAGAAGCGGGTTCCGGTCGCGATCGACCAGGCGGCGCTGACCGAAACGAGTGTGTATCTGAATGGCGGACAGCGCGGGTTGCAGATCGAGCTTGATCCCAACGATGTCGTCAGGGCACTCGATGCGATCGTGCAGGCGTTGACGGGTTGAACATTAGGCCCAAACGAAAACCCGTCGCCGCCGGATCATTGCATGGTTTCGCAACCGATCACGCCGCGAGCGATATCCGCGCGGTAGACTTCAGCCGGGCCGGCTTTCCACCAGGTGGATTCCTCGGCGAATGATCCAGGCTGGATAGCGCCTCGAGGATCTCGTCGATGGAAACGGCCCGCTTTGCTCCGGGTACTGCGCGCAAGGATGGGCAGGACGTCACCGCTGCCGCATCGGACGCCCAGGATGCCAGAATCGCCTTCTTCTCCGCTCGCGACAACGTGTTGTCGGCCAGGACATCGCGGGGATGATCGAATACCGAACCGGGATGCAAAATGGCATTCAAATCGTACACATTCTCATTGAAGCTTCGGTCTAGTTTCATGTCGTCCTCCTCAACTCCTTTCGTTTTGGGACGGAAAACGACTTAGAAAAACGGAAGGTGATTTCAAGACCTCACGGGAAAAAACTTTGACCATCGATTAATTCTTTTTTCTCGCTCCGCTAAGGGCGCGCCCGCGCCGGCCGCGATGATGCGCAACCAGTGATTCACGTCGCCCCAAAAAATGGCGGACCTCTTGAAACCGAATCGGCTTTTGCTAGTTTTTTGCCTGCCGCGACACGCGCGGTCCGGGCGCCTCTCGGGGGCCCGGCTGAGACGGGCGCCGGAGGTGTCCGACGCCTGCTCGTACCCATCTTGCTCAACGGAGGATTTGGCTATGAGAACTTACGACTTTACTCCCCTCTGGCGGTCGACGATCGGCTTTGACCGCTTCTTCGATCTGGTTGACGCAGCGCAGCATGCGGGTAACGAAGACAATTACCCGCCGTGCAACGTGGAGCGGCTTGGCGAAGATCGATATCAGATATCATTAGCGCTTGCGGGCTTTGCGCCCGACGAGATCGCCATCACCGCCGAGCAGAATGTGCTGACGGTCGAAGGCCGCAAGGCCGAGAAACAGCAGCGCGAGTTCCTCTATCAGGGCATCTCGTCGCGGCCCTTCAGGCGTCAGTTCAATCTGGCCGACTATGTCCAGGTCAAGGGCGCAGCGTTTGAAAACGGATTGCTGCAGATCGAATTGATCCGCGAAATCCCGGAGGCAATGAAGCCGCGGCAGATTGCGATCAGCGGCTCGCCTGCTTCCAACGTCCAGCAGCTCGATACCAAGGCGGCCTGAGCGCAACATTCAGTAGACACCAAAGCCTCCGTGGCGAACGCTCGCCGCGGAGGCGCCTTATTCCGGCCTGACTGCGAAATCGATTGATCCGACGCATGGTCGCGATGCATCTTGTGCCATTGATGCGCGGTGAAAATCCGTGTCTGTGAGCAGGCCGGGCAAAAACTTCCGGCCCGGTGCCTCACACCGGGCGGGGCCGCGGCGTCATTGAACCCGGGCCAAGAACGTCTGCCTTATGTCTGCTTCCGATCAAGGCTCCAGCGCCGCCTCCCCCGGCAACTGGCTCGCCAACCAGCCCTATCTGCTGCTCTCTATCACCGCGCTGTGCTGGGCCGGCAACGCCATCGTCGGCCGCCTCGCCGCCGGGCATATTCCACCGGTGACGTTGTCGTTTCTGCGTTGGGCGTTGGCGTTTCTCATTATTTTGCCGTTCGCCTGGAAACATCTAGAGCGCGACTGGGGCGCAATCCGCGCCCGGCTCGGCACCATGATCGTGCTCTCCGTCACCGGAATCGGCGCCTTCAACACCCTGCAATACTGGGCACTCGAACATACTCAGGCGTTGAACACGTTGCTGCTGCAGTCGGCGGGTCCCCTGTTCGTTGCGGTATGGTCGCTGATCCTGCTCGGGGTCCGATTGACGCCGGCGCAGGCCGGCGGGATAACGCTGTCGCTGACAGGCGTGCTGGTGATCCTGCTGCACGGCGACCCGACGGCGCTTGCGAGCATCACGTTCAACAAGGGCGACATCATCTTCACCGTGGCGCTGGCGATCTTCGGGCTGTATTCAGTGCTGTCCTTAAAACGTCCGGAGATTCACGGCCTGTCATTTGTCGGCTTCACCTTCGGCTGCGGCGCGGCGTGCCTCGTTCCGCTGTGGATATGGGAGCTGTTCTCGCGCCCGGTGATGCAACTGGATACGGCGAACCTGCTATCGCTGTTTTACGTCGCGGTGTTTCCCTCGACGCTGGCCTATCTGTGCTTCAATCGCGGCGTGCAGTTGATCGGCGCCAATCGCGCCGCGCCGTTCTTTCATGTGGTGCCGGTGTTCGGATCAGCGATGGCGATCGTGTTTCTCGGCGAGCGCCCGCAGCTGTTCCACATCATAGGCTTCGCGCTGGTGCTGACCGGCGTTTTCGTCGCGTCGCGGAAGCCGGCGAATGCGAGTTAGTTTGCTATCACCGCTGCAGTAAAGATTGACCGCCATTCCTCCTCGTCAGACCAATACTCCCAAGGCCCTTAGAAACGGATCGCTCGCTGCCATGCATGATAAAACCGCGATTATGAGCCCCCCGCCGTCAACGGTCGAACGCTCCAGGAGCGCGGTTCCGCGCGCCTTGCGACGCTATCTCTCGCTCGATGACTTTGAACCGACAGCCCGGCGTCGCCTGCCGAAATTTCTCTATGGCTATATCTCCGGCGGCGCCGAGACCGACGCAGCACTTGCCGACAACCGCCGGGCCTTTGAGGAATACGGCTTTGTTCCGCGCGTGCTGAACGACGTCTCGAACCGCGAGCAAACGACAAAACTGTTCGGCAAGACTTATGCGGCGCCGTTCGGCATTCCGCCGATGGGCTCGGCCGCGCTGTGCGCCTACCGCGGCGATGTCGTGCTTGCGCGTGCGGCGGCCGCGATGAACGTGCCGATGTGTCTCAGCGCGTCCTCCCTGATCACGCTGGAAGACGTCCGGCGCGAAAACCCGGCAGCCTGGTATCAGGCCTATCTGGCAGGTGAACCTTCCCGTATTGAGCCTCTGGTCGATCGGGTCGCTGCCGCCGGCTACGACACCTTTGTCGTGACCGCTGATGTGCCGGTCCCACCCAACCGCGAGAACAACATCCGCAACGGCTTCCAGGTCCCGATTGCTATCACGCCACGTGTCGCCTGGGACACCGTCACACATCCGCATTGGCTGTTCGGCGCCTGGACGCGGACATTGCTCAACCACGGCATGCCTCATTTCGAGAACATGGATGCCATGCGCGGGCCGCCGGTGCTTGCCAAAAACCTCATGCGCAACATTGGCAACCGCGATCAGCTGGCCTGGAAGCATGTCGAGCTGATCCGCCGCCGCTGGAAAGGCAAGCTCGTCGTCAAGGGCCTGATCGCGCCGGCGGATGCGCGCATCGCGCGCGAGAGCGGCGTCGATGGCGTGATCGTCTCCAACCATGGCGGCCGCCAGCTCGACTGTACGGTGTCCGCCCTGCGCACGCTGCCCGAGATCGCCGCGGAAGCCAACGGCATGACAGTGATGCTGGACGGCGGCATCAGGCGCGGCACTGATGTGATCAAGGCGCTGGCGCTGGGCGCCCATTTTGTCTTCATCGGCCGGCCGCTCCTGTACGCCGCCGTGGCCGGCGGCGAGGCCGGCGTGCAGCGTGCCCTTACGCTGCTCAGGGATGAAGTGGATCGCGACATGGCGCTATTGGGCATCAGAAGCATCAATGAAATTTCGCCGGACCTGGTTCGCCGGCTTTAAACCGGCGCGTTGTCGGCGCTGGCTGGGGTACGGGCAAGAGCGAGAAGGTTATCCACTGACCAGTGGTCATCGACATACGCACCGTACTTTGCGGCCAAGATCACGCCATCGAAGCCGATCAGGAAGTCTGCCGGCAAACCCATGTGCTCTTCGCCCTTACCCATGGCTCCGCGCAAATTGGGCGATCGCGTCAATGCGCGGTAGACCGCCCGCCACGAGCGCGGATCAAATGCCGACAGCGGAGACATCTTTCCGACGCCGAATTCGGCATAGAGCTTTTTCTCGGGGTCCGCGATCGCGGCGAATGGTAACGCGCCCTGAAACTCCAGCATGGTTTGCCGGCTCGAATGGAATACGACAACCTCCCGGATCCCGGCCGCGAGAATTTCGTCATGCCGCAGCACAATGGACCGCAAATGTACATTGCAGGCCGGACACCCCGCGTATCGGCGGAATTGCAGATGCACCAGCCGTTCGCTGTCGGGAATCCGAACCGGCTGGCCGTGAATGTTCACCAGTTCATGGCGGCGGATAACGTCATTCACGTTCAGCCGGGGCATGGCAGTCCTTTCACGCCTTAGTGGCGACGGCGGATCGGACATTGTGAGCGATGCCGCGATCAGACATAGCGCGCCGCCCCCATGCACACGGCCGTCACCGCGAGCAGTCCGGCTGCTATCCGCTGGGCCTTGGCGATGCGCGACCGCGCGCCAGCCTCGTCGGCCGTCCCGGTACGCAGACTTCTGATCGCACGGCCGCCAATAGCGCCCTGAACGCCTGCAGCGACGAGCGCGGCAAGGGCGCCGACCGCCAGGATTTGTTCGGCCGTGCCAAATGCACCGGCATGCACCAAGTGCCCGAGATAGCCACCGGTCAGAACGGCGACCACTGCCGCGCCCATCTGCGGGCGAAAAAGCTGCTCGCCGCCGACGCCGCCGGTTCGTGCCAGTGTGAAGCTCGTGCCCGCCCAGAACACGGTGGAAAGGATATGAAGTGACAAGGCTATGATGAGTGCGATCTGCATGGCATCGCTCCAGAATGGTTTTCAAATTAGATATACAGTGTGTATATTCAATTAGTCTACGCATGGCAAGAGGCTGGGAATGTCGACGCGCCCCTATGTGAGTTCCGTTCGGACGGCGGCCGCGGCAGCGAAGCGGGATCGCGTCATCGAAGCCGCGGCCCGATCGCTGCGTGAGGACGCAAGCATCGCCAGCTTCTCACTGGATGCGGTGGCGAAGGCGGCCGGCGTGACGCGGCTGACCGTCTATCATCAGTTCGGATCGCGGCGAGGACTGCTCGAAGCCGTCTTCGATGAGATCGCGCGACAAGGCGGCCTTACTCAGATCGCCGATGCGATGGCGATTTCGAATCCGCGCGCGGCGCTCGATCGGCTGGTCGAGATCTTCTGCGCCTTTTGGAATCGGGACCCGGCAGTAGGTCGGCTGCATGAGGCGACGGCGACCGACCCGGAATTCGCCCAGGCTCTGATCGAAAGAAATGAACGCCGACGAAAAACGGTCGATGTCCTGGTCGGACGTATCCCCGAGAGAAAGGTATCATCTCGGGCGCGGCAAGACGCCGTCGACATGATCTTCGCTCTCACCAGCTTCGCCATGTTCGCCATGCTTAGCCAGCATCGCTCTGTCGATGACGTGTGCGTGCTCGTGAAATCCGCCTGCCGCAGCGCACTTGATCCGCTGATACCCGACCCGCGTTCGGCAGCAAAGCGGCGATAGCCTGGCGTCGCGGAAGCCGGTTGCGCGGCCCTAACCCATCTTGAACTTGCTGTAGGCCTCGGCGGTCGCAATGATCACGTGCTCGGCGCAGCCGTTGCGGCGATGCGGATCGGACAGATTTTCGTAATCCGCCGACGTCATCATATCGATGAACGCCGCGACGTCAGGATAATACACCAGCGCCAGATAGTCCCATTGATTGCCGTCCTGTGCGCCGAGCGCGACCGCCTTGGCATTGCCGGTCCACAGCAAGGTTCCGCCGCGCGCCTTGATCATCGGCACGGTCAGGGCGCTGTAGCGAAGATAGGCATCCCAGCCGCTGCCGTCGCCATCGAGCGAGCGATCATGGAACCGCATCAGGTTCGCCATCACGATCGGGCCCTGATGCTCTAGCTGCTTCAGGCCTTCAATATTCAGTAAATCAACTGCCACGGCCATCTCCTTATGCATTCAACAAGGTCAGGGCATTGTAGCATTGCAAGCGCGGGACTTGTCGCGCTGAGTGAATCCAGCACAACTCCGGGCGAAGCAATGACGATTCCCGCGCCACCGCCGCCTGCCGATCCGATCAGATGGCTTAACAACCAGCCCTATCTGCTGTTGAGCCTGACCGCGCTGTTCTGGGCCGGTAATATCGTGCTTGGGCGTTACGTCGCCGGTCATGTGCCGCCGATGACGCTATCCTGCGTCAGGTGGATCGGCGCGTTTTTCATGTTACTGCCGTTCGCATGGCCGCATCTGCGACGCGACTGGCCGGCGTTGCGCGCGCGGCTTCCGCTGATGGTGGTGCTGTCGGCGACGGGATTCGCCATCAACAACACGCTTTCCTACTGGGCGCTGCAATACACCCAGGCGCTGAACGCGCTGTTGATCCAGTCGTCCGGACCGCTATTCGTGGCGTTGTGGTCGCTGCTGCTGTTCGGCGTACGGCTGACATGGGCGCAGCTCGCCGGCATTGCCATTTCGCTTGCGGGCGTACTGACCATCATCCTGCGCGGCGATCTCGGAGCGCTTGCCAGCATCCAGTTCAACAAGGGCGACGTGATGTTCGCCGGCGCGCTGCTGGCATTCGGGCTCTATTCGGCGCTGATGCCGCGCCGGCCGAAGACGCATCAGCTGTCACTGATTGCCTTCACCACGGGCTGCGGCGCGCTGCTGCTGTTGCCTTTCTCGATCTGGGAATACTCGACCGGCTTTACGCTGAAGTTCGATGCGTTGACGCTCGCGACCCTGATTTATGTCGTGATCTTTCCGTCCACGCTGGCGTATCTGTTTTTCAACCGCGGCATCGCGCTGATCGGGCCGAACCGCGCCGCGCCGTTCTTTCATCTGGTGCCGGTGTTCGGCTCAGCGATGGCGATTTTGCTGCTCGGCGAACAGCCGCGGCTGTTTCATCTCGTCGGTTATGTGCTGGTGCTGGCGGGCGTGGTGATCGCGTCGCGGCAGGCGTCGCCGGGGGTTTGAACTCTCAGCTGCGGCACTGTATCGGGCTTCCGCTTTGGCTTCAGGCAAGCTAGCCTGCCCGGCAATAATTGATCAAGAAGCGCCACGGGGGATGGAACAGGATGATTTCGCTGTCGACACAACGCTTGCGGGCAGCCGCGGCATTCGCACTGATTTTCGCCGGGCTGGCTTCCGCCGCTCCCGCGCAGACGGCCTATCCGAACCGAACCATCACGCTGGTGTTGCCGTTCGCCGCCGGCAGCGGCACCGACACCACGACGCGGATCATTTCGCAGCATCTGAGTGCGGCGCTCGGCGTGGGAATCGTCATCGACAACAAGCCCGGCGCCAACGGCATGATAGCCGCGACCTATGTCGCGCGCGCCGCGTCCGACGGCTACACGCTTTTCGTCACCACCAACACCACACACTCCGCCAATCCATTTTTGCTGAAGACCCTGACCTACGACCCGGTCAAGGATTTCACGCCGATCGCACGGACCGGCGACCTGCCCTTCATGCTTGTGGTGCATCCGGACGTGCCCGCGAAAACCGTCGCCGAACTTGTCACCTACGCCAAGGCCAATCCGGGCAAGCTGACTTATGCCAGCGGCAGCTCGTCCGCGATCGTTTCCGGCGCGACGTTTGCGCACAACGCCGGCCTCGACATGCTGCATGTGCCGTACAAGAGTTCGCCGCCGGCGATGAACGACGTGATCGGCGGCCGCATCACCATGATGTTCACGGACGTGCTGACCGGCTTGCCGCATGTCAACGGCAACGCGCTGCGCGCGCTGGCCGTCACCACCAAGAACCGGTCGCCCCTGGTGCCGAATCTGCCATCGATGCAGGAAGCCGGCGTGCCGGATTTCGACATAACGTCCTGGCAGGGCTATTTCGGCCCCGCCAATTTGCCGAAGGAAATCGTTACGCGTCTGAACGCCGAAATCCGCAAGATCGTCGAGAAACCCGAGATCAAGGCCCAACTCGCAACGCTCGGCATGGATGCGTTCTCCGGCACGCCTGAAGAACTCGGCGCTTTCGTCGGCGACCAGTTGGTGCTGTGGGAAAAACTGATCAAGAACGCCGGCATCGAGAAGCAGTAACGACATCGCGTCTATAACAAGACCGAAGATCAATCGGGAGCAGGAAATGTCGAAATTCAAGGTGGTGACGCCGAAAGGCGCGAGTTTCACTGTTGCCGGTGGCGGTTACGCGTTTGAGAAAGAAGCGCTCGATCCAATCGGCGCCGAGATCGTCGAGGCGCCAGCCAATGAGGCGGAATTTATCGCCGCCGCCCGGACTGCCGATGCCATCTACGCCAAGGGCATACCAATCTCGAAGAAGATCATCGATGCCCTCGAAAACTGCAAGGTCATCACGCTCGGCAGCGTCGGCGTCGACAGCGTAGACGTCAAGGCCGCTACCGCACGCGGCATTCCCGTCACCAACATTCCCGACACGTTCATCGAGGAAGTGGCCGACCACGCGATGATGCTGCTGCTGGCGGGCTTTCGCCGGCTGGTCGAGCAGGACAAGATGGTCCGGGAGGGGCGATGGTCAGAGGGCCGCCCGGCGCTACTCAAGATTCCGAGGTTGATGGGGCAGACACTGGGCTTCATATCGTTCGGGCGCGTGGCGCGCGCCGTAGCCAAGCGCGCCGCGCCGTTCGGGCTTCGGATGATGGCCTATGATCCCTTTATTGCCGAGACGCTGATTTCCGATCATGGCGTACTCCCGGCTACCTTGTCGGAGGTGCTGTCGCAGTCCGATTTCGTATCGATGCATGCGCCGGCGCGCCCGGAGGTTCACCACATGCTCGGAGAAAAGCACTTCAAACAAATGAAGCCGAGCGCCATTTTCATCAATACCGGCCGTGGTGCGACCGTGAATGAAGAGGCGCTGATCAAGGCGCTGCAGGAAGGCTGGATCGCGCATGCCGCGCTCGACGTTTTGGAGAAGGAACCGCCTTCGCACAACAATCCGATGCTGGGCATGGAGAACGTCACGCTGACGGCCCACGTCGCCTCGGCCTCGGCACGCTTCGACGAGGCGCGGAAACGCCGTGCCGGCTATGAATTGTCGCTGGTTCTGTCCGGCATGTGGCCGGTGAGCTGCGTCAATCCTTCCGTGCTGCAAAATACCTCGCTTCGCCGCTGGCAACCTGTCAGCATGGAGCGCGGCCCGAACAGCTAAGCACGGCCGGGATTGATTTCGGCGGCGACGAGATCGTCGCCGCGCGGCCGTTGAACACGGCTTTCACCAGCAACTGTTTTGGCCATAACGATTTTTTCTCTATGCGCGGACTCGGGACTTTCTTGGTATCCTTGGCGACGAGTGTTCGGCGGCAGCAGGCAGATCAATGTTCTCGATATTGAGGACTTCCGCCGTATCTGCGCGAACGCGCTGGCAGAATTCGGCATCCTCGATCAGCGAAACGCCGTAAGATGGAATGATCTCCTTCAGCTTTGGCAGCCACGCGCTCGCCGTCAGCTCATTGGGGAAATACTTCTCCAGCACGCTGATCGCGATAAACGCGGCAGTCGAGGCGCCGGGTGAGGCTCCGAGAAGTGCAACGAGCGAGCGATCCGCCGCGCCGACGAGTTCAGTCCCAAACTCCAGCAAGCCGCCGCGTTTGACGTCAGGCTTGATGGTCTGAACGCGCTGCCCCGCTACTTGCAGCTTCCAGTCTTCTGGCTTGGCGTTGGGGAAATACTCGTCCAGCGCAGCTAACCGGTGACTCTCGGACTGAAGGACTTGCCCAATCAGATATTCCGTAAGATCGAAATTATCGCGCGCTACCGAAAGCAACGGTTTGATGTTGGCCGGCCGCACCGATTCAAATAAGTCCAGCAGCGAGCCGTGCTTCAAGAATTTGCTGGAGAACCCGGCATAGGGACCGAACAGCAGCGAGTGCTGGCCGCCGATGACTCGGGTATCGAGATGCGGCACCGACATCGGCGGCGAGCCCACCGCTGCCTTGCCGTAGACCTTGGCGTGGTGGCGCCTGTTGATCTCGGGTTCGTCGCAGCGGAGCCAGATGCCGCTGACGGGGAAGCCACCATAGCCCCGACCTTCCGGGATGCCGGATTTCTGCAGCAGGGGCAGCGCGCCGCCACCTGCGCCGATGAAAACGAATTTGGTTTTCACCGATCGCTTCTCGCCGCTTCCGAGATCGTGGACCTCGACCAGCCAGCGCCCATTCTCTTCACGCACGATGCTGGTGACGCGGTTCTTGTAATGCACTTTGCAACCCGGCAAGCCGACGAGGTGACGGACCAGATGATGGGTGAGAGAGCCATAGTCCACATCGGTGCCCGTGATGATCCGTGTCGCCGCAACCGGCTCGTCGTCAGTCCGGCCCTCCATCACCAGCGGCGCCCATTCTGCGATCTTCTGCCGATCCTCGGTGTATTCCATGCCGTAATAGCAGTGGTGCGCGCTGATCGCCTTGAACCTCTTGCTGAGGAACGCAACATTGCTGGCGCCATGCACGAAGCTCATGTGCGGCACGGGATGGATGAACGAGCGCGGATCGTCGATCGCGCCTTTCTTTACGAGATAAGACCAGAACTGGCGCGACAGGTCGAACTCGACATTGACCTCCAGCGCCTTGGAGATGTCGACGCTGCCGTCGGGCCGCTCAGGCGTGTAGTTCATCTCGCAATTCGCGGCATGACCGGTGCCGGCGTTGTTCCAGGCTTCAGAGCTTTCGAGTGCGCAGTCTTCCAGCGTCTCGAACATCGCCACGGTGAGCGAGGGCTCCAGTTCTTTCAGGAAGACGCCCAGCGTGGAGCTCATGATGCCCGCGCCAATCAGAACGACGTCCGGTTCGGTATCAAAGATATCTGGCATCGGATTTCTCCTCAAATTTCTTGCGGTTGTTTTTTCGAGTCTGGATCAGGCAGTAACCCGCTGCAGCTTGCGCGCGCGAAACGGCACCGCGGCTCCTGGTTGAAGGACCACGTAGGCGCGACGCCAGGAAGAATCGTCGGTCAGCTTCCAGCTGTGTCCGGACCCGACCGTGTCCTCAGCGAGCAGGATATTGCCGGGGTGGAGAAGGAAATGTTCACCCTGGCGCGTTTTAAAATCCAGCGTGCCGCTTAGCGTGATGACCAGTTGCCGAGCCGGCGCGGTGTGCCAGGCGAAGGCACCGCCCGATGCCGTTTCCTGGAAGGAGATGGTAGCCACGGCGAGCTTGTCGCTCAGCCAGTCGCCGCGCGGACCTGGCTTGAGTTCGATGACGCCCTCCTCGAAATACGAGTTATCGTCATCGCCGGTCCATAAGCGTACGCATCGTATCATCTGGCTGCTCCTGTGGTGCTTGCTGCGTTACCCCCACTGTTTTCCTAACCAGCTACGGCCGGCCGGAATGGAACGACGGTCTTCGGATCGAGGATCGTATAGAGGCGGCGCCAGGGCTGGTCGCCGATCATCTTCCAATTGTGACCGGCTCCGCTGGTGTCCTCGGTAAAGAGTATGTCGCCCGTACGGAGCGTAAATCGCCCGTCCGGCGTTTCGAATTCCAGGGTGCCGCTCAGCGTGATGACCAGCTGTCGATCGGCATCCGGATGCCATCCGAGCTTCGGATCGGCGTCGGTTTCATGGAACGATGCCGAGGTGATGGGAAACTTTCCGCCGACCGCGTCTCCCCTCACTCCGGGTTCGAGATCGATAAAGCCCTCTTCGAAATGCGACTTCTGGTCGGTTCCGGTCCATAATTTGATGCATCGGATCATGGTGTCTGCTCCTTAACGCGCCGATACGCTGGTCTTGGCGGGGTCAATTCCCTTGGCGACGTAGGGCCTGACCATCTTCGCGGGATCGACGACGCGGTCGAACTCCTGCTCGGTAACGAAGCCGAGCTTCAGCGCCGCTGCCTTGAGCGTGAGATCGTTGTCCATCGCGAAATGCGCGATCCTGGATGCTTTGTCGTAACCGATCACCGGCGCCAGCGCGGTAACGAGCATCAGGGAGCGGTCGACATATTCCCTGATCTTCTTCGCGTTCGGTCTGGTGCCTTCGACGAGGAACTTGCGGAAATTCGTGCAGCCGTCGGTCATGATCGTGATCGAGTGCGTGATGTTGAAGATCATCAGCGGCTTGTAGACGTTCATCTCGAGATAACCGCCGGCGCCGCCGAAGCCCACGGCGACGTCGTTCGCCATCACCTGCACCGCGATCATCGTCAGCGCCTCGGCCTGGGTCGGATTGACTTTGCCCGGCATGATCGACGAGCCCGGCTCATTCTCGGGAATCATGAGTTCGGCGAAGCCGGCGCGCGGGCCGCAGGACATCAGGCGGATGTCGTTGCCAATCTTGTAGAGCGAGACTGCCAGCGTGCGGAAGGTGCCGGAGAGCTGCACCAGCGCGTCATGGGCGCCCTGCACGGTGAATTTGTTCGGCGCGCTGACAAAGGGCAGACGCGTGAGCCTGGCAATTTCGGCAGCAGCTGCCTCGGCGAAGCCCGGCGCCGCGTTGATTCCGGTGCCGACGGCTGTGCCGCCGAGGGCCAGGCGGTAAACTCCCTTGAGCGCATCCTCAATGCGTTCAAGGTCATCGGCCAGCATCCCGGCGTAGCCCGACCATTCCTGTCCGAGCGTAATCGGTGTCGCGTCCTGCATGTGGGTGCGGCCGATCTTGACGATATCGGACCATTCCGAACTCTTCGCCTCGATCGCATCATGCAAGGCGTTTACTGCGGGAATTAAGCGCTGCGTCACATTCACTGCGGCCGCGATGTACATCGCCGAAGGAAAACTGTCGTTCGACGATTGCGACATGTTGACATGGTCGTTGGGGTGAACCGGTTTCTTGCTGCCAAGCGGCGTTCCCGCGAGTTGGCAGCATCTGTTGGAGATCACCTCGTTGACATTCATGTTGAACTGGGTGCCGCTGCCGGTCATCCAGACGTGCAGCGGGAACATGTCGTGATGCCGACCATCGAGGAGCTCGTCGCAGACCTGAACGATCAGCTTGTGCGCCTTATCATCGAGCCGCTTGCCGGTATGATTTGCATTGGCCGCGGCTTTCTTCAGGATCGCGTAGGCCGTGATCATCTCGCGCGGTATCAGATCCTTGCCGATGCTGAAATGCTCAAGCGAGCGTTGTGTCTGCGCTCCCCATAGTTTGTCGGCCGGTACGTTGACTTCGCCGAGGCTGTCCATCTCTTTGCGAATGCTGCTAGTCATGCTTTCGACCTCCTTGAAAATCATGTCGAACCACGCCGCAAGAACTGGTTGCCGGCGGCTCTCGAAGGTGATCGTTCGGAGCGAGGGCAGCGAACTGATCGTAACAAACGGGACCATGGAGCGGTGTTAAATTCGTTTTTAGGATTTAGATTTCGAACTGGACCGGCCAGCATTTCCGACAAGCGGATCAATGGGATCATCGCGTAGCGGTTTTTCTTTGCTCGGCACGAATTCCCGACGACAGATAAGCCGCGGCTCTCGTCCTGAAAGTTGCCGAAATTTCTCATGATCACTCGATGTTCGTTCGGTTGTGAGAGGAACTTCAGAGGACAACGAGATCAAATTGGGAAGGAGCTCGTAATTCGTCTTTCAGTATCGAACTTCGTTTGTTCAAATCGAACGGCTATCGAAAATGTAGTTTGAGTAGTCCGCTTAACGTGACGCGTATCCCGCACGCAGGATCGCCACCGTAAAGAGCCGACAATCTCCCGAGCGCTGGGTTAATTGGTTTCGAGCGCCCGTTAGCGAACGGACTGGCGCCATTGAACGGGTGTCTTGCCGACGACCCTCTTGAAGACGACCGTAAAATGGGCCTGCGAGCTGAAGCCCGTCATGGCGGCCACATTGGCTATCGACAACTGCGGATCGAGAAGGAGCTGTTGTGAACAGGTCATCTTTCTTCTCAGGATATACTTGCAAGGAGAACATCCGGTTGCTGTCCGAAATTGGGCAGCAAAGTGCATCCGAGTCAGGCCGGCAACATTGCTGAGTTCAGCCAAATAGATCGGCCTGGTCAGGTTGGCCTCGATATAGTCGACGACGCGCCTCAGGCGCCATTTGGGAAGAGGCGTGGATCTATTCGATACAGGAGCTTCACCCTTCATTGAGTTAAGGGTAAAAAGGCGGCAAGCCAGCGCTATGCTTACGCCATCGACAAAGGTCGGTCCGGCTGGACCTCCATCATCATCAACTTGTGCCAGCAGGCCGGCCAATTGAAAGACGATGGGATCGGCCATGAACTGAGGATCAAAAAGCTCGATTGGGCCGGGGGGCGGGTGTCCGTAGATCTCCGTAAAGCACTCGGCGAGAAATGACTGCGACAGATAAATACGAACGCAATCGAATGTCTTGGTGAAAATGGTGCGACTCGGTTCTCCAGGACCCGTTATCAAGACGGCGTCCATCTGAATTTTTCCGCTTATGACCTGCTTGCCTGCAAAGAAGAATTCCAGGGAACTGGGAACGAGAGGAAATGTAATGAGGTGCGAGTCATCGGGATAGTTCGCCTCCTTCTCCAGTGGCTTGGCTGGTTTCATCACCGTCCAGCGGGAGAGTGTTACGCGATGTCCCGCGTCTGGGGACGCGCCTTTCCTGACCGGACGCTTCCGCCACTCGATTTCCGGAAGGATTATCTTTGCCGGAGCGGCAAGATCAGCAAGGGTCGGCGTTTCTGCGCTCCTGCGCGCCATTCCTGGAAAGCTTGCTTCCAAGGTCGCTCCTGGTGTTTCTGACGTTGGCAAAACGATCTGATAGTGTGCTTTCGTCCTTCCGCCGCAGAGAAGGGCGCGCGCGAGATTGCTCTATCGGAGTCGCGGTGCTGCTGCCGTTCGATGCGCGCTTTGAGCGCCGGGAACGGACGGCCGGCAGTGCCGAGTTCGACCTCCATGAAAATCACGCCGAGCCATGCTGCAATAACTCACCTTCGGATCTCGAAGTTGATCGCTGAGAGCGAGGGCAACGAGCGGAACGTATAGACGGAACAAGGGACGGCTATTAAATTTTCGTTTAGTTTTTTATTCGAAACAGGCCGGCCGCGCGGTCCGGCATTTTCGGCAGGCGGACCAAGAAGATCGTCCGACCGCAACAGATTCAAAAAAGCAGCGCGGCGATTGCTCCGCCGCGCTGCTGGTATCTTGATTGATGCAAAGGCACATTTCTGTGCCTTTCTGAACCGGGCCGAAACTCAGCTATAGATTTCGAACAAGCCGGCGCCGCCCTGGCCTCCGCCGATGCACATGGTCACCACGCCCCACTTGGCCTTGCGGCGACGGCCTTCTTGCAGGATGTGGCCCGTCAACCGCGCGCCGGTCATCCCGAACGGGTGGCCGATGGCGATCGAGCCGCCGTTGACGTTGTATTTGTCGGGATCGATGCCAAGCTGGTCACGCGAATAGAGGCATTGGCTGGCAAAGGCCTCGTTGAGTTCCCAAATATCGATATCGTCGACTTTAAGACCATGGCGCTTCAACAGCTTCGGCACAGCGAAGACGGGGCCGATGCCCATCTCGTCCGGCTCGCAGCCCGCCGCCGCCCAGGCGACAAAGCGGCCGAGCGGTTCAAGGCCGCGTTTTTCCGCGTCCTTGGCTTCCATTAAAACGACGGCTGCCGCGCCATCCGACAGCTGGCTGGCGTTGCCGGCAGTAATATACTTACCGGGACCCTTCACCGGCTCAAGCTTGGCGAGACCTTCCAAAGTGGTGTCTGGCCGGTTGCATTCGTCGCGGTCAACGACATAGTCGACGATGCTCTCTGCCTTTGTCGCCTTGTCGACCACCTTCATTTTGGTCTTCATCGGGACGATTTCGTCCTTGAACTTGTTGGCTTGCTGCGCCGCGGCCATGCGGCGCTGCGACTCCAACGAGTACTCATCCTGGTATTCGCGGCTGAGCTTGTAACGCTCTGCGACGATATCAGCGGTGTCGATCATCGCCATGAAGATGTCGGGCGCCGCCTTAAGCAGAGCCGGATCGACCGCCTCTTTGGGCACGCCGCCGCCAGCGACCGAGATGCTCTCTACACCGCCGGCAACGATACAATCGGCACCGTCCGAGCGGATGCTATTTGCCGCCATCGCGATGGTCTGCAGTCCCGACGAGCAAAAACGGTTCACCGACACGCCAGCCGTCGACTTCGGCATGCCAGCGAGCAGCGCGGCTTGACGGCCGATGTTGGGTGCGCCGTGCGCGCAATTCCCAAGATAGCAATCCTCAACGTATTCCTTCTCTATGCCGGCGCGCTCCACGGCGTGCTTGATGGCGTGGGCCGCCATAGACATCGGTGGGGTGATATTGAACCCGCCGCGACCGGATTTTGCCAGCCCGGTACGCGCATAAGAAACAATAACAGCTTCACGCATTTTCTTACCTCCCTTTGAAGTGGCCGAGTATGGATCAAAAAAATTGTAGTCGCACATAATTTAAACGAGGGGCAAGAAAATACCGCTCGCCTAAGCCTCCGGCCGCGGAATCACAACAGCCGCCTCCGGCAGCAGAGCCAGGCCAACCGGTCAACAGAAGTATCGCGACCGGCTGCGAGATTGGTTTCAAAACGCCAGCGGCTAAAATATTAGGGTCTTGGCCTGCTTGACCTGCGGCAGCGCCTGCACCTTGGCAAGCACTTCCGCCGGCACTGCGCCGTCGACCTCGACCAGCGCAATGGCATCGCCGCCCGGCTTGTTGCGGCCAAGATGGAAGGTCGCGATGTTGATCTTGGCATCGCCGAGCAGGCCGGCGAAGTGGCCGATGAATCCCGGCTTGTCCTCGTTGGTGACGTAGATCATCGACTTGCCGAATTCGGCGTCAACGCGGATGCCCTTGATGTCGACGAGGCGCGGCTTGCCGTCGGCATAGACCGTGCCCGATGCCGAGCGCTCCTGCCGCTCGGTGATGACGGTAACCGTGATCAGGCT
>Ga0208984_1000021_pt1 | contig 19465 bp, 16 predicted proteins | sample MedBloCAOM3_M3_FD_187851 | JGI IMG/M metagenome (GOLD analysis project Ga0208984, IMG submission 187851) | Forest soil microbial communities from El Dorado National Forest, California, USA - Mediterranean Blodgett CA OM3_M3 (SPAdes) (version 2) | ecosystem: Environmental > Terrestrial > Soil >... | reverse complement strand
CTTACCGTCCCCGAGCAGGCGCTGGAATTGTCCGATCTCTTCCGGCGTGGTGATGATCAAGAGCTCGCGGATGCCGGCCAGCATCAGCGTGGTCAGCGAATAATAGATTAGCGGCTTGTCGTAGATTGGCAGCAATTGCTTCGAGGTTGCCAGGGTCAGCGGATAGAGCCGCGTTCCCCGGCCTCCCGCCAAAATGACTCCCTTGCGATTCATACGTGCTGCTCTTCGCGGTCGTGGCGGAATTCGAAGCAGTCTCGTTAACACGCGCCATTCTACATCTCAAAATGCTACATCTCAAAATGCTTTGATGCCAAAAAAGTCTCGGATTTGTCGCGCGGAACGGGACTGATGCGCCCAGCTTACCCATTCTGCCGTTAACCGCAATGTTTCAGCGATTTACAAGCCCCGTATTGCGCCTTTTTGGCTGCTCCTATAGGAATCGGGCGTGGCGCGGGGCAATCAGAGATTTTCGCAATCGCCCTCCGTGCGTTCTGCGGCCTGACTGACAACGTACATCATGGCAAACCGCGTTTATTGTACATATTTCGACCACAACTACCTCTCGCGCGGCCTTGCACTCTATCATTCGCTGCAACGACACGCGCCCGGAGCGCGCCTTTGGGTGCTGTGCCTGAGCGACTCGTGTTACCGAACCTTGGTCGCGCTCGATCTGCCAAACCTCATTCCTCGACCGCTCGCTGAGTTTGAAGCGGCTGACCGGGAGGTCGCAGCAACGCGGTCGACGCGTAGCACTATCGAATATTACTTTACTTGTTCACCGGCCTGGATGCTCTTCGTTCTATCGAACGAGCCCCAGGCCGAGTGGGTGACGTATCTCGATGGCGATCTGTTTTTCTTCGAGTCGCCCGAGCCCATCTATTCGGAATTGCAGGACGCTGCGGTCGCAATAATCCCTCATCGTTTTTCAGCCAAGATCCGAAGGAAGCGAAAGTTTGGCACCTACAATGTTGGGTGGGTGGGCCTCCACAACGATCCCGAGGGCATTGCAGTTGTTAAATGGTGGCGGGAGAAATGCGTTGAATGGTGTTATGACTACGTCGATGGGAATCGTTTTGCCGATCAGGGTTATCTGGACTGGTTTTCAAATCGGTCTCCGAGAGTGAAAGTCATCGAAAATATCGGGGCAAATCTCGCACCCTGGAATGTGGGCAATTACCGGATCGATTTTCGCGACACCAGATTGATGATCGACGCAGATTACCCACTGATTTTTTTTCACTTCCAGGGCCTCAAGAAGGGCTTGGGTTGTTTCATCTTCAACAGCCATCGCCAGTATCGCGCGCCATTTTCCAGGGACATGCGTAATCACATCTATAAACCCTACGTCGATGAGTTGCTAGCGATCGAAAGGGCGATCGATCCGATTTTGCACGTTTCCGATACCAAGCCTCATCGGCGGTCGGCAGTCATCGACAAACAATATTTCACGAGCAAGATGCGGCAGGTTGGCATTCTCACAATTCGGCTGCTGGACATTGTCACCGGACGCGCATTTCTTGTATTTCGCGACATAGCGCGTTAAGCGGTTAGATTGAAAGGCTCGAGTGGAAATTCCAATTCCAGCGCCTTTGTATCAATGATCGGCCGGCTCCCGGTAAATAAAGGCAAACCGACGCCACCGAGAGCGACTCGCTTGTTCCGGGCGCTGCCAGGGGCCTAGTCATACATTTCAGTGTCCTCTGCCGAGTGCCCTCGGATAGTTCGATCATATGCATCGGAAGATAAAGGCAGCATAACTTTCCAGAGTCTGATCCACGCGAATTGAATCAGAGCAAGCCTGACTTCTTCACGCCGCTCCTTGCTGTTTCATGCTGAACTGCGCCGTTATCTGCTATCTGCTGCTCGACCCGTCCCATAGTCTCGTTAGCGAATGCTGATCGAGGGAGGCGGCATTCGTGATCTGCCTGCCTCCCGTTCGCAGCAATTCGTGCAGGCAATCGACGATGGCCAACGACCTGAGGCTGGTCGCCAAATCCATTTTGAGCAAACGTTCGATCTTGCTGTCAAGACGTCGCGCGTCACGCAGGATCTCACTGAAAACAAAGACAGCGGTCCTGATGTCCAACCGTCGATTCCAGGTGGAACTTCATTGCCGGACACGCAGATCATCAGTGCCGGTTTGACCGGGCGCGCGTCATCACGAACGCCTTGTAGGCCTCGCTGCGCCGTGAGTCGGCAAGAGCATGGGCAGAACGCACGTCAACCCGGTGACCGTCAATCGTCCTGACTTGCTCACTTTCAAATCCTGCTGCCCGGCGAAGAAAATCGCCGAAACGCCGCGATCGCCGGCTATTTGCCGGGCTTAGCCGTACCATCAGTCCTTCGTTTGATGCCCCCTGCGGATCAGACGGTCGATGCGAGGCACGTCAATATGATTTGCATGGTGCCCGATCGCGCCTAGCGGTACCGATGCCCCGATTTGCTTGATTTCGGAGATCACCTCGAGGGGATTTGGAAGCAGCTTGCTCACATCGGAGGCTGAGGGCGGGGAGCTGTTGTCTGCCGGTCGTTTCAGCGACCCGTTGTTCATCGCCCAAACCGCCGCCTGTGTCCGGTTTTTTACCCGGATCTTGCGAAGGATCGCCTTGACGTGGACCTTCACGGTCGCCTCGGCGATATCAATCTTTCGCGCTATACATTTGTTGGAGTCACCTTCGATCAGGCGGCGCAGGATTGATTTCTCCCGCGTGGAAAGCTCCGGCGCGAATGTATTCTCGGTCCTGATGAGCATTGCCTGATCGTTTTCGTCGCGCGGCGCGGGCTCGTCGAGGGGGTCACCTTCGGGATTGAGAACGAATGACAGAAATGCCGGCGGGAAAATTGTTTCACCCATCATCACCAGTTCAATGGATTTGATGAATACATCGCAGGCCATGACATCGACGAAGTAGCCGTTAACGCCTGCCCGAAATGCTGAAACCAGTTCGCCTAGGCGATAGTGATCGACCACGATGGCAATGCGCCCGCCCGGGTGCAGGTCCCTAAACAGCTCAATTTGTTCCACCGCGGCACCAAAATCATCGCCGGTATGAACAACGAGAAACAGCGGCTGCTGGTGTAGTTGGAGTTTGCTCGGGAGCAAATCATGGGCGCATGGCACCGACCCAAGGATGCGAAAATTTGCTGCGCGCAGGATTCTGGCAAGTCCTTCTCTGAGTAAAATACTTTTCCCAACGAGTAGGATTGCAGAAGATTGTCGCTGGCGCATGGTGACGGCCCCCTCATTTTGTGATTTGCCCGACGGTAAAGGACCTCTTCTTCGGAAGTCTCGGTGTCGACTATTTTGGCTTCTTCAGTCAGTGGGGCTATCCGCTTTCACAAAACAAGCGACCACTCTTGGCCGGCCCCACCTGCTGGCGCGGCGTGATCGGAAAGCCCAAAACTTCATAGATTGACAGTTCTGCAGCTTGGCACCGACCCCGCCCGTCATCAGGCTGCGGTGGCGGCGATCGATAAGTGATAAGACCTCCCTTGGTTAAGGTGTGCAATTCTGATGCGGGAACACGCGATGGGATCGAAATCACAGAGTGCGACAAATTCGATGCGCCTGAGACTGGCAAGCGCGCGCATTTAATTTTCGCATTTAAGACAAAGGTTGGGCGGTTCTCACATTTAATCGTCGCATTTAAAACAAAGATTGGGCGGTTCTCACTCTGCAGTCGTCTACCGAATGGTAGAGATCGTCGGTGATATTAGTTGAATTTAATGCCGCCGGTAATTGGAGTAAAAACGGTAGCCCAATGCCGGGCCGATTGTGAGCCATTTTCTGCTTTCGAGTCCGATTCGTGAGCTTGCGAGTTGGCCTACAGCAACCGAGGGAATGCGTGATGCGAAAGCTGATCGCCGCAGCAGCCCTTTCCAGCCTGATCGGCTCGATCTACGATTGCGCGGCTGAACCGGAGCGATGGCCCGAGACGCTGAAGCTCGTTCGGAACGAACTGGATTTCGCGGGCGCGTCGCTGTCGGTGATGGCACTGCCTTCCGGCAACGTCCTCCTCGAAATTATGAGCTCATCCGATTTCGGCGCGATTGAACGCACGCCGCAAAATTCGCACGACCTGGTCGAGATGTGGGGCGGGATGGACAAGGCCCGCAGTTCTCCATTGGGTGAGCCGATCGTGCTATCGCGGCTGAGAAACCGATCGGAGTGGGAGAACCATCGGCTTTATCGGGAATGGTGCAGGCAGCTCGGCGCACACGACGTTCTGGCAATTGGTCTCGCGCGTGACCCGACCATGATCGGATCGCTCGCATTTCTCCGCTTCGCTTCGGCGGGAGACACTGAAGACGTTGAGATCGGGGCGGCGTGGCTATTGATCCCGCATCTTCGGCGCGCGGTGGCGATCAGCAAGGTTCTCGATGTCAAGAGCGTGGTTGCCGCGACGTTCGAGAAGGCACTTGATACGCTCTCTGTGGCCGTTGTCCTCATCGATGCCGATCTGCGCATCGTCCATGCCAATGCCGCAGCGCAGGCGATGCTAGCCTCCCGCGATCCGATCCGTACCGAGCGCGGCAGGCTCGCGTTGCGGTCGTCCGCCGGGGCAGCGGCACTCGGCACGGCGGTGCGGCAGGCGGCCAACAACGAAGCAGCGATCGGTAAACGCGGCTTCATCCCGGCGCCGAGCGCCAATGGCGCACCCAGCGTGCTGCACGTGCGGTCACTCAATCATGGTGAGTTGCGCCCGGGACTTGCTCCAAGTGCCGTCGCAGCCATTTTCGTTGCACCTGCGGTTTCGCCGTTGCCTGCTCGGAACGACGCGCTGGCGGCACTCTTCGATCTCACCGTCACCGAAGCACACGTGTTCGCCCAGATTGCCGAAGGCAAGACGCAAGCCGAAATCGCTCGCGCGCTGGGTATCGAAATCGGCACGGTGAAGACGCATCTCCTGCACATTTTCGCGAAAACGGGCACACACCGCCAGGCCGATCTCGTCAGGCTCGCCGCATCAATGGCTCTCCCGCTCGTATAGCGACGGGTATCCGATCGCGTCAGGAGCTCTGTCGAATCGGGTCGGCTCGATCAACGCCCCGACTTGATTGCCCATGCTGACTTCCGCGGACTCTCACCGCACCCCGCAAGTTCCGGACGACTGCTTGAGAACGGCACCCCTTTTTCGCTGTGCTCCGCGTCCGACGGCCAGCGACGCCGTCGCATGGCGATGGCGAGCCGTGCATGGGCGAGCGCGAGCAAAAAGGGCGCGCAACATCGCTCGTGCAGGCGCTGGAATTGCCGCCACTTTTTCAGCGCGCTTTCATCGGAAGGACAAAGATCTGGCCGGGATAAATACGATTTGGATTTCGGATTTGGTCCCGGTTCGCTTTGTAAACGACTGCGTATCGCATGCCCGCGCCGTAGGTGACACGGCTGATGCGCCAGAGGCTGTCGCCACGGGATACGACCGTGGTCGGGATCTTGGGCACGACCCCGGCGGATGGTGAGCCTCCGTCTGACAGAGGGGTGGCGGCAGTCGCGTGCGGCTGCTGTGAAACGGCAATGTCTTGCCGCTTCGGAATTTGCAAAAGAGGCTGGGAGGGCTGGTGCGCTTGAGAAGACCCAACGGCCTGATCCAGCAAGGAACGGTTTGCCACCACCGTGTCCGGAACATTGAACGGCACCTCGGCGCGCGATCGGACCGCGCCGGAACTGGCCATCACCTCGTCTAGCGCGACCGCCACGCTCTGTTTGGATGTTACCTGCTTGCCGTCCGGCTGTCTGGACCTCAACGTCAGCTCGTAGTTCCCAGGGGGAAGCCGGGGAGGGACCACGACGAATTGTCCGGATTGATCTGCGACCACTCGATCATGGCCCTCGCCGTTGCGCAACAGTTCCACGATCGCGCCTGGCGCGGCCCTGCCGGCGATGACCGCGTCGCCCGTTCGCTCAATGCGGGCAATGTCGAAGACAGGCACGGACTCATCGGCGTTCGGCGAGCGGGGCGATACGCCAAGTCCAGCTGCCACCATGTTTGCTTCAGCTTGTGCCGTTGCGAGCGCGGCCGAGCCCTCATCTCGAGTGCCCGATACAGGCGGCGCAGCCGTTGCGGCTGTGGTTTCAATCGGCGGCTGGCGCTGTACGTGCATGATGCCGAAGACAAGTGCTGCACCACATGCCGCAGCAAGCGCCAGAGACGGCACGACTATTCGCTCTATCGATGTGGCAGTCATGGATACACGACCGTTGGCCAGATCGTTGGCTCGTCAGCACCCCAGGTTGATCCTGCGCCGATTTGTTCCGGCCATCAAGTCCGCCTAACCGGATATCCCATCGGTCAGTCGTGCTGACCAATGCACAAAGCGGTTCGTCGACACTTTGAACCGCAACGACAGCGCATGTTGAAATGTCAGCTTCTGGCGATGCGCCCCGAACGAGCGAATTACCTGTTGAGGAAACGGTGTTAGTCTGGCGATCCTCAACAAGCGCCTTGGCACCGAGATTATTCGAGCCGGCCCATCAGGCGTGCATGCCTATTTGGTAGGGCGTGCACTCTGAAGCGCGTATCTTCGACGTATGAAAGTGCGATTGCTAACGCGGAACAAAGGTGAAGCGGTGGATTTTTCTTTCTGCACCGGTTTCTGTCTTTTCGCGTTGGGTCCTTGATGCGCGCGCTATTTGCATATCTTTTTGCCATCTCGCTACTTGTGTGGGGCGGCTATGAGGGCCTGCATTGGCTGTTCGAGCCACCGCGCCCCATTAGCCAGCGCCTGGTTGCAAGCGAAAATCTGGGTGCCGAAGGCAAGAACGTCGCCGAGAAGTCTAATCCTCCCAGCGTGACGGTGGGAACGCCGCCGCAGACCGGATCCAAGGTCAGCCACAATATCGAGACAATAGAAAGCAGTGATCCGCCAGCATCATCGAATAGGACCGCTGCCGATCCATCGCCCACTATAACCAGCCAGAATAAGGACGAACCACAAGTCCCAACAAAAATGACCGAAGATGCTCCCGCCGGGGGCTGCATGCCTATTGGCGTAACCGCTCAAGGCAAACTCGTGTTTCCGATGCAATGTCAGGAATTTCTTAAGCGAAATCGGAGCGCCGCGATTTTTGACCTTTCAACGAACTTAACCTCTTCGGCCCCCGCACCGACCCAAGATCAAACAGCCGAAGCCCCTAAATCCGGCGGCGACCAAACTGTAAATTTAAAGTCGAGCGAGACTCCGGCGAGCGAGGCCAATGCCAACATAGGGGATGCCCCTCCGGCTGGTGGGGTGAAGTCTGGAAGGGGGAATGCTAAAGCCGGAGTCCAACAGGGAAGTCGGGTAGGGAAGCGGAATATTCGAGACGTGAAGCCAGATGGTATGACGATGATCATGAGGACGATATTTCCCAGATGGTCATCGTGAACAGCTTTGTTGCCAACAAGCCATCAGCGTAGGAGGGTGTCCTCTGAGCTGCTGCCGGTTTGATGGACACCAAGTTGTCGCGAAAACTGTATGCGGGCATTCGAGTGGCGGCTGGAGCGCAAGGCCAGATTGGAGGAGGACGCTCACAATCATCAATTACACCTTGAACGCCAGGAGCGGGCGCGCCAGCAACGACTCGAACAGGCCAGAATCGATCGGCTGCTCGATGAGGCCGCATCGCTGCGACGGGCTACCGACATCCGCGCCTGTGTCGATGCGGTGAAAACTGTCGTTGCGAGCCAGGCGACTTCGATATCTTCGGACGCTATCGAGCGTCGGTCAAAATGGGCGTTCGCGGAAGCGGATCGCATCGATCCAATCAAAACGGTCCGTTTTCTCAAAAATATCGAGGTCGGCGACAACCCAAAACAAACGTGGGGTGAAATGCGGGGCTTGTAGGCCGCGATCTAAAATAGACTTTGTTTTCAGCACATTACGGGGCAATTGGCGGAAGGGGTGGGATTCGAACCCACGGTACCCTTGCAGGCACGCCGGTTTTCAAGACCGGTGCCTTAAACCACTCGGCCACCCTTCCAGCTTTAGAATTCGGGGACTTAGCAAAGCCACGAGTAGGGGGGAAGAGGCGATTGCTACCCGATTGCCACCGCTAGCAGGCAACTTTGCTCTCCGGCCTGCGCGAGCGGCCGTGAAGACAGTTTCCAGGCTGGGCGGCGCGATAGTCTATTTGCGGGAAAAGGTGACCATAAGCTGACAAGGTGATTGTCGGGGGAACCGTCAGCCCGGCTAAGGTTTGCCTCTACAACGTAATCCGCCAACGCCGCGCTCGGCGAGTTTTTGCTCGCGCAGGCCAGGAAAGACGGGGCCGCAAAGCATCGCTGGTTCAAGTTCACGGCTCGGCATATCATCTGCGCAACTACGGAGTTGCCGCGGTGATTTTGAAACTTACGACCAACGACAAAGCTAGCATCTGGGTAAATCTTTCGCGCATCCTGCAGATGACCCAGATTGACGCTCAGGACGGTTATCCCAACACTCAAATTGTGATGGACAACGGTGCCGTGATCTGCGTCTTCGAAACTCCGGACGATATCGCGCAATGGACCAAAATCCGCTAACCCGCCTTCAGCATCGGTGCACTTGGTCAACGTAGCCGCTCTGGAGATGAAGCGGGGCGAAAGTGTCGATTTGACCGGGCCTTGGCAACGCCATGGCGCCGACTGGGACGCAGCCGTAATCCAGTCGAGTGACTCTCGCTCCTCAAGCCCACAGTTGACGAAGTCCCCGTTGCTTCCGCGCGCCGGCCAGGTATTTCTTGCAAGACTGGTGGTAAAGCAAGTTGATGATGATGTCCCACATGGTCGAACCCCGTTGTTTGATCCGGGCATGTTAATACCAGGCGACTGTTTCAGGGTTTCTTCGCAAGCAAGGAAAATGGCTTCGTCGGCACCACTGAATTGTTTCGTCGGCATAGAAGAGTGAAACCCCTTCACAGGACCGCGAGCGGCAATCCAGTCTACCCGGCGCGAGCGTCAGCTAAGTCCTTCGCCGCGGCGCATACCGGCCGCCAGCGCCAGCGTCGCGATCGGGAAGATCGCACGGCCGCGCGCGGTCTCCAGCACCACGTTGACCCGGGCCGGAGTCAGAATTGCTGTTTCTCGATGCGCAACGCGAGGAGGGACCACTCGTGCCGCGATATTCAGCTGAATCCCAGCCGGTAGCGTGGCCAAGGGCGCGTTGGACGAGACCGACGGTGCGTGCAGCCAAATTAGCGGCGTCCCGGAGCAACGCGCCATAGAGCCCACTTAGGTGGGTGGGCCGCAATTTTTCAACGCGCCGAGGGTGGGGGCGGACATCAATGGTGTTTCTCGACAGCACCGAAGCTAAAATCGAACGTCGTTGTAATCGATTGATGGAAAAGACCGCCGGGTTAACCTGGCTCGCCTTATCCCCAGGCCGAGCGCTTTGAAGGCCAATAAACCACTCCTTAAGGCGGTGAGTTCAGGATATTTGCGACCTTCTGGTGGTCACTGTGTGCGTATCGGAGAAGCCGTCGCCGATCTCAATCTGGGGGCGGCTTTTTCGTGTGGTGGGTCCGCTATGAATTATCAAGCGTTCACGAACGACAGCCTCACCATGATCTACGAAGGCATCCGTGGCGCACTCGACGTGCACGACACGGTCCAGTAAACCGAGCACGCATTTGCGATATTCACCCTGCTTATGTTCGCGGCGTTTGAAGCGGGCGGACCATTCGGGCGCGGGCGTCGTGGTTCGACTCGATTAGCCGGACATCAAGTGCCGGTGGATTGCCACAGCTGCGCTGGGTTTGTCGTGCGCACCGAGGCGCTCTGAGCCTCGAGATCCGGGCCCTGAGAACCGTTGGGTTGCCGCCGCGCCAGATCAGCCGAACGCGAGCGCGAGCAAACTCGAGCATAGCAGCACAAGGCTGGCCGCAGTTAGCGCGAGGAATCCGTCGGACACTAAGTCATGATTACGCATGATACACCTGCCGCTCTCGATGCTCGTCCGAATTTATTAAAGAATTCGAAATCGGCTTTTTTTTTAAAGAAGTGCTGGGTGCCTCCGCGGAGGTCAGGCCCTCGAGCGAAAGCCCTCAAATGCATGGGCAAGGAAAATGCCAGCGCTAATCAGGCCCAAAAGCGCTGTTACTGTCTCAATCATCGCAATGTCCTTTACGCCCCGGCCGGGAGAAAACGACATACTACCGCGCGCAGTCAAAAGGATTCCTCGCCCAGATCGAAAATCGGGCCTGACTGATGCTTTGGTACAACAGATTTATCAGGAAGCGAGCTGCGAGCGAACGCGCCGGCTTGCAAGCGACGCCTCAATTCCGTCAACTCCCTGGATCGGCGGACCCGCGCCAGGGCAACCATTGATTCACCACCCCACGGCTCACCCCATTTCCGCCGTGTTCGGGTTGCGATATCTTCATATCTTGATGCGCAGGTGGGCTGCAGGGGGCGTATCACGGCCGGTCGCTCAAAGTAGGCGCGCGGCCGGTGGAATGGTAATTGGGGCAGATGGGGATTCGGCGGTCAGATTCGGTTATCCTGATGGCGCGCAGCGCTGCTGCTGTGGCGGCATGCCTCGTCCTCGCCAACTGCGCCTCATCGGACAAGTTCGCCAGCCGGGTCGATCCCAAGTACGGCGTTTCCTCCAGCCCGCGAGTTGTTGCTTTCGGCGAACCGGTGCCGAAGGGCGGTGGCACCTATCGCGTCGGCAAGCCCTATACCGTCGCGGGCCGGGTCTACGTGCCGGAAGAAGATACCCGCTATCGCGAGGAGGGTTTGGCCTCCTGGTATGGCAATGATTTCCACGGCCGGCTGACCGCCAATGGCGAAGTGTTCGACATGGCTTCGCTGACCGCCGCCCATCCGACACTGCCGATGCCGTGTTATGCGCGGGTGACTAACCTCAGCAACGGCAAATCGCTGATCGTCCGCATCAATGACCGGGGGCCATATCACGGTAACCGGCTCATCGATGTCTCGAACAAATCTGCCGAACTGCTTGAATTCAAAGGCAATGGTGTCGCGAGGGTGCGGGTCGAATATGTTGCCCGGGCACCGCTCGAAGGTTCCGACGACCGTCAGCTCATAGCGACCCTGCGCACCGGCATGCCGGCGCCATCGCCGTCCATGGTCCGGGTTGCTTCGGCCCCTTCGTTCGTTCCGGAAATTTCCTCAACGTCCCATCCAATCCGGGGCGAGGTTCCGATGCCTGAGGGGAGGCCCTATAGCCTCGGCAATACGTCGGCAGATATGGCGTCGATCAACGCGACGTCGGAGATGTCCGCTTCGGGGCGCATGCGTTCGGGCGGCCGTGTTCGAGAAAATCCGCGCGCAGTATCGTACGAAAATGATGATCGTTATGTGCCCGGCGTCAGGCCTGTCACCGCTTATGCGCCGGTCGATCCGCGCGGACCGAGTGAATTGCTGGCCGGACGCGGGCTCTATTGAGCCGCGGCTATCGCGACGGCTAATCCGTGTTCTCTTTCAGAAAAGCAATCAAGGCAGCATTGACCTCATCTGCGCGCTCCTGCTGAATCCAGTGGCCGGCGCCATCGATGATGAGCTTCTGTCTTAAGCCGGGCAGAACCCGCTCCATATCAGCGACGCGTTTGGCGCCGATCAGGCCGGTGATGACGGAATCGCTCGATCCGGCAATGAATAGTGACGGCTGACGGATTTGCGCGCCTTGCCACGGCGCGGTCAGTTCCCAGTTGCGGTCGATGTTACGGTACCAGTTGAGCCCGCCACGGAAACCGGACTTCCGGTAGGCCTCGCTGAAATAAGTCAGGTCGGCTTCGCTGAGCCAATCCGGCAAAGGCCTGATGCCGCTGATATCGCCGAGAAATCCCTTGCCGTCTTCGATGAACAGCGAGGCGGACGATCGGAAAATCCGCGCCCGAGCAGGGTTCGCATTGTCACGTCAACATCGCGCTCGAATTCGCGTTCGGCTACGCCCGGCGTCTGAAAATATTGCCAATAAAAATTGGTGATCCCGCTTTCCCGCAAGATATCGAGCGGCCGCCCGCGACCGCGGGAAGGCGGGGGAACGCTCATGCCCGCAACGGCGGAGAACACATCGGGTCGGAACAGCGCGGCGTGCCAGGCGACCGGCGCGCCCCAGTCATGGCCGACAATGGCGGCCTGCTTTTCTCCGAGCGCCGCAACCAGCGCCACCATGTCCCCGACGTGGTCGAAAATGCTGTACGCATCAATCTCGGCGGGTGCGCTGGTTCGGCCGAAACCCCGCATATCGGGTGCTACGACATGGAAACCCGCAGCCGCAAGCGCCTGGATTTGATGCCTCCACGAATAGGATAATTCCGGCCAGCCATGGCAAAGCAGCACCAGCGGACCTTCGCCCTGTTCGAGCAGAAAGATCTCGATTCCGTTGGCGGAAATAGAGCGTGAGGATGGCATCGCTTTTCCGCCTTGTTTCGGAGGCTATGTTGAGTATCTGCAAGGCGACACTAGCGCATGATCCGCCAAACTGTGAGCGGCTTGGCGCAAAGATCATGCGCTGTTTCAATAGATTAGAGCGCGATCGGACGCAAAACCGGATTCCACTTTTGCTGATCGCCTGTAGGGTCGTTGACCGGCGCCGCAATCGGATCGGCTTCGCGGCGATCCGTAAAACCCGTGTTGTTTGCGGTACTTCCAACTGTTAGAACGCCGTGGCTCAGGGCATCGCCGATGGCAGTCGAAATACCACCGTCCCGCAAATCCAGGCCCGCGATCGGACGCTCGTGGCGCGGCCTGATTGCGGCCGTCGTTGTCATGGCTGTCGGGTGGGGCGGCGTGGTGTTGGCCGCCAACAACAGTGTGCAGGGCGCCAAGAAAGACGAGGGCGGATTCGACGGCGATGCGCCGACCGCGATCCTGATCGAAGCCTCAAGCGGCAGCGTGTTGTTCGAGAAGAATGCGGACGAGTTGAGAGCGCCGTCCAGCATGATGAAGCTGATGACCGCCGAACTGGTCTTCAATGCCATCAAGCAGGGCGAGGTCAAACTTACCGATGAATATCGGGTCAGCGAAAACGCGTGGCGCAAAGGCGGCGCCCCCGCGGGCGGCTCGACCATGTTTGCGGCCATTCACAGCAAGATTTCCGTGGACGATCTCCTGCACGGCGCCATCATTCAGAGCGGCAACGATGCCTGCATGGTCCTGGCGGAAGGAATTGCAGGCAATGAGCGCATCTTTGCGGATATGATGACCAAGCGCGCACGCGAACTCGGCATGACGCAATCGACCTTCGCCAATTCCAACGGGCTGCCAGATCCCGGTAACAAGATGACCGTGCGCGAACTCGCCAAACTCGCGCGCTACGTCATCCAGACCTATCCCGATTTCTACAAATTATTTGGCGAGCGTGAATTCACCTGGAACAAGATTCGGCAGCAGAACCGCAATCCGCTGCTGACCTCGCTCGAGGGCGCCGACGGGCTGAAGACCGGATATACCAAGGAGGGCGGCTACGGCATGGTCGGCTCGGCGGTGCAAAATGGCATGCGGCTTATCGTTGTCGTCAACGGTCTCGACGACCCTGACGATCGCGCCTCCGAAGCCAAGAAAATGCTTGAATGGGGATATCGCAATTTCGAAGCGCGGATACTGTTCGCCGCGCAGCAACCGGTCGGCTACGCCAAGGTGTTTGGCGGAGAGAGCCGCTCGGTTAAGCTTGCGAGCCGCGAACCGATCAAGGTGATGGTACAGAAAAACGGCACGGATAAACTGATCGCGCGCGTGGTTTACAATGGGCCGGTACGTGCGCCGGTCGAGTCCGGTCAACAGGTCGGCGTCATCAGGGTTTGGCGAGGCCACAACATCGCGATGGAGGCTCCGGTTTATGCGGCGGAATCCGTCGGCCAGGGATCGACGATGCGGCGGGCGATCGATGGTGCGAGCGAACTCGTCATCGGAATGTTTCGCGCTGGCGCCGAGAAACTCTGACGATGGCCGAGGCAGTGGTCAAAAGAACTCCCGGGCGCGGACGATTCATCACCTTTGAGGGTGGCGAGGGCTCCGGCAAATCCACGCACATCAAAATGCTCGCCGAACGTCTGAACGCCGTAAAGTTGCGCGCCATCGTCACGCGCGAGCCCGGAGGGTCGCCGGGAGCCGAAATCATCAGGCATCTCGTGCTGTCTGGAATGGGCAAGCTATTAGGCCCCGACGCGGAGACGCTGTTGTTTGCAGCGGCGCGCGATGACCATGTGCGCACCGTCATCAAGCCTGCCTTGAATCAGGGAATATGGGTGCTGTGCGACCGGTTTTCGGATTCGACGCGTGCGTATCAGGGCAGGCTAGGGAAGGTCGCTCCCGCGGTTCTGAATGCGATGGAGCGGGTAACCATTGGCGATCTCAAGCCGGATTTGACGATCATTCTCGATGTCCCGGTAGAGGTCGGCATGCAGCGCGCGGCGAAGCGCCGTGGCACCGGCGCGCCCGACAGGTTCGAAGCGGAAAACGTCAAGTTTCACCAGGAATTGCGCGACGCGTACCGGCAGATCGCCGCGGCTGAACCGCAGCGATGCGTCTTGATTGACGCAAATGCCGACGCCAGCACGGTTGCGGCGAACATATGGTTTGCCTTGCGCGATCGTTTCTTCACAGCCGGCGTCGGTAACGTGGCCACTTCAGCATGAGCGCCCGTCAGGTCGAACCGCAAATTGCAGCCGTTCATCCACGCGAAACCACCGCGTTGTTCGGCCATCGCGAAGCCGAGACGGCGTTGCTGAATGCCTTCCGCAGCGGGCGTATTCCGCATGCATGGTTGATCGGAGGTGCGCAGGGCATCGGCAAGGCGACGCTGGCCTATCGAATGGCCCGGTTCGTGCTGGCACATCGCAATCCCCTCGCATCCGATGTGCAACGCGCCGAGACGCTCGGGGTTGATCCGTCCGATCCGGTCGCGCGCCATGTCGCGGCGGGCGCCCATGGCGGCCTGCTCACGCTTCAACGTACGCTCAACGACAAGGGCGTGATGCGAACCGTCATCACGGTTGACGAGACCCGGGAGACGATCTCGTTTTTCGGCTCGACCGCGGCCGTGGAGGGCTGGCGGGTCTGCATCGTCGATACCGTCGATGAACTCAATCCCAACGCCGCCAACGCGCTGCTTAAAATTCTCGAGGAGCCGCCGCAGCAATCGCTGTTCCTTCTTGTCAGCCATGCGCCCTCGCGGGTGCTGCCGACCATTCTGTCGCGCTGCCGAAAGTTGCTGTTGCGGCCGCTCGCCACCTCCGACGTGATTGCCGCCGCCGCCCAGGCCGCAAACATCGCGATCGACGATCCCGCGCTGGGGGAGGCGGCAGGAGCGGCGGAGGGGAGTGTCGCGCGGGCTCTAACTCTACTTGGTGGCGATGCCCTCAAACTTCACCAGCGCACAGCGGCGCTGCTGGCCACCCTGCCGCGGGTCGATCCGCGCGAACTTCACGCCCTCGGCGACGCGCTCGGCGGCAGCGACCGGGTGGCACTCTCTGCGTTTATCGACAGCGTCGATCGCTGGGTGAGCGAACGCTTGCGTGCCGACGACGCCAATGCCAACGCGAACCTGCCCCGCCTTGCACGGCTGGCGGAGGTGTGGGAAAAGATCATTCGCGCCGCGCGTGACACCGCAGAATACAATCTTGAACGAAAACCGCTGGTTTTCTCCGTTTTCGGGCTCCTCGCGGAAGCGATGCGGTAACGCTCCGCCGATTATCAATCCCAACAATCCAGTTTGAGCCATAAAGGAATTCGTGGTGGCAACGCCTAAGAAAAAGACTTCTGGGAAGAAGGCGAAGAAGGTTCGCAAGTCGCCGCGCGCCCGAACCACCAAGGCAGCAGCGTCGAAAAAGCGCGCCAAGAAAAGTAAGCGTGTTGTCGGAAAAGCGAAGAAAACCGCAAAGAAGCCGGCTACGAAAAAGGCTGGCAAGAAATCAGTCAAGAAGGCCGCAAAGAAAACGAAATCGAAGAAGCGAGTCTCGGCCCCTAAGCAAACGAGCGCACCGAAAACATCGGGGAAACCGAAAACCAACGCCGCGACCAGCAAGGCCGCTCCCGCCGCAAAGCCCGCGCCAGCCTCGCCTCGCGGAAACACCTTCTACATCACGACCGCTATCGCGTATCCGAACGGCGTGCCGCATATCGGTCATGCCTATGAGGCGATCGCGACCGATGCGCTGGCGCGCTTTCAGCGGCTCGACGGCAAGGATGTTTTCTTTCTCACCGGGACCGACGAGCACGGCCTGAAGATGGTCCAGACCGCCGATCTTGAGAAGCTGCCGACACTGGAAGTCGCTACACGCAATGCCCTTAGGTTCAAGGAGATGGATGAGCGTCTGAACGTCTCATTCGACCGCTTTATTCGCACCACGGAGGAACAACATCATCGCTCCAGCCAGGCGATCTGGCAACGGATGGCCGACAATGGCGACATTTATCTGGACAGCTACGCCGGCTGGTATTCCGTGCGCGACGAAGCCTATTACGCCGAAGACGAAACCGTCATGGGTGACGACAACGTTCGGCGTGGACCGCAGGGCACGCCGGTCGAGTGGGTCGAGGAGAAGAGTTATTTTTTCAAATTGTCGGCTTATCAGGACAAGCTTCTCGCACTCTATGCCAGTCAGCCGGATTTCATCGGCCCCGACTCGCGCAAGAACGAAGTTATCAGCTTCGTCAAAAGCGGATTGCGAGATCTGTCGATTTCGCGAACCACGTTCGATTGGGGCGTCAAGGTTCCCGGCGATACCGAGCACGTCATGTATGTCTGGGTCGACGCACTGACCAACTACATCACCGGCGTTGGATTTCCCGACGAGAACGACCCAAACTGGCGCTACTGGCCCGCCGACGTTCATATCATCGGCAAGGACATTATCCGCTTTCACGCGGTGTACTGGCCGGCGTTCCTGATGTCAGCGGGCATTCCGCTGCAAAAGCGCGTCTATGCCCACGGCTTTCTGTTCAGCCGCGGCGAAAAAATGTCGAAGTCGGTCGGCAACGTCGTCGATCCATTCAATCTCGCCGATCAATACGGCGTCGATCAGGTTCGCTACTTCTTCCTGCGCGAGGTGCCGTTCGGGCAGGACGGCAACTATAATCACGAAGCCATTGTCGCACGCATCAATGCCGATCTCGCCAATGATCTCGGCAATCTGGCGCAACGCTCGCTGTCGATGATAGCAAAGCAGTATGAGGGCGTGCTGCCCGAGCCAGGCGCCTTCACCGACAACGACAAGGCAATTCTCGCGCAGGCTGACGGCATGATCGGATTGGCGCGGACCGCGATGGCGACCCAGCAAATTCATCAGGCGCTCAATGCGGTCTGGGCTGTCGTGGCAGAAGCCAACCGCTATTTCGCGGGCGAGGCGCCGTGGGCGCTCGCGAAAACCGATCCGCAGCGCCAACGCACCGTGTTGTACGTGACCGCCGAAGTGATCAGACAGATCGCCATTCTGGCGCAACCCGTGATGCCGGAATCCTCGGCGAAGTTGCTGGATAGTCTCGGCATCCCCCAGGACGCGCGCGACTTCGCTGCGCTGGGCGGCGCAGCGCGCATCAAGCCGGGCACGGAGTTGCCCCCACCAGCGCCGGTGTTTCCGCGTTACATTGAGCCATCTGCGGCTTGAACGGTCAGCCCATGCTTGTCGACAGCCACTGCCATCTCGATTTTCCCGATTTCGCCGATGATCTCGACGCCATCGTCGCGAGGGCTACGGCGGCAGGCATTGGGCGGCTCGTCACCATCTCGACGCGGGTGAGGCGTCTCGGCGCCTTGCTGACGATCGCGGAGCGATTTCCGAACGTCTATTGCTCGGTCGGTACCCATCCACATCATGCCGATGAAGAAGACGGAATTTCCCCGGACGAACTGATCGAATTGACGCAGCATCCAAGGGTCGTGGCGCTTGGCGAGGCGGGGCTGGATTATTTCTACCAGCACGGCTCACCCCAAGCCCAGGAACGCGGCTTTCGTGCGCACATCGCCGCTGCGCGAGCGACCGGCCTGCCGCTGGTCATTCATACCCGCGACGCCGACAACGATTGCGGCCGCATCCTCGAAGATGAAATGGCAAAAGGATCGTTTCGCGCCGTGCTGCATTGCTATACCGGCGGCCGTGAGCTGGCGATGAAAGCTATCTCTTTGGGTCTTTCGATTTCGTTCACAGGAATTCTGACCTTCAAGAAATCGCAAATCTTGCGCGATCTCGCGGCCGAGCTTCCGGCCGATCGCATTATGATCGAGACCGACGCGCCCTATCTGGCGCCGGGCAAATTTCGCGGCAAGCGCAACGAGCCGTCCTATGTGGTCGAAATTGCCAAGGTACTGGCGGAGACCCGCGGGGTCTCTTTCGAAGAGATTTCGCGTCAAACCACCGAGAATTTCTTCCGTCTGTTCAGCAAGGTGCCACCAGCAAAAGAGATGGCATGACGCTGACCCTGACAATTCTCGGCTGCGGATCCTCGGCCGGCGTTCCGCGTCCCGCGCTCGGTTGGGGGGCATGCGATCCCAACAATCCGAAAAACCGCCGCCGCCGTTGCTCGTTGCTCGCCGAGCGGACATCGGACCACGGTGTCACGCGAATCGTGATCGATACCTCGCCCGATCTGCGCGAGCAGTTGATTGACGCTGACGTCGATCACATCGACGCGGTGTTTCTGACCCATGAGCATGCCGATCAGACCCATGGCATCGACGATCTCCGCTCGGTTGTGATGCATCAGCGCAGGCGCATTCCGGTCTATCTTAGCCAGTCGACCGGGAAAGATGTCCTGTTGCGGTTTTCATACTGCTTCGTGTCGCCGCCGGGCAGCGGCTATCCGCCGATCCTGGACCATCACGGAATCGAGGCCGGCGAAAGCCGCACCATCGAAGGGAAGGGCGGTCCGCTTTCGCTCTCTCCGTTTCTTCTCCAGCACGGCAACATACCGGCGCTCGGTTATCGCATCGCGGATGCCGCCTATACGCCTGATGTGAGCGATATCCCGCGCGCAAGCTGGCCTTTCCTGGAAAATCTCGATCTCTGGATTATTGACGGGCTGCGCTACGCCGCACATCCCAGCCACTTCAGCATCAACGACGCGCTGTCATGGATCGACCGGTTCAAGCCGCGACGCGCCGTCATCACCAACATGCATTCCGATCTGGATTACGAGGTGCTGCGTCTCAGCCTGCCGCCGAACATCATCCCGGCTTATGACGGGATGCGGCTGACGCTGGAGCGAGTCGGTTGATGCGTCCCGCGGGATTGGGCGCCCATAAATCCAAATGCATATCAACGATGATGCCCGGCACACCAAGCGATCCTAAACCTAGGTATGCGCCTCCCAACCAAATGTAAGGTTCGGATCAACCTCCGTTCAATGGTCCGGTCCGAGGGCGAGCCCCACGTCCTTCGAAGCAGTGTCGACGAAGGTGTCGTGTTGGGCGCTGTCGAAATATCTGCGTTCTCAAACCTGCTTGCTAACGATCGCCGTCTCGTCGACCACAATCCGGGAATTGATATGTCAAAGCCACGCCTACAATTGATCCATTGCTCGAACGATATCCCACCGCGAGCAAA
>Ga0208984_1000019_pt1 | contig 19672 bp, 16 predicted proteins | sample MedBloCAOM3_M3_FD_187851 | JGI IMG/M metagenome (GOLD analysis project Ga0208984, IMG submission 187851) | Forest soil microbial communities from El Dorado National Forest, California, USA - Mediterranean Blodgett CA OM3_M3 (SPAdes) (version 2) | ecosystem: Environmental > Terrestrial > Soil >... | reverse complement strand
CCCGCTTGCAGCTGGGCACTTCCTACTTTTTGCGACGTCTTTCAACGGAGTAGGAGGAGTTAAATCCGGAGGGGGAGGGACGTTGGTTGGGAAATGAGCGTGTGACCTATGCTGATGCAACTCGCGCGTGCCAGTTCCATGCGGTCCTGATGATGGATTCAAAATCGTAACGAGGCGACCAATCAATTATGTGTTTGGCCAAGGCATTGTCCGCGACAAGTGCAGGAGAATCACCGTCCCGACGCTGGCCATATTCAACGCGGAAATTGCGGCCTGAGACGCGCTGGATCGCCGAAAGCAATTCTTTCACGGTGGTGCCCTGGCCGGTTCCCAAATTCAAAGCAACGCTGTCGCCTCCACTCAAAAGATGCTCGACCGCGCGAGTATGGGCATCGGCCAAGTCTGAGACGTGGACGAAGTCACGGATACAGGATCCGTCGCGGGTTCTGTAGTCCGACCCCATAACCTGGAAATGCGACCGCTTGCCGAGCGCGGTCTCAATCGCAAGTGGAATTGCGTGGGTTTCCGGAAAATGCCGTTCGCCGATCCTTCCTTCAGGGTCGGCACCCGCGGCATTGAAATAGCGCAGAATGACGGATCGAACGCCGCGATAGCGATCTAGGTCCTGTAGAATCTGCTCGACGATCAGCTTGCTCCGACCGTATGGATTAATTGGCAGCTGAGGATGAGACTCACCCATCGGTATCGAAACGGGAATACCGTAGGTGGCGCAGGTCGACGAAAAAACGATTTTATCGATGCCTGCAGCCTGCGCGGCCAACAGGAGAGAGATCGTTCCGGATACGTTGTTGTCGTAGAAGCCTGCAGGGTTTTGAATGGATTCGCCGATCTCGATCGCAGCGGCAAAATGGACAATCGCGGCCGGTCGATATTTCTTGATCACATCATCCAATTTACAGCGGTCTCGGATATCCCCTGTTTCCAAAGGCCCCCATTTCACAAAATCTGCATGACCGTTCGAAAGATTATCATAGGTGACGGGGATAAAACCCTTACTGAAGAGATTAAGGCACGTATGCGATCCGATGTATCCAGCCCCTCCGGCAACAAGAATGTTTGTCATTAAACTCCAGTCCCACAACATCTGTTTGTAGCACGCCTACTTTGCGCCCTCACCTGCAAAAGCAGCAAGGGGTACGGTAGGATAGTTTGAAGATTTGCCTTCTAGAGGGAAACAAGGCGCCACGAGAACCACGTCCAGAGGACCTGCAAGCAGCAACCAGTGAAATACCGCGATAAGTCCCCAACAGATGATATCACCGAGAACCAGACAGCCATAGTCAACAAGATAAGCGTTGCAATAAAGTATGTGGCCAACTTCCTGGTTCCGCTAAGCCGCGACGCATGATGGCGAGGCTCCTGCAATTCCATACTTGGCCAATGCTCTAAATCAACGCGCCCTCAGGAGAGCGATGAGTACCCTTGATAATAATAGCCGGCACCGTCGCGTCAGAACGTCGAATGTGAAAACGCTAATAGGCGTTGTCAGAATCTAGCAGTGCCGGAATCGTGACGATGATGATCTTCGCGTCTAGCAGCATCGACCAGTTGCGAGCGTAAAATGTATCGCACGCGACACGTTTGCTGTAGGTGGTTCCGCTGCGGCCGCTGACTTGCCAAAGCCCGGTGATGCCGGGTCGACAGGCCAAGTAAGCATCAACGCCGGTGGAGTATCTCACAAGCTCCTCAGGAGTGACCGGACGCGGCCCAACCATGCTCATATCGCCTTTGAGTACGTTGAACAGCTGAGGCAGCTCATCAAGACTGGTCTTGCGAAGAATCGAACCTATTGCAGTGACCCTGGGATCGAATTGTAGTTTGCGAGTAGCAGCCCATTCGGCGTTCGCCTCAGGGTTCGAAATCAAATAATCGCGAAGACACTCTTCGGATTCCACGACCATTGTGCGGAATTTAAAACATTCGAATAGTTTACCGCCAAACCCAACGCGTTTATGACGGAAAACAGCGGGGCCGGACGAGGTGAGGGCGCAAGCTATAAAACAAAGCAACAACAGGGGGGCTAGCAGGATGATGCCTGAAGTCGCTAAAATGATATCTACGACCCTTTTGCTTGAAAGCCCCACAGGGAGCGGCGTGTCCGTAGCCGCGAAACTCAGATTTTTACGAGACTCAGCAACACCGACCATGCCGAACTCCAGAACACAATAATAGCAATAAGCCCAGTTTATTTAATGCGTCCTTAGCTATTAAATCCGCACTGCACAAAATGCGCAAGCGTCTTTTTAAAGCAATCTGTGATTTAATTTTAATTACTATTAAGCCTTTACGATTGCTGAAAAAATGCCCTGATGCCTGTTATTGCGGCGGCTTTTGACGCAGCCCTGGTCTGCGATTCACGCATCATTTTGTGCGCGCCTCCATGCAAGACCGATTGATTAAGCGTGGAGGAGGGAGTGATTAAGAAGTGATTAATATGGGATTGCCCAGTTCAAAATTCAAAATAAAAGCGACTCTTGAGTCATTTGCCTGTGGCAGGCCGAAGAACAGCGCGAGGGCTTTCTCCCACAAAGCGGCCAAATTCGACAGATTTTCCAAGAAAGGCTTGTCTAACTAGCGGACCATCCCTCGAGACCGTTCCACTTGGGCCTGCGGAATCCGCTCAAAGTCATTCGGTCGGCGCTCGGCACCATCCCGTCCGATGAAAACCAGCAACCCGTGGCTAGTTGAAACAATGTCTCCTGGTTTAAGACCGGGGTCGTTCATAGCAAGTTGATCCGTTAGTTCGACGTTTTCCTGGTCGAACTGGATCGAATCGATCGTGTGAGATCGCGCCTGAGCCACGAATGCCTCCGACTGACGTCTTGCATCCTCCACACGTTGACGCCATTGCTGTGGGGTCAGAGTGGTGTCAGAAAAATCCGACAGATCTTGCTGGAATACCTGTCGCAACTCTTCCGCAAATCCTCTCGCCGGCGCCGCCACTAGGGAGGCCAACGCAAGAAGGGGAATGATATTTCGCGAAAGCAATACGTCCTCCCAAGGGATCGAACAATAAAGCAGCTTTCAGCTCTCGTCGAGACTGCTTCTCTGAACCCGGTCGCCGGCGGTTCGCCCCCAAGATGATCGCTTTGTTCTCCGAGCTTTTGGCCGGCGAAGGCTTTTGAACTAAACACAAGAGCGGAACGAACGGCTTCCGGGGTGCGCAGCCAGCGCACGCCTGGAGCGTTCTTCGGAAGATTGTGCGGGTCGATCGAACTCCATGCGCCGCGCCCGTTCGAAATGCCGCTTGGGCCAAGCGTATCTTCATTAATATCAGCGCTATTTGTGAGGGCGTATCAGCAATCGGTGAGGGCTTTGGCGGCGGCACTCGAGAGGCGTCCTTTCCAAGGCTTTAGGACTGAACGTCTCAGGCTACAGCAGCTGACCTGCTAGGTGCCTAAAATCGTCGGTGGCCCCGCTCGTCGGAAGAGCACCCCCAAAGAAGCCCGACGCCGCACAGTGCCAGCAACAGACCCCGCACATTGGCAAGACCGAGCAACAACCGAAACACCCGATACGGAGCTAAGCTGCTTCCGGCGGAATATTTTCATTAGAGTAATACATGTAGCGTCGATCCGAATATCCCTCAAAACGGCGCATAACGGCTTCGTCGGTCTTGTTCAGCACCGCGCCCAAGAGCCGCTCCGATAAAACCGCGGATGTGCGTACAGCCTTGATGATTTCATCGGTCGACGTCGCCCCCCACTCGACCACCAAGACGAAAGCATCAAATAAATGGGCGCTGGCTTTGACGTCCACGACCGGAAGGATAGGCGGCAGATCAACGAGAATATAATCGTACTCGCTACTTGCCGCCTTGAGCATGTCCTTCATGGTAGAAGTCGTGAGAATGTCCGAACTGTTGGACGTCTTGATCCGAGTCGAGGCGGGTAAGAAGTCGAATTTGAAGTTGATATCCGAAATCACCAGGTCTCTGAAATCAGATCTGTCCGCGACCATATTGAGCAATCCTGGCGCGTTTGAGTATCCGAGCGCTCTGGTCATTGCGGGATTTCGCAAATCCGCATCGATCAAGAGAGTACGCGCGCCGGCCTTAGCGAGAAAAGCCGCAAAACTGGTCGCGACGGTCGTCTTGCCCTCGCCGGTCAGTGCAGATACGACGCCGATGATTTTGGCTCCAGTGGGATGAAGATCGATCGCCACCTTGATATATCGAAGTGCCTCCGCAGTCGAAGAGAACGGTGCTGCCTCGATGATTTGACGGAACGCTCGAGAGTCGCGCGTGGCACGCAGCCGGCTAAGAACGGGCTTAGTCGTCTTGAAAGCCGGCAGCACGGCAAGACAACTCGTGTTTAACAGCCCTTCAATCTGTGCGCGGGTGTGGATCTGGCGATTCATTTGTTCACGAGCAAACGCGGCGATTGCTCCAATGCCTAACCCGCACAGCGTTGCCAGTGCCATCGTCAACGCGATCTTGGGTGAACTGGGTTGGCTCGGGGGGGAGGCCACTGTCACCAATCGGGCCTCAGTGGAGGGGAACGATTGCTGCTGGACGGATTGTGTGAACCGGGTCAAAAACGTTTCATAAATTCCGCGGTACGTGTTGGATGCAGTCTCGAGTTCACGCAGCCGCACCTGCGACTGCCGCGCCGAGGCGGACTTCTGGAAAACTTCCATCATCCGCTTATCAATCGCCTCTTCCTGGCTTCGGGCAATTTGCAGCTCACTTTTGTAGCTCTCGGCAATCCGGGAAACTTCGTCCCAAATCGCGCGTTGGAGACCAGCCATCTCAGCGCGAAGATTTCGTGCCGCTGTGTGATCCGGCCCGTAACGGGAGCTCCATTCCGATTCTTTGCCCTGATCGTCCAGAAATTGCTGGCGGAGCCTGGTGATCACAGGATTGCTCAAGGCGTCGGTTACGACCGGGTCGGGAATGTCAAGATTTCCTTTGTTCGATCGCTGCTCCATGACACGCGTTATGCGATCAACCTTTGCTCTCGCCTGAGTGGTATCGGATCGGGCCTTGGCTAGCGCGGTGCCAAGCTGATCAAGTTCGACTTCGCTCGCTAACTTTCCGTCCACTCCGATGATGATGCTGTTTTCGGATTTAAAGTCTTGAACCTCTTTGAAAGCATTGCTGGCCTGCTGGCGCAGCTCTCCGATCCGCAGCTGCAACCATTCGCTTGCACGGCGGGTCGCTTCAAACTTCGCTTGCAACTGATCTTCGATGTAGGCATCCGCTACCGCGTTGGCGATCGTCGCCGCCTTGTCCCTGCTTAGGGAAGTATATTGAATCTGTTCGATATAGCTGCGGCCAAGCCGCAAGACCTTCAGATTACTTTTGAAGACACCCAACGCCTGCCGCGATAATTCGTCGTTGGATACCGCCGGCTTGGAATTGTCCAAGCTGGGTGATGAACGCAATAGATTAAATATGCGCGGCAAAATGCTGTGCCTTGCCCCGGTAAACTCCGGATCGTCCGTCAAATGCAATCGCTTGATAACGGCCAAAGCCACCGTTTCGGACTTGGTGGTTTCAATTTCGCTTTCGACGGAAGCGTCTTCGACCGATAGTTTTTCAGTCGACAACTCAGATTGGGTCCACGTGACTTTTTTGGTATCGATGATCATGTCCGCTTGCGCGGTGTATTTCGTTGACGACGTCAAGATGTAGAGCGCACCGAGGACGATCGACAAACCGGCGATGATGGCGATCAGGCGCCATTGACGCGAAAGAAAATCGCGAACCTGGTTCAACCCTGTGAAGGATTCGTCCTTTAACGCTGTCTCATAGGGTTGATTGAGAAATTGATTCGCGAAATTCATTTTGCGGTTTCTCTGACTAAGGCGGGCCCTGGCTCGGCTCGCTCATGCTAGCGCGTTGAACTTACTGGAAGTGCCGCAGTCCGTCGGACCGTGATTGTGCCCCCAGCGGCTTGATTTGGATCGGCAACGCCAAATACGCCTGCCGTATTCGTTGACGAAACGCCACCGCCACCCGGCTGGACGTACTGCGGACCGACCGGTTCGGGTTAATGATGACCATGCTCCCCGCGGAATCCGTAGCCGTCGAGGTGGCCGCGTCGGTGACCGCTGCGGACAGATCACCCGCCGCCGCGAACGGGGCCGGGAACTGGCCATCTTCAAAACGTGCGACAGCCTGCTGATCGACGCCGAGACAAGCCAGCTCTGCCTGGGCAAGGCCCGCCGCGATCGCCCGCTGGAGCCGTGGTTGGGCGGTTTGCGCGACGTGGACGAGATCAGGTGCGAGTTGTGGTTCGGTCGCTGCGAGATCTCTCGTAGAGGCCTCCACAGCCCGCCCATCAGTGCTGAAGGAGGGGACTAAGCTTTGCGGATTTAATTGGTCAATGGCTTCAAATGAAAGTGGGGGAGCCATACATGCGGTGCCCATCGGGTTTCCGGAAAAAGCAGTAACCGCCGCCAACCCAAAGACGACGCTCACTGATCCAATAACCATGACATTCCTCGTTTCAAACGCAAAAACCCTCCAACTATTTGTTTGGCATCGCAAATAATAATCCAATTATTAACTCAAATGGCTAACGCGATCAACCACCTTCTGCTGGTTAGGGTTGATTGGCTAAAAGGCCGCCACCGTATAGTTGCACATCCCTATGAAATCAGTACAATTTTGAGCGAACGAAAGCGCGCTTCGTCGCGTCCAGTTTTAGCACTATTATGCATTTAACGTGCCGGAATAATAACGAAAGAGTGAGATTTGTCGCATAGCCTGTTTAATTCGGTTTCGACCCTGTTAACCGACAAATTCCGTGTTCGCGCGGCGAAGTGACGTGCGTTCAATAGTGTGGCCGCACGAAAAATTTTTGGTTTGCGGCCGGCGGCCGTCATTGCCGGCCGGACTTCGTGTCTACGCAATCGGCGATATCCATGGCCGGCTAGACCTGCTCAATCAGTTGCTGTCTCTCATCAACGCGGATGTAGCGCAATTTCCAGCGATCAGGCCGGTCTACGTGTTCCTAGGTGATTACATTGATCGCGGTCACTGGTCGCGCGAAACGATCGACCGACTCATTGAGCATGCTGACGAGCATGAATCGGTATTCCTGAAGGGCAATCATGAATCGATTGCTATCAGTTGTTTAAGCGACCGCACCAAGATCGATCATTGGTTGCGTCTTGGCGGCATGGAAACATTGTCATCTTATGGTGTCGCGCCAGACTTATTTGCCAATCGCAAGCAAGCGGCCGGAACGCAATTGGCGTTTCACAACGCACTGCCGCAGTCGCATTTTCGCTTTCTTCGAAACTTGCGGGAATCGTTTGCAAGCGGCGATTTCTTCTTCGTCCATGCCGGAGTGAAACCCGATGTCGATCTCGCGCATCAGACGGAAAAGGACCTGTTATGGATTAGGCACGAATTTCTTTTATCGAGCCGGGATTTCGGAAAAATTATCATTCATGGACATACGCCGACCGAGGAAATTGAGCTGCGGTCAAATCGGATCAATATAGACACGGGCGCCTTTGCGACCGGTCGCTTAACCTGTCTGGTGATTGAGGGCGAAACATTGTCGGTCATCGACACCGCGTCTGATTGAAAAAATCGCCAACGTTGAGGTCGCCGCTCAAGATCAGCTATGTTTTTTGGCTTGCAAATCCTCAATATGCGCACGCATCTTGGCGAAAAACTGATCGCGACCGAATTGCCCCGCGTGTCTTGTAATTTTTTCCGGATCAAAACGTATGTTAGCCAGGCTCGCAACCGCTGCCGACATGGCCTCGACAGTATGTTCGTTGAAAAAAATCCCTGAGACGCCGCTTGCTACGGTTTCCATCGCACCTCCGCGGCCAAAAGCGACGACAGGCCGACCGCTCGCCATTGCTTCAACAGGAACCATTCCGAAGTCTTCTTCACCCGGAAAAATCAACGCTCGGCATCTAGCATAGTGCCGTTTGAGGATTTCGAATGGTTGTGGGCCAAGAACCGAGACTGTCGGGCCAGCAAGTCGACGGATTTCCTCAAGCATGTCACCCCCGCCAATGACGATCAGCTTCAATTTCATTGCATTGAAGGCACGTACCGCAAGATCAGGTCGTTTATAAGCGACGAGTTCGCCAACCATAAGATAATAGTCTTCAAGTTCCGAAGTCGGCGCGATCGAAAATGCTTCAGTGTCGACGGGAGGAGAAATAACTTTCGAATCCACCCCGTAATAGCGTCGAATACGCTTTGCGACGGTCTGCGAATTGGCAACAAAACTGTCCACGCGCGCGGCCGAGGAAACGTCCCACATTCGTAGATAATGCGATAGGGGAGGCATCAATAGTCGCGCTATCGGGCCGGCCCCTTCCCTGTAATCGTGATACATATTCCAAATGTATCTCATCGGAGTGTGACAGTAGCAGATATGGAGCGCGTCTGGGGCTGGAATCACTCCTTTAGCCGGTCCCGATTCGCTACTGATGACCAGATCGTACCCACGAAGATCCAATTGCTCGAGCGCCATTGGCATCAGCGGCAGATAAGTCTTGTACATCTTGGCAGCGCGGGGCAGGGAGTTAATAAAACTCGGAACGACCTTGTGCCGGCGAATCGTTTCGGAAATCTCCTGCGGCGCGTAAACATGGGTGAAGATGTCGGCCTGCGGATACATCTCGCACAGCGCCTCGATTACCTTTTCGCCGCCGCGCATACCTACCAGCCAGTAGTGAACGATTGCGACTTTCATCAAACTCCCCAATATCCCAGCAGTTCGCGATTCATGTTACCGCACCATTGTTCATTTCCACATGCATGCAATTCGGCGGCATCAAATCTCCCAAAACCAGCGCGCTCAATGGGTTGGGTTTTGGACCCGATTGCCAGCGCTAGGCTATTCTTTGCCGGCGTTCGAGTTGCTGCCGTGCTTTGCCCTTGTTGGGGCTGGACCCCCGTTATTCCATTTTCAGGCACCCACGGCCATGGTTTGAGGCGTCCAAGATCGATGGATCCCGACTAAAAAGGAAAACCAGCGTCTTGCGCTGTCTCACCTTAACGTATTCTTTTCAAACACAGTAAGGTTGCCCTATTTGGAATGGCGAGTATCGCTAAGGGCCGTCGGCCACGGGCCTTTTGGGGGATCGATTGTCGATCCGCCTATTTGGCATCATGACGGCGGATCTTTATATCTAACGGGCAGGTGAGGCCGTGCTTTTAAGCTTACATTGAAACGTCGAAGCATTGCAGTGTATTTAAAACGACCAAACAATGAGATGTCCGTGCGCTTTCGGCGGTTAGCAATCAACGGTAAATTTCTGAGTGCGGGACCGACGGGCGTGCACCGGGTTGCCGAGCAACTCGTGCGCCAGTTAGCAACGCGTCGCGACGAGCTCGCCGACCTATTTGAACAGCCTCCGCGTCTTATTGCTCCGCTCAACGCGCATACTAAATCTCTCGATGTGTTCGACCGGGAACGCCGTGGCGTATTCCGTGGCCAGTTGTGGGAGCAAATCGATCTTCCGCGGCTAACCCGATCGGATCTGCTTCTCAACCTTTGCAATTTAGGGCCGATGGCAAGCAGAGCCGCGATCACTATGATACATGACGCCCAGACGTTCATAACGCCGGAATCATATTCGTGGGCCTTCGCCAACTGGTACCGCAATGTGTTGCCGGTGCTGGGGCATAGACACGCGCGAATACTAGCGGTATCCAACTTTTCAGCGAATGAATTGGCGCGGTTTGGCGTTGCTCGCCGAGACAGTATCTCCGTGGTACCTAATGGGGTCGATCACCTGCTCGACTGTGCTTCACAGCCTGAAATCCTCCACCTGCTTGCCCTTGACCCTCGCAAATTTGTCGTCGGGCTGGCCAACGTCCAGGTCCACAAGAATATTGGCGTGCTACTCAAGGCGTTTGCGGCATCCGAGTTGGGTCAACTGAAGCTCGTTCTGGTCGGAGCCGCTAAGCGCGAGGAATTCGAGAGAGTTGGGCATTCGGTACCTTCCAATGTTGTGTTCGCTGGGCGGATTAGCGATGGAGAATTGCGGGCGCTGCTGGAATCCGCCTTGTGCGTTGGCTTCCCTTCTACAACGGAGGGATTTGGCCTGCCGCCGCTCGAAGGTATGAGTCTCGGCTGTCCAGCGGTGTTGGCGCCCTGTGGTGCATTGCCGGAGGTTGGAGGCGACAGCGCTCTCTTTGCTGGGCCGGCTGATCCCCGGCAATGGGTTGCTGCAATCCGACGGCTTGCTGATGATGCCAACTTCTGGGCCAACTATTCTCACGCAGGCCGCCAACGTGCGGGCTCATTTACCTGGAGGCGCGCAGGACAAAAACTGGTCGACGTCGTCAAAGAAGTTGTTCTGGCCGAAGTCTCCCGAGGGCGATAGCACATCAATGACGGCTCACTCGCCCAGCCGAATTGCCATCATTATTGCCAGCAGCGGACGGCCGGTGGAACTCGGACGCTGGATTGATCACGTACGGAGGCAAACACTTCAGCCATCAGCGTTGGTCTATGCCGTTGCGAAGCCCACGGACTTGTCCTGCTGCAGCGAATTTCAACGTGCTGTTACGGTTGTCGTTAGTGATCCGGGCTTGCCTATCCAACGCAACGCAGGTCTCGAGGCAGTCATTGGGTCGAATGATATCATCGCCTATTTCGACGATGATTATGTCCCGTCTTCCTACTGCCTCGAGGGGATCGATGATTTTTTTCGAGTGCATCCTGACGTCGCAGCAGCTAATGGGATGCTTCTTGCCGATGGCATTAATTCGGCTGGAATTCCCTACGAAGAGGCGACAGAGTTGGTTAGCCGGCATGATAACCGGCCGCGAGCGCAGGGGGTGGTGCTTCATGAATTGAGCGGGCTTTACGGCTGCAACATGGTTTTTCGCGCCAAGGCTATTAGCGAAGAACGCTTCGACGAACAGCTTCCGTTGTATGCTTGGCAGGAAGACATCGATTTCTCGGCGCGCGTTGGCCGACACGGCCGGCTAGTCAAAACGAACGCATTCCACGGCGTGCATCAAGGCATGAAGGGCGCGCGGCTTTCAGGGGTTCGCCTCGGATATTCGCAAGTCGTCAATCCGATCTACTTGGTGCGCAAAGGGACGCTACCGGCAAAGGATGCAACCAAGTTAGTGCTTAAGAATATCCTTATGAATCATGCCAAGGCGCCATTTCCGGAGCCTTGGATTGATCGCCTCGGGCGGTGTAAGGGCAATTGGTTAGCTATGTTGGACGTGCTTGCGGGACGAGACCACCCGAAGAAAATCTTGACGCTGCCCCGATAGGTAAACAAATGTCCGTTTCCGTCAGAAGCGCGCCGATCCTGTCTTGGTTTGCTACTACCCTCCCGATCGAGCTACAGGGTCCTTAGCACGCGATCGCACGCATTAGCGCCCAACGCCAAGCAGCGACCGCTTTTTCCAACGAAAACCTTGTGACGCTAAGTTGAAGTTGGGAAAGCCGACGGGCGCGCTCCTCACCGGTCATGGCAGCTATCTTTCGCATGCCGGCAGCTATATCCGCCACATCGAGCGGATTTACGAACACAGCTGCGCTGCCAGCAACCTCTTCCAATGCCCCGCCGCTGCTTAAAACTGGGACCAGATCATAATTAATTGCCTCAGCCGCAGGGAGCCCAAAGCCCTCAAGCAAACTCGGCAAAATGAAGCCCTGTGCCTTTTTGTAGAGCCACCGTAGTTGATCGTCGTTCACGTAGCCGGATAGAATTACGCCCGGTGTCGCCCGTGCTAGGGTTATCACCGGCTCCGCGCCCGGCTCCGGACCGCCACAGATGACGTATGCGTACCCTTCCTTAGCAAGCCCTGAAACATCGAAAGCCTGTATGGAACGCAACTGATTCTTGCGCGCGCCAATGCTGCCCACTGTCAAAAGGAATTTAGAAGGAATGTGAGGAACCGCTTTTTCGTCACTCCGCTCCATCCCGCTCCGAATTGGCGGATAGACCACCTGCAGCAGAGGGAATTCACTTCCGCAGCTGGTGACGAAATCCCGCCGCGAAGCCTCGCTGACGAACAGCATGAATGGTCTCGCGGCTTTAATCATGTCGAACGCAAGCGTGTACAGCTCTCTAACCCCCGGCTCGTAAAGACTGGGATGGGTGATAGGACCCATATCATGACATAGAACCACATCGTTCGATTTCAAATTATAAAGCACGCATTCCCTTGGGTCGGTAAACACCATCGGACGGGGATGCGAAATCGGCGCCAGACCGATGTGGGGGAGGTAACTTCGTACTCGAAGATCGACTTCGATGCGAGCAAGCCTTCCTAACACTCGTGCAATGGTCTTAGGGGGCAGGTTCTTTAGTGGAATTCGCCAGTAATAACAGTTGCGGATCAAATCCTGGGAAGCATCGATCATGTCCTTGCAAAAGAAATACTTACCCGTACGATTGTTGAGCGCTAACGTGAATTCACAATCTAATGCGGGGAAAGCTTTAAGCACAAAACAATCCTCATCTGGTTGAGCAGGTCTAGCACGATTGGCAGCTAGTGACAGAAAGACAGAGCGAAAGAATCCGAAAACACGGGGCGGAAGATAAATTGCGGCACCAATCCGGTCGTTGCTCAATTCCTAAATCGGCCCTGTTGAAGCAGGCTCCCACAGAAAAGTTCATGGGGCCTGCGTTCCGCGCTGTAAGAAGTCTTGGAACCCGGTCATGTCCCCGGTTGTTGCGAGGCTTTCCCAATAGGCAAGGGCGCTGGCCTGGGCGGCTTCCAGCTCTGAGTTGTTCAAGAGCACCCGCTCGAAGAAGGAGCGCTCAATCGGAAAAACGCAATGGTCGTACCCTGGCGGCAATCCTTCCATTGAGTGGCGTGACGCGAACACCGGTCGTCCTTGGCTAAGTGCCTCGATGGCCTTGATCTTGAGACCGGTGCCGTCGACAGGGGAGATGGCCGCTTTCGACGCCGCATAGACGGCGGGCAGATTATCGACGAAGCCGAGCAGTTCGATCTGCGGCCTCATCTGCGCGAACGCGCGGATGGATGTGTTTTCTCCGACCCGCCCAACCACTGCGATCCGCAGCGACCCGAGCCATGTCTTGTTTGCTTCGAAAAACGCCAGCAGACCGCGCGCATTTTGAAACATGTCAGACCCCACGAAAACAAGATCGTAACGGTATCCGGCTTTCGGTCGATCTGCGCGGCGCAGCCGGGTGTCCGATGGATATTGCGGAATGTAAAAAACTCTGGGACCCGCTACAACGGCGCGAAAAAAACCCGCCTCGACAGGCGAAATCGCGATAATTGCCGCCGTGCAATTGAGCACTCCCAACTCGCTTCGCATTCTGAGCAGCGAACGAAGATTGAAGGGCCGCGTGCAATGTTTCTTGGCGACCTGGATAAATTTTATGTCGTGGGTTTCGACGACAATCGGGACCGGCGGCACACCATTAAGCTGCGTCAGGCCGTCAGCATAGTTCACGATCCAAACCGCGTCGCCCGGTTCGGTCACCAGCGCTTCGTAGTTCGGGCTTGCTCCACGGCGGCGCCACGCGATAATCTCGTGCGCCCTGGTGGGCATAAAAGATGTGAGTGCATTTTTAAGAGACGTCAAGCAACGAAGCAAAGCGGTTTGCGTATCCAATACCAATCGAATGGTTGGAAACGCGGTTTTGAACGCGCTTTGAGCGGCTTCGGTCCACGGCTCGGTCGGATGGTTTTCAAAACTGAACAGCGTAATTGAATAGCCGGCCTTCACCAGATATTGCAGCAGGGAAGTCATCCGCGCGTGGGCACCGTTACGCAAGTGAATGAACGTTCCATTGTAGTAGACAACGATCCGCATGGCGCCCGAGCGAGCGACGGCAGCTCCAACCCGATCTTCATCGCCATCGTGAGAAAATGCTGCCAGGTCGCGCGTGCTCATTCGAGGTCAGGAGGTTCTCAGGGCGCAGGCCCAATTGAGCGTGCTCTTTAACGTCATTTAATAGGTCCGTCCTGGAATTGGTCGCGCCGATTGATCCCGCCTAGTGACGATAGCCAGAATCGCATGGCGCCCCTGAGGTTACCCCGAAGAATTGTCCGGTGACTGAGACCAAATTCCTTATCGGCGAGCGGACCGCCCCAATGCTCCCACAAGCCGCCGCGGATGTCGCGACAAATGCGAAGCAACAATTTCCAATCCCTAAGTCCATGCTTAGCGTAAAGTGCCCCGTTGCCAAGATTGTAGACCTCTTGCAATAGCCTCACTTCCGCGAAATCTCGTCGTCCATGATGATGAAATACCACGATTGAAGGATCATATAACACCATCACACCGGAGCGGTGCGCGCGGTACACAAAGTCCGAGTCCTCTGCTGCCCCGATGGATTGACCGGCGCCGAGGCGGGTGTCGAAACGCCCAACGAGCTCTAAGGCTGAGCGCGACATTGTTAGATTGCAGCCATGTATGAAGCCGCCCGGATGTCCTCCGGCAAACCTCTGTGGCGCCAAATCGGTCTTGATCGTAAAGGGCAGGTCGCGTGGATCACCTAATTCAACGCGGCCGCCACGAAGGGTGGGGCCGGCGTCTGCAGCATAAGCTCGCTCAAGTTGCGTCAAATAGTCTGGAGTGACTGTGCAATCGTCATCCGTAAAGGCGATTATGTTGCCGGTGGCCTGTTGGAGGCCATAATTTCTAGCATGGCTTAGACCCCGCTCCTCGGCAGAAAGGACCCTGCAGCGGACCGACGTCGATTTTTGCCAAGTCTGAAGCAACGCAGCGGTCGCGTCCGTCGATCCATTGTCGACGATAACCAACTCGACTTCGACCGCACGATTTGCGACTGCCGCCTGTTCTATCGAATTCAAACACACCGGCAAGCTTTCGGCTCTATTGCGGGTGCAAACGATGATCGATATTTTGGACATAGACAAAATCAGCATATTTATTGAAGGGAGAGGATCATCTCAACCAGCCATCTTAATATGTCTGCTCTCGCCCATCTAGAGCATTCACGGGCGGCTTGGTGAAATCGCGTGCCGCCCTCTTTACCTCGAACAGTTCCATCACGTTCTTCAAGCTAATTATCGGCGGATCGTATGTGAAGCTTCCTAATGGGAAGCAAGCGTCGTTACCAGCGGTCTTGGTCCTTGCGGGATGTCCAACCCCCGGACGCAGATTAGTGACCGATCTCGCCGCGGTGTCGCGCCGCTGTCCCCGCCGATTGTTTGTTAGCAGAAGCCTGGCGGTCGGTCGAAAATCGATTAGTCGGGGCTGCTCTGTTCGTAGAAAGCTCCCTAACCGACCGTATTGCATTGTGGCGTAAATTTTGACGGTTCAAACCTGGCGGCAGCCAACGCCAGACGCCGCTTGCGCTCTTTGAGCTTTTCATGCGGATCGATCTGCAAATCCCTGAGAATTTCCTCAAAACGATAAGCGAGATCGTGTTTGAGCAAAGACATGTAAACATTTCGCCGCCGAATTGAGCTCATGCGTTCCGTTTGACCCTCTAAGCTCCGCAAAAAGCCAAGATAATCGAAGTCGCCGACGGGGGCTGGAATGATCACATCCTCCCAGTCAAACAACCCGGGATAATCAAGCGATGTCGGAGGCGTGCCGAACATCACTGTCCCAGCGGCAGCTCCTTCGTAACATCGATACGTAATCGAGTCCTCGTCGCCGGCAAGCTCAATCTCTTTGCTGTGAAAGGATCTAATGCCAAAATTCGGAAAAAATTTTGTCAGCTTCAAAAGCTGCCTCTTCGACAAGCAATGACCGGCAAAGTCTTTGAGGAACGGCACCGAGTTGTCGAATGAATCGAAAACATAGTTGATATAACCAGAAACCATAGCGCGCGCCATCTGATCGTGCATTGTCGGAAATCTCCGACCCATGGCGTAGACATCGATAGCGCGCTCTCGTTCAATTGATGCTGGCATCGTTTCGAGCGCTGGAATGCCGTATGCTAAATAGTGCACGGGGGGACTGATCATTGATTGAAACAATGGTAATGAACCGATCGTCCCACTGTATACGATGTCAAACGCGTTCAGAACCGTGAGACTTTTTTCAAATTGTTTCAGCTCTGTCCCAAAGGCCTTCAAAACGAGGCAAGCAGCTTTGTTGGCCCGGCGGCGCCAGTGCCGAATGCGAGCGATGTCGGGAAGGTCCGGCAGCCCGGTTGCAACATATACAAACAGTTCATAATCGCGCTTAACCTCGACTGGCTCGATCCGATAGGAAGTGCCTAGTCCAGTCAACGATTTAATCCGGCGTTTTGCTCTGTCAATGCGCAGTTGCCGGGGGCTATTAGTTGGGCTTGGAGCGAGAACGTCCGCGTCATCGCAGCTGGCAAACCCCCAGACCGTCTCATAGCAATGGGTATCGTATACATAACGCGTCGCATTGTAATGCGAAGCGACGAGAATACGGCTTGGGCTCATTTAAATTCCTCGTTGTTAGTCCATGTCCTTGACGATGGCTGAGGTCATTTTCCCAATTGCACTTCTTGACTAAGTTATGAGCAGTGGTGAATATTAAAGGAAACGCAGTGGAGAGCGGAGCATCACATATTTGCCGCCGAAAGGAAACTTTATCTGCCTCACCGTGAATTCCCGGCCAAAGCTCTGTTAGCACCATTGCACTAAATCCGGGTGACGCGCGGCGACAATATTTACGTCATATCTGGCGGGGGTTGATGATCGTTCGATTAAATGTCCGCGTTCTTTGACCGATTAAGTTCTTTCCGCGCCCTGCGGGGGCGAAGTACCTTGCAGGGATTGATAATCGGCCATATTAATCTGAATGGCGCATAGCTGTCGCGCGCTTACGTGTTTTGTGGATAGTTTCATGCTTCGGAAAACCTGACAACATTTCAGAGTGGGACGCTCAGGTTGGCGAGGGAAATCGGAACGTGAATATATTGATCACTGGAAACATGGGTTATGTCGGCCCGTCGGTGGCCAAGTATTTGCGGAGGGCCCGGCCTGAGGCCACCTTACGCGGCTTCGACAATGCATATTTCGCTCATTGCCTTACAGGTGCCTCCGTCTTCCCGGAACGAGATCTCAACGAGCAATTGTATGGGGACGTCCGCACAATCCCTTTCGAAATGATGCGCGGTTGCGATGCGGTTGTCCAACTCGCGGCCATTTCGAACGATCCAATGGGAAATCAATTCGAAGCTGTAACATTCGATATCAATCAAAACACAACAATTTCAATTGCAAAGGCGGCCGCCAAAGCCGGCGTCAAGAATTTTGTGTTCGCATCGAGTTGCAGCATCTACGGGATCGCCAAAGGTCCTCCTCGAAAAGAGACGGACCCGCTCAATCCAATCACGGCCTATGCAAAATCGAAAATCGGCGCCGAGCGTGAGCTGCAGAAAATCGACACTGACATGGTGGTGACCAGCCTGCGCTTTGCGACGGCCTGTGGTATGTCGGACCGTCTCCGGCTTGACCTGGTACTCAATGATTTCGTGGCTTGCGCGATCAGCCGGGGAGAAATTACCGTATTGTCGGATGGTTCGCCGTGGCGTCCGTTAATTGACGTCGCCGATATGGCTCGTGCGATCGATTGGGCAATTGATCGGCCGGCTCAAAATGGTGGTCGGTATTTAGCGGTTAACGCCGGCTCAAATGACCGCAATTATCAAGTCCGCGACCTCGCAAATGCTGTTGCCGCCGCCAATCCCGGCACCAAGGTCTCGATCAACACCTCGGCGCCGGCTGATAGCCGCTCTTATCAAGTCGATTTTGGACTATTTCACTCGCTAGCTCCCAATCATCAACCCGTAGTCGATTTAGACCAATCGATCCAAAACTTGATCGCGGGCTTGAAAAGGATGAATTTCAAGGACGCTGACTTCCGTTCCTCCGAGCTCATGAGGTTGAAGGTGCTGCAAGGACATATCGACCGGGGTCGTTTGAACCCGGAGTTAAAGTGGAAAGAGTAGGTCGTCACGCAACATTACGTTGGGCGTGGGAGCATTTATGGACTTGAAACTACCGCCAATGCCGGGCGCTGCGCCAACGTGTCGCCACTGTGGGTCCAAGCTGACCCTGACGCTTGCCAACCTGGGCCTATCACCGGTCGCGAATGATTATGTGGACCCGGTAAATTACGCGAAGGCGGAGCCGTTCTATCCGCTCGAGGCATTGGTTTGCCGCGAATGCCGCTTGGTGCAGACCTGCGATATGTTGGCGGCGAAGGACATCTTCCGAGCGGACTATGCCTACTTCTCTTCGCATTCCAGCTCATGGCTGGACCACGCCAAAACCTATGTCGAGAACATGGCCAGGCGTTTCGAACTGACGCCGGGGTCCCGTCACGTCGAACTCGCGTCGAACGACGGTTATTTGCTGCAATATTCGATGGCAAAAGGCATTCAATGCTTAGGCATCGAACCATGCGAAAGCGTTGCCCTGGCCGGCCGGGCGAAAGGCATCGAAACGCGCATTGAATTTTTCGGCAGAGACTACGCCATGCAACTGCTGACCGAGGGTTGGGCCGCTGACCTGATTACGGGAAACAACGTGTTGGCTCACGTGCCTAACATCAACGATTTTCTGAGTGGTGTGAAACTGTTGCTCGCCCCTGACGGCGTCGCCACCTTCGAGGTGCAGCATCTACTTAGGATGATGCAGCGCTATCAATTCGACACCATCTATCACGAACATTTCTCCTATTTATCGCTGATCGCGGGGACGCGAATCTTCGCCAAGGCGGGTCTGCGCATTTTCGATGTCGAACAGCCCGAGACCCATGGCGGGTCTATCCGCTTTTTCGTGTGCCATGCGCAGTCCGATCATTCAGAAAGTCCTCGTGTGGCGGAGCTCCTGGAGGAGGAGCGGGCCTATGGTCTGGAGAGCGATGCGATTTACGTCGCATGGAACGAATCTGTAAAAGCGACCAAGCGCGATCTTCTTGAACTGCTTGTTGCGTTGAAGCGGGAGAGCAAGACAATCGCAGGCTATGGTGCTCCCGCTAAAGCCGTGACACTTCTCAATTATTGCGGAATCGGAAGGGACTTCCTTGACTTCACGGTGGATCGTGCGCCCTCAAAACAGGGGCGCTATCTGCCCGGAGTTCGCATTCCAATCTTTCCCTCCGAAGCCATCTTTGAAGCAAAACCGGATTTCGTTCTGATTTTACCTTGGAATCTGAAAGACGAGATCAAAGCTCAGATGAGGGGAATCAAGTCATGGGGCGGCCGATTCATTGTGCCGGTGCCGAAGGCAACCATTGAGGAATAGGCAATGATGCCGTCTCGATCTGCCTGTCTGCCTGCATCAGATGGTCGAATACCAACGCTAGATTGTCATCTTCTGACTGATTGCCATTCCGAAACCCGACCTTTGAAGGGGCCATAACAAGGCCTTACGTTGCCTAGCAGGAGAAAAAAAGGATTTCGAGATGAAGGTTGCAATACTGGCGGGCGGTCTCGGCACGCGACTTAGCGAGGAGACGTCAATACGCCCCAAGCCGATGGCCGAGATTGGTGGTAAGCCGATGATGTGGCATATTATGAAGATTTATTCGTATCATGGTTTCAACGACTTCGTCGTGCTAGGCGGATACAAAGTAGAATTTATTCGCGACTATTTTTTGCGGTATCAATCAATGTCGAACGATTTTACGATCGACCTCGATACCGGCAAGGTTAATTGGATAGAAGCGAAGACAGAACACTGGCGTGTGACCGTACTCGACACTGGTTTGGACACATTAACCGGCGGTCGAATTAAACGGGCGCGCAAATTTCTTGA
>Ga0208984_1000017_pt1 | contig 21372 bp, 21 predicted proteins | sample MedBloCAOM3_M3_FD_187851 | JGI IMG/M metagenome (GOLD analysis project Ga0208984, IMG submission 187851) | Forest soil microbial communities from El Dorado National Forest, California, USA - Mediterranean Blodgett CA OM3_M3 (SPAdes) (version 2) | ecosystem: Environmental > Terrestrial > Soil >... | reverse complement strand
TGTGTAGATAGTTCGCCGAGAAATAATAATTCAGGTTCCCGGTCACGCCGCCGTACTCCACGCTTGGCATGATCGTGTTGAAACTTCCAACATAAACGGAAGCCTGGCCTTGCTGGAAGACCGCGCCGCTTTTCGTGTGGATGTCGATCACGCCGGTCGTGCGAAACCCGAACTGCGCGGGCAGAGCGCCCGTAATCAACGAGATGTTGTCCGCGAATCGCGTTTCGAGTTCCTGGCCAAAACCCGGAATGCTTTCCGGCAACAACACATCATCGATGCGGTACTGTAGATTGGCGTGTTCGCCGCGGATATGAAGTTGACCGAATGAATCCTGTGCCACGCCTGGAAAGCGAAGAATTGTTTGGTTGAATGGAGCGTTTTCGCCCTGTGCCTGCGAATCGAGACGATCAGGCCCAACCGTGTAACGGGTTGCGCCGAGACTCGGCACGATCTGTTCACGCGAGATATCGAGTTCCTGTGTAGTGACAACGATACGTTCGGTTTCAGCCGTACCCGGCGATGGTTTGGGGCTGGGCGAGGAGGAAGCGGCGTCCTGCGCGATGACAAAGTTTCGCGCGATCATCAGAGTGATCGACGCGATCAGAAATTTTTTCATTGGAATTTTGGCAAAATGGATTTTTCAAAGTGATCAAGTGGTACGGCCTCCACATTTGGTGAAGCCGATAGCTGGCGCTTCTGCCCGAAGAGCCGGAACGGTGGCGCGAAGTGTCTTAACTCCCTCGCGCAAAACGCGGCGAGCTCCCGTGGCTTAAGCCAGCGCGGGCGGGGCGTGTTCGAAAATACTCGCCCCGAGAAATGGCGATCGGACCCACTGCGGATCCAGTGCCGGAATCGTCGAAAATTGAGCGACTTCTACCGGCGAGCTAAAAACCGGAGCGGGAACGACGTGATCATAACTTCCGGACACGACAAATGTGACCGCGCAGGTGTGTTCGGCGCGATTTGCATCCGGATGGAAACGCTCGTGTAGTTGCGGCGAAGCGCTGAGCGCAAGCGTCCAAAGAAAAGCGGCTGAAAGAGAAGCGGCTACCAGAGCGCGCCGCATCGTGCTGCTTTTCATTGGCCGCGAGCTTCTGGCTTCTCCAGACATCGTGCAACAATTTTCTGCAAGATCGACATCTTGCTGTGGTCGTCGTCCTCTGGGCGACGCGATCCGCGCCGTTTCGGATATCCGCGCCGCGCTTCGCAGAGCGAAGCCTCTACAGTAGACATTAAGGAAGTGTTGGAGTACGGATGCCGCGAAGGTCATGGGAGCAACCAAAATCTATTTCATTATCTTCGGCGTTCTAACCATTGCCGGCGGAATCATTGGCTACGTTAAAGCTGGCAGCGTGCCATCGATCATCGCGGGGGCGATCGCCGGAATCTTATTGCTGGCCGCGGCGTTTCTTCTTCCCGATCACCAGGTCGCAGGACTTGCGATCGGTCTAATCACATCGCTGCTCCTGGCCGGCCAGTTCATTCCTAAATTTATTCGCACCGGCAAAGCGATGCCCGCAGGCATGATGTCGATCTTGAGTGTGATCGGTATCGTCATGGCGATCGTGGCCTGGGTGAAAAAGTAAGCGCGCGTGGCAAGTTTTCGAGTCAGGACGTGGCGGCGTCTCGTGCTGGTGCTCTTCACAGCGATTTTCGTCGCCATCATTTATCGCTGGATTTCTTTGGAGCGTTTGCAGCGCCTTGCGCCAACGGAAGCGTTGGCGTCGCCAACCCCCGAGCCGACCGTGAGCACGAAACCACTGGCCATAGGCAGTGGCCGGTTCGACACGGCGCGCTTGTTCAATGGCATTACCGTCCATGCGACAGTGGAAACGCCGCCCGGCAGTGACGCCACGACCGAGCGGGCGGATCCGCAGAGCTACGTTCTCGATTTGAAACTGCAGGCGCGCATGCCGTCGCCCAATAAAACGATCGAGGAGCTGGCCAAGGTCACGCCGGAACTGCCAAGGTTGCTGCCGGGGTTGGCCGCCATGTTGTCTCCAGATTCGGTCGCGCCATTTTTTAACGATCTTTACACCACGAAGATCAAGATGCTGCGCGACAACCTGGTGCGGCTCGATCAATTGCTCTCGCGTCACAACTTTTACGACTGCCAGACGGTGCTGCGCTTGCGGCATCCCGACACGAATCGGAAAGCCATTCTTTTGCAAGCCGACATGGATGTCGATGCCGATGGGTCCGATTCCGATCGTCTTCCCGGTGGAAGCGCGGCGTCGCCGAACTTCAAACCGTTTACGAGTTTCCGCTGGGCCAAGAAAACTAACGCGCCTAATCCCTATCTCGCGTCGACCGAGGAACGATTGCGCAAAGCGGAAGTGGAATACGAACAACGATCGCTCAGCGCCGATCGTAAAAAGGAATTGCGCTCCGGCATCGGTCAACTGCGCGATGAGATCACGACGCTCAAGAAATTCAGCTTCCTCATTGGCGCGACCGATCCTTACATAGTCCTGCCGAGCGGATTCGCGCGCGGCGCGGATGGCGGGAAGGTGGGCGATTACGTGGTTGTCATTTTTGGCGACAAAATTTATCCTGCCGTCGTCGGAGACATCGGGCCGGCTGACAAAGTGGGCGAGGCTTCATTGCGCATTGCCAAGGAAATCAACACGACTTCCACGCCGATGAACCGCCCGGTCAGCGATCTCAAGGTCACCTATTTGGTCTTCCCGGGAACGGCCGATCCGCCATTCGGTCCGCCCGATTTGGAAAAACTTCAGATGAAGTGCGAGACGTTCGTGAAAGAGATCGGTGGAGCGACGGTCCCGTTGCACCGCTGGGAAAATATCATTCCACCGCCGCCAACCCCCACACCAAGCCCAACGCCGACGCCGTCACCGTCGCCGTCGCCCGGGGCATCAACAACTCCATCCGCGTCGCCTTCCGCCACGTTTGCATTTCCAATTCCCAGCCCGTCCGCTCCTGCGACTTCGCCGCCGCGGTCATAAGCTTTCCGCGAGTGAGATCGCCTGCGTGAGAGCGCGCGCTTTGTTCACCGTTTCTTGAAACTCCGCCGCCGGCTTCGAATCTGCGACAATGCCGGCGCCGGCTTGAAAATAAGCGCGGCCATTTTTCAAAACGACCGAGCGCAGAACAATGCAGGAATCGAGCGCCCCGTCGAAACCGAAGTATCCAACGGTGCCGGCGTAACAGCCGCGCTTGCTTTTTTCCAACTCGCTGATGATTTGCATCGCGCGCACTTTCGGCGCGCCCGAGACGGTCCCGGCCGGAAAAGTCGCGCGCATTACCTCGTAGGCATCCTTGTCGCGCTGCAACTTCGCCACAACATGCGAAACGATGTGCATGACGTGGCTGTAGCGTTCGATCACCATTTGCTCCGTCACGCGAACGGTGCCGAATTCGGCGATGCGTCCCAGATCGCTCCGCGCAAGATCGACAAGCATGACGTGTTCGGCGCGCTCCTTTGGATCGATAAGTAACTCGGCTGCGTTCTTTTCGTCGTCCTCCTGCGTCTGGCCGCGCGGACGCGTCCCCGCGATCGGACGGATCTCAGCCGTGCGATCGCTCACGCGCACATGCATTTCCGGAGAACTGCCTACAAGGGAGAAGTTCTCACCAAATTTCAGACAAAACATGTAGGGCGAGGGATTCACAAAACGCAACGCGCGATAAAGATCGAGAGGATCGCCTCGAAATGCGGTCTCAAAACGCTGCGAAAGCACGACCTGAAAAACATCACCGGCGCGAATGTGCTCCTGTGCTTTCGCCACGATCGCCTCGAATTGATCGCGACTCATGTTGCTGCGTGGTCCGCGTAGCAGCAAATTATGGGCGGCGGAAATTATCGGGAGCGAAACAGACTTTCCGAGCTGCTCGGCAATCCGCTGAATTTCAGCGGCCGTTTGTTCGTACGCCTTGCCCAGAGCGACTCTTGGATCGAGGAACGCGTTCGCCACAATCTTCAAAGTGCGAAAACGATGGTCGAAGATAAGGAGCGCGCCCGTAATCATGAAGATCATTTCGGGAAGATCGATATCGTCATGCGTGGCCGCCGGAACAGTCGGCTCGAAAAAGCGGACAACGTCGTAGGCGATGAAGCCGACCGCCCCTCCGGCGAAACGCGGCAAGTCCGGCCGCGCCGCAAAACGATATTCCGACATCAACCGCCGCAGTTCGGAAAGTGGATCGGTCGACGTTTGAAATCTGCTCGTTGATTCGCCGCGCGTAATTGAAATATCGCGCCCCTTGCTTTGAAAAATCACGCGCGGCTCGACCCCGAGAAAGGAGAAGCGGCCGGACACTTCGTTTTTCTCGGTTGATTCAAAAAGAAAGGAGTGAGCGCTACGATCCAGTTTCTTGAAGGCCGAGACCGGTGTCTCAACATCCGCGACCAATTCGAGCGAAAGCGGCACAACGTTCGCGTTTAGAGCGAGCTTTTGAAACTCGGCCAGCGTCGGAGTGATCCCAGTCATGGTCGATTTTGCTCGCGTCCGCTAGAGCGCGACGAAGTTGGCGAGCAGCTTCTTGCCTTCCGCCGTCAAAATCGATTCGGGATGAAACTGCACGCCGTGAACCGGAAAGTCGCGGTGACTCAGCCCCATGATTTCGCCCTCGGAAGTTTGCGCCGTAACCTCGAGGCAATCCGGAACTGAATCAGGCGACACAATGAGTGAATGATAGCGGGTGGCCGTAAACGGATTGGGTAAATTCGCAAAGACGCCGCCGCCATTGTGCTGGATCTGCGACGTCTTGCCGTGCAGTAAGCGCGGCGCGGCCACAATCTTGCCACCAAATACTTCGCCGATGCATTGATGCCCCAGACAAACACCGAGCAGCGGAACGCGCGCACTGAATTCCCGCACGATGTCGTTGCTCAATCCCGCTTGCGCCGGCCTTCCCGGTCCAGGAGAAATGCAAACATGTGTCGGCCGCAGCGAAGAAATCTCATCGAGCGAAACCGCGTCGTTGCGTTTAACCATCAACGCACAACCAAGCTCGCCAAAGTATTGGACGAGATTGTATGTAAACGAGTCGTAGTTATCGACGATCAGGATCACGGTTTCGAAATGGCGGCTGAGTTTTGCTAATCGTCTGACGCCGGTGGCAGGACACTGCGCATGGCGTGCACTTCACGCACGAGCTGCTCATATTGTTCAAGGTTGAGCGCCTGCGCGCCGTCGGAAAGAGCTCGCTCCGGCTGGTCGTGCACTTCGATCATCAAACCGTCTGCGCCCACCGCCACGCCCGCGCGGGCCAGCGGTGTGACCATAAAACTTTTTCCAGTGCCGTGGGAAGGATCGACAATCACCGGCAAATGCGAAATGCGGCGCACCGCCGGAACCGCGGCAAGGTCGAGCGTGTTGCGCGTGTGCTGCGCGAAAGTGCGCACGCCGCGTTCACACAAAACGACCTGATAATTTCCTTCCGCCATAATGTATTCGGCCGCGAGCAACCATTCGTCCAGCATGGCCGCCATGCCGCGTTTCAGCAGCACCGGCAATTTCGAGCGGCCGGCGCGGCGCAAGAGTGAGAAATTTTGCATATTACGCGCACCGATCTGAATCATGTCCGCGTGTTGTTCGACAAGATCGACCGCTTTCTCATCGAGCGCTTCCGCGACAATTTTGAGGCCGAATTTTTCTCGCACCTCCGCCATAATCTTCCAGCCTTCTTCGCCCAACCCTTGAAACGAATACGGCGACGTCCGCGGTTTCACGGCGCCGCCGCGAAAGAATCGCGCGCCACTGCGCTGCACCACCTCTGCGACAGCGAAAGCTTGTTCGCGGCTTTCGATCGCGCAGGGCCCCGCGATGATGGCCAACTCCCTGTCGCCAATGGCTGCGTCGCCCACGCGCACCACCGTTTTCTCGGGACGTAAATCGCGCGTGATGAGTTTGTACGGTTTGCTGACTCGAATCGCCTCCGCCACGCCAGCGAGGTTTTCGAAATGCGTTGGATCGATCGCGCCGGTGTTCCCCGTGATCCCGATGGCGGTACGAGTCGCACCGGGCAAGGGATGCGCGCGCAAACCCATTTCGTTTACGACCTTTACCACGTCGGCGATTTCTCGCTCCGTGGCGTTTGCTTGCATTACGATGAGCATGACCTCGTCTTATTGACGCACGATTTGGCGCGCAGGAAAACTCCGAAACAATGGACGGAGCTTAGTCGACTGGAGGAAACGTCGGATCGAATGGTTGCAGCGGGGGCAGAAATCGCTCCCGCCTTTCCATAAAAATGCGGCGCGCATGACGGCGCCGGGCCTCGACGACCGCAGTCTCGCCGGATGGCAGAACTACGATCAAATCCCCGTCCGGCGTTCTTCCAACGACTCGAGTACGGAAAGAGCCCGGATAAAGCGGCGGCAAGACATTGTCAGATTCGTACGACGGCATTTGCGCGCCACGGGTTCGCCTGGATATCGCGGTGGAACGACGCTTTGCTGTTGAAGTAGGCGCTTTTGGTTTGGCGGCAACTTCCGCCTCTGTAGACGCAGACTCCGTCGCAGCGTTGTTAGCGGGATTATCTGCGCCAGCATTTGTGTTCTGTGTCACCGACCCTTGCCCTGGAGCTGAATCCGCCGGCACTCCTTCTGTAGGCGGTTCAGGTTCGGAAGCATCATTGTTCGCAGCAATCTCGGTCGAAGAAGGCGCCACCTTCGTCCCAGTTGTTGTTACAGGAGACGGAGCCAGCGGCGCAGCTGAAGCTTCCGGCACGCCTATCGGAACGCCCATTTTTGAGACGTCACGATTTCGGTGCAGGATGCTTTTGAGATTTTCCGGCCACAGAGCTGCGGCAAGCGTCGTCAGCACGAGAAGAAGCGCGGCCAATGCGAGCGCTCGGCGTGGTAGCCAAAATCGCAGTGGTTTACTGGCGCTGTATCTACTCAAGTCCGGAGTAGGATCATGTTCTACGGGGAAACTATTCTCCGGACGGATGCGGTCGTATTCAGAAACAATCTTGTCCTCCATAAATTTCCCTCCCAAACAGCCGGCCATCGCCCCATTAACTATTCGGCTCTGCAGCCATCAAAGGTTGGATCGCGCCGTCTTTCAAAGCATTCATTCGATTCCGCAAAGGCTTGCGCGCACTACTTTTAACCACCAGACCGGAGGAAAAGTTGCGCTCTAGCAATGGCTACCCCGCTTGGACTCGAACCAAGAATAACGCCTCCAAAGGGCGCTGTGTTACCATTACACCACGGGGTAGTTCCATTTTTGATCTTGGATTTTCGATTGCCGATTCAGGCAAGATCGACAGTCACATCTGTAGATTGCAAATCGCAATTTGCAATCGTAGCCGGGCCCGCGAAAGGGCGCAATTAGTCTTCGACAGGCTGGGGCAGTCGAAGATCGACCGTCGTCCCTTTGTCCGGCACACTCGCGATGGAAATCTTTCCGCTATGCGCCTCGATCACCGCTTTGGCCATGGCCAGGCTCAATCCGGTGCCCATGGATTCGGCGTTCGTCTCGAACGGCTCAAACAATTTTGACAATAGTTCCGGACGAATTCCGCGGCCCGAATCGGTGATGCGCAAGACAACCTCAGTTTGCACAAGGTCGGTGGTGAAGCGGAGGACGCCGCCATTCGGCATGGCGTCGCACGCGTTCTGAACCAAGTGACCAAGCACGCGAACGAAGCGGGCAAGATCGACATCGATATTGCCGTCGTAACGAATCTGTTTGACCAGCTCGATGTTTCTTCCGGGCAAAAGGCGAAACGCTTGTGGAATGAGCTCATCGAGCACGCGCGGGATGGAGACACGCTGTTTCTTGAGCGAAATCGAACCGCGCGTGTAATCCAGAAGTTCCTGGGTGGTCGCGACCATGCCGCTGACGGCCTTCCCGAGCAAAGTGTTGAGGGCGTGCAAGTCGGCACCGCCGGTTTCCGCCGCTATCAAATCGGAGCAGCAGCGTGCAATGGAAGCGGGGTTCTTTAAGTCCTGCAGAATGGACGAAGCCATCGCTTCGACCACGCGAAGCCGTTCAGCCCGCAGCACGTCGCTCATAAAACGCGAGTTGATGCTGCGCAACCGTTCGCTCACCGCGCGCAGGAAGTTCATGTGCAGGCGCGCCGGCGCAATGGTCAGCATCTTCTCGAATGCTTTTTCTTTGACCGTCCCAAGAAGTGATGGCTCGACCGCTATCGCCATGGCCGAGTACGGTTTCTTTTCCAGCATCGCTCTACCGCCGAAAAAATTACCCGTCTTCACGTAATCGAACGTTTCTGGCTGACCAACTCGATTGAGCTGCGAGATCCTGACCAGGCCTTCGCCCACGAGATAGAGAAAGTGACCGAGATCGCCCTCCCGATAAATGACTTCGTCTTTCCGAACACGCAGCACGCCTAGGTGCGGGCGAATCTCTTTCAGAATGCTGTTCTCAATTCCGTCGAAAAGACGGTTGGTTGAAAACTTCTCGAAGGTACTCGGATGACAGGCTGCTTTCATTGGTTCGATTACACGACGGCGGAAACTCCTGGGACGGCGCCGGTTCCCATAAATCGCAGACCCTCCAAAATCGAGCGGACATAGCTGACGAGCTCATCGGGCGCGATCGGTTTGCGCAAGAAACCCGAAAGCCCCGCGAGCAACATGCGCTCAAGTCTTTCGTGCGCGATGAACCCGGCGCAAAGCACAACCGGAACGTCCGGCCGGATTTCACGCAAGCGCGCGAAGGTTTCTTCGCCGTCCATAAATGGCATCGTAAGATCGAGAAGTATCAGGTCGCAGCCGTGCGGCCGACGGCGGAATATATCGAGGCACTCAAAGCCGGATTGTGCCGTAAGCACATGGAAACCCGCGTCGCAGAGCAGGCGTTTCGCCAATCCCACCGTCATTTCCTCGTCATCAACGGCCAGAATAGTTCGACGCGGCGCATCCGCATTCGGCGCGCCTGTTGTTTTGACAAATCCCGCGATTTCCGGGTGCACCAAAGATTTCCTCTCCGACCCGCCGGCGTACTTCGCGAGTTCCGCGGTCACCTTTTCCGCGCGTTCAACGCTCGTGCGCAACATGGCGAGATACTTTTCGGAGGCATCGTTTCCCTCCCAAATATTTTCGATGAGCGAGCTGGTGCCGGCGATAATCTGAAGCAGATTATTCAGCTCGCTCGTTGCTTTGGAAATAGGCTCGTGCGCTTCGTTTGGGCGTCCATTGTCGTTCGCTTCCTTTTGCATTGCGGCTCTTGGGAGCATCCCGAGTGCCTCGCCGCACGGAAAGACAGTCGAAAATGCGACAAATCGGCACGAATTTCCGTGTCTTCAGATTTGGAGATGCCCGGGCAATTTGAGCCAAATCCCATTCGCAAACCCGCCGGAAACGTCTATATTTCAGTCCCCCAATTCCTTTTATGAACGCCCTTAGTGTCGACAACCTCCACGCGACGATCGCGGACAAGAAAATCGTGCGCGGGCTAACTCTGTCTGTACCGCGTGGCGAGGTTCACGCCATTATGGGCCCGAACGGCTCCGGCAAGAGCACTCTGGCCAAGGTGCTCGCCGGCCATCCTGATTACAAAGTCACGCAAGGTAAAGTCATGATGGATGGCGAAAATCTTCTCGAACTCGAACCCGATGAACGCGCCCGGCGTGGACTTTTCCTGGCGTTCCAATATCCAAGCGAAATTCCCGGTGTGACCATCGCGAATTTTCTGCGCGCTGCTGTGCAAGCGCGTCTTCCCGAGGGCGAGGAGCTCGAGGCCACCGATTATTACGCCAAGTTATACGAGAAGATGGAATTGCTCGGAATGGACCGTTCGTTTACATCGCGCTCGGTCAATGAGGGATTCTCCGGCGGGGAAAAGAAGCGCACCGAAATTTTGCAATTAGCGATGCTCGAACCGAAATACGCCGTGCTCGATGAGACCGATAGCGGCCTCGATATTGATGCGCTCAAGACGGTCGCACATGGTGTAAATGCGATGCGCGGGCCGAACATCGGCATTCTCTTGATCACGCATTATCAACGGCTTCTAAATTATATCGTGCCTGACCACGTGCATGTCATGGTCGCCGGGCGTATAGTGCGGAGCGGTCGCAAGGAGCTGGCCCTCGAACTCGAGGAGCGCGGTTACGATTGGGCCCGCGAAGAAAGCCATGAAATGGCAGTAAGCTAAAATCGACAATGAAAACTGAAACATCAGCCGTCGACATCAACCGGAATATCGGTGATTTTTCTTACGACGTCACGCACGCCTACGATGCCGGCGTCGGTTTGTCGGAAAAAACCATTCACTACATTTCCGACATCAAAGAAGATCCCGATTGGGTTCGCGAATTTCGTCTTAGGGGTCTCAAGACCTTTCTGGAAAAGCCGATGCCCACGCATTGGGCGAGCAAAGATCTCGAGGCGATCGATTTTGACAAGATTCGTTATTACCTGAGTGGCGGTGTTCAGCCAAAACGCAGCTGGGAGGATGTGCCCGAAGATGTGAAGCGCACGTTCGAGCGGCTCGGTATTCCGGAACAGGAACGCAGATTTCTCGCCGGTGTGGAAGCGCAGTTCGACAGCGAAGCGGTTTACTCAAACATCAAGAAAGCGGTTGGCGAACAGGGCGTCATTTTCGTTGGATCGACCGAGGGTTTGAAAAACCACCCGGAAATTTTCCGGAAATGGTTCGGCAAAGTTATTCCGATCGGCGACAACAAGTTCAGCGCGCTCAACTCCGCGGTCTTCAGCGGCGGATCGTTCATCTATGTCCCGCCCGGCGTGAAGGTGAAGCATCCGCTCCAGGCGTATTTTCGTATCAATGCCGAGAACTTCGGTCAATTCGAACGGACACTCATCATTTGCGACGAAGGCTCGGAGTTGACTTACATGGAGGGTTGCACGGCACCGAAGTTCAACACCGCCACGTTGCACAGCGCGGTGGTCGAGTTGGTCGCGCTTAAAGGCGCCAAGCTTCAATACATCACCGTGCAGAACTGGAGCGAGAACGTTTTCAACCTGGTGACGAAGCGTGGTATCGCGCACGAAGACGCCGAGGTGAAATGGATCGATTGCAATATTGGTTCGCGTCTGACCATGAAATATCCAGGCGTGATCATGAAAGGCCGCAAGGCGCGCGGCGAAGTTCTATCCATCGCGCTCGCCAACGACGGCCAGCATCAGGACACCGGCGCGAAGATGATTCACGCGGCCGATGAAACGACTTCGAACATCATTTCGAAATCGATCTCCATCGGGACCGGGCGCGCCACTTATCGTGGGCTCGTGCAGGTCCCGAAGCATCTCAAGAATTGCAAAAATAACACCGAGTGCGACGCGTTGCTCATCAACGCCACGTCACGGACAGATACCTATCCGGCGATTACTGTGCGCGGCACCGGCAACGCCGTGCAGCACGAAGCGAGCGTCAGCCAGGTCAGCGCCGAACAAATCTTTTACATGCAACAGCGCGGCTTGACCGAAGCGCAAGCCATGAGCTTGAGCGTCAACGGTTTTGTCAACGATCTCGTCCGCCAATTCCCCATGGAATACAGCGTCGAGCTCAAGCGCTTGATCGAGCTGGAGATGGAAGGCTCGGTCGGATAAATTTTTCGCCAAAATTCAGAACTGTCGCGGCGGTCTATGACCGCCGTTCTTGTTCAAGACCGATATGTCATTAGTCGCACAGGATGAAATGAGGCAAACCGGAAACATTCTTTCCGGGCCGGTTGAGTCACGCGATTTTCCGGATTGGTTTCGCGAGCAGCAGCGCGACGCCTGGAAGCAATTTGAATCTCTTCCATCCCCGACACGGAAAGACCAGCTCTGGCGTTTTTCCAGTGTCGATCTTCTCGATCTCAAACCATTCAGGTTCGGCGGAGCGTTATCGGACAAAGATCGCGACGCCATCCTCGAGCAATCGCGCGGGCTGGACGAAGTCGCCGCGCGCCTGATCTTTGCCGGCGACCAACTCATCGAGCGCCAAGTCATTTCCGAACAGCTGAAGAAGCGCGGCGTCATTTTTCAACCGCTCGAGCACGCCATGGTCGAGCACGCCGATCTATTCCGGAAGCATTTCATGTCGCAACCGGCGGTGCTCGGTTCGGCCAAGTTCGCCGCGCTGCACAAAGCGCTGGTTTCGTCCGGAACATTTCTTTACGTGCCACGCGGCCTCGAAATCGATTTACCAATCGAGATTTTCCATTGGTTGCACGGCGAGAACGCTTCGGTGTTTCCGCATTTGCTCCTCGTTACGGACGAACTCGCCAAAGTCACGGTGATTGAATCGTTCCGCTCGTTAGATCGACAATCGCCCGAAAAAGGAAAACCCGCAGGGTTCGCCTGCGGCGTGAACGACCTCATCGCCGGTCCGGGCGCGAAAATCACGTACGTTTGCGCGCAAACCTGGGGCGAAAACGTGCGCGCCCTGCAAATGAACACGACCACGGTCGATCACGACGCCTCCGCTCTCAGTCTCAATCTTCACCTTGGCGGAAGATATTCACGGTTCGAAAGTCTCAGCCGTCTTATCGGCGAAGGCGGTCGCAGCGATCTTCTTGCCGTTTCCGTGGCTGACGGAGAACAAGAATTCGACGCGCGCACCTTGCAGGACCACGTCTCGCCGCACACTGCAAGCGATCTGCTTTACAAGAACGCGCTCGACGATCGCGCTCGCTGTACTTTCGGCGGCCTTATCCGGGTCGAGCCTCACGCCCATTTCACCGATGCCTATCAAAAGGTGAGAAACCTCCTCCTGAGCGACGATTCCGAAGCGAACTCGATGCCTGGCCTCGAAATTCTGGCCGATAATGTCCGTTGCACCCATGGCGCGACTTCCGGCCAAATCGATGCCGACGAACTCTTCTACCTCCGCACGCGCGGCATTCCGATCCCAGTCGCCCAACGTCTTATCGTCACCGGTTTCTTAAACGAAGTAATTCAACGCCTCGATCAACCGGCCATAGCCGCGCATTTGCACGGCTTAATTGAGCAGAAATTCGGAGACCGCTAAATCGGGTCTGTTTCGCGGGCGAGAAATTCCATTGCCACGCCCTTGGGTGGTGTTTTATTCTCGTCCGCCTCAATTCGCCCGCCGCGGCAGGTGATTGTCGATCTTATGGACGTTAGCGGAAACATCGATGCGATTCTCGCCAAGAAGGGTGGAGAGATTTTCTCGATCTGGCCGGACGCGACCGTGTTCGAAGCGATCGAAATCATGGAGAAGAAAAATGTCGGCGCGCTGCCGGTCATGGAAGCGAAACAGCTGGTCGGGATGATTTCGGAGCGCGATTACACGCGCAAAGTCGTCCTGCGCGGAAAACGTTCGAAGGAGATCAAAGTAGCGGAGATCATGTCCAGGGAGGTCACAACCACGCGTCCCCAAGAGTCAGTTGAAGAGTGCCTGCGTCTCATGACCGAAAAACATTTCCGGCATTTGCCGGTAATGGAAGGCAACAAAGTGGTCGGCATCATTTCCATCGGCGATTTAGTAAAATGGGTCATCGCCAGTCAGAGTGCGGCCATCGCCCATCTCGAGAACTACATCCACGGCGGTTATAGCGGCTAGGGCGTCCGCCGCGGCGGACGCCTATTCGATGACCGCGTTTCACAGAAACGCCCTACAATTCCCAGACTGTCTGTCCGCCCACAATCGTCCGCACGGCCCGTCCCCTTAATTTCCAGCCGTCAAACGGTGAATTCCGCGATGCGGATTCGAACTTGTCGATCTTGACCGTCCACTCCAAATCCGGATCGATCAGCGTTAGGTCGGCCTTGGCACCGACCGATAAGGTTCCCGCATCCAGCTTCAACAACTTTGCCGGCTCGACTGTGTACATCTCGATCAAACGGACGATGTCGATCTTGCGATGTTTGTGCACGAGAAGATCGAGAAACAGCCCGAGTTCTGTTTCGAGTCCGACAATCCCAAACGGCGCGGCATCGAATTCCACCTCCTTTTCAAAGTTCGCGTGCGGTGCGTGATCCGAGGCCAGGATCGACAACGTCCCGTCGGCGATGCCTTCCAAAATTGCGTCGACATCCTGTTGCGAACGCAGCGGCGGATTCATTTTGTAATTGGTGTCGAAATTCTGGATCGCTTCGTCAGTCAATGCGATGTGATGCGGACAAACCTCGCCACTGATCTTGATGCCGCGTGATCGCGCCTCACGAATTAATCGTACACTTCCGGCCGCGCTGATGTGCTGGCAATGAATGTGGTGATCGCAAAGCTCCGCCAGCAAAATGTTGCGCATAACGATCGCTTCCTCGCCTGCCGCCGGCCAGCCCGGTAAACCGAGCAGCGTGCTCCAATAGCCTTCATTTACCACGCCATTGCCGACAAGATTGTAGTCCTGGCAATGATCGAGCACCGGCATTCCAACCATGCGCGCATACTCAACCGCGCGCCGCATCAACTCATGGTTTTGAATGCAATGTCCGTCATCCGTAATCGCAACGACGCCCACTTCGGCGAGCGAACCGATCGAGGCTAATTCTTCGCCGGCAAGATTTTTTGAAATCGCGCCGGTCGGCAAAACATTCACGCAGGCTGTGTCAGCAGCGCGATCGTTGACCCACGTGATCGTCGCCGGGCTGTCCGCGACCGGTGACGTGTTCGGCATACAGACAATCGTGGTGAATCCGCCGGCCGCAGCGGCGCGCGCCCCGGACTCGATCGTTTCTTTGTGACTAGAGCCCGGCTCGCGTAGATGCACGTGCATATCGATCAAACCTGGCGCAACGATGAGATTGCTTGCGTCAATCTCATCAATTTCGGTCCGAGCCGGACTGGCATTTTTCGGATTTCGGATTTCGGATTTGGAGGCGACAATTTTTCCGTTTTCGATGTAGACGTCGCCGACCTCATCGCGTTTGTTCGCCGGATCGATGACGCGCCCATTGCGAATAATGGTCGCGCTCATGGCGTGGCGATCCCTCCGCAGAGATAAAGAACGGCCATGCGCACAGCCAGACCGTTGGTGACTTGATCGAGAATGACGCTTTGCGGACCGTCCGCCACTTCGCTGTCGATCTCGACGCCACGATTGATCGGGCCCGGATGCATAATCAAACAATCCGGTTTCAAAAGTTTCGCGCGCTCTTTTGTCAGACCAAAGAGGCGCGTGTACTCGCCAATCCCCGGAAAATATTCTTTGCGCTGACGCTCGTGCTGAATGCGCAAAAGATTCACGACATCGGCATCGGGAAGGACATGGTCGATCTTGTGCGAGACATTTACTCCGAGTTTCTCGAACTCGCGCGGCACGAGTGTGCTCGGCCCGACCAGCGTGACTTTCGCTCCGAGCTTCAATAAACCGAAAATGTTCGAGCGCGCGACACGGCTAAACAGAATGTCGCCGACGATGACGACGTGGAGATCGTCGATCTTTTCTCGCTTCTCGCGGATAGTGTAAAGATCGAGCAGCGCCTGAGTGGGATGCTCGTGCGCGCCGTCACCGGCGTTGACCACGCTTGACCGCAAACGTTGCGCGAGAAATTGCGGCGCGCCGGCCGAGCTGTGGCGCAAAACGATAATGTCGGCGTGGTTCGCTTCCAGTACCTTGGCCGTGTCCTTCAACGTTTCGCCTTTGGCGAGGCTCGAGGTACTCGCCGATATGTTGATTACGTCCGCGCTTAGTCGAGATGCGGCGAGTTCAAACGATGTGCGCGTGCGTGTGCTCGGCTCGACAAAAAAGTTAATCAGCGTCTTTCCGCGTAAGGCCGGCACCTTTTTGATCTCGCGCGTCCCGACCTGCTTGAAAGCGTCGGCCGTCTCGAGAATGAAATTGATCTCATCAGCCGACAATTCGCGGATTCCAAGCAAGTCTTTGCGGTTCCAACGCTGATTCATATCTGGCTAACGCACGCGTCTCGCCCGTTGGCGAAAGCGTCCCGCTTTCGTGGACTTTTCCGGAAAGATTGTTTCGGCGAGACGCCGAAACCGACACGCGAGACACGTGCGCTGCCCGGCAACCCCGTGTTTTTTGACGTCTTCATTGCTTCAATAGCCACACCGCGTCGGCTTGCCCGTCGGTCTGGTCGAGCCGAACACGAATTTTCTCGTGTGCAGCGGTTGGCAAATTCTTGCCCACGTAATCGGCCCGAATGGGTAGCTCGCGATGGCCGCGATCGATCAGGGCGGCTAGTTGAATGCGCGCCGGGCGACCGAATGAATTGATCGCGTCCATGGCCGCGCGGACGGTGCGGCCGGTGAAAAGAACGTCATCGACAATGATGAGCGTGCGGCCCTCGAGCGGAGTGGGCAGTGTCGATGCATGCACGACCGGCAATTCGGCCCGCGTCCCAACGTCGTCACGATGCATCGCGACATCGATCACCCCAATGTCGATGTCGATCTTGTCTATCTCGCGAATAAATTCAGCGATGCGCCGCGCGATCTCGCTGCCCCGCAATGGAATTCCAGCGAGGACGACCGATCTCAGATCGGGATTGCGCTCGATGATCTCGTGGGCGATGCGCCGCAGGGCGCGGCGAATGGCTTCCGCGTCCATGATCGGAACGTCGCCAGACGCAGCCTGAGTTTTCTTTTCTTTGCTCATTGATTCCTTGGCGATCTCGCGGGATCGCGTTTAAAGGAACAAAAATTAGGAGGCGGACTTTTCGGTGCGCGCCTCCTTTATTCGCCGATCTCGCCAGCTGGAGCGATGTTTCACGATCCAATCGAGCAGGGCTTTTTCAAAGCCGATGTCTTTGCCGGCTTTTTCGCTTTCGATCCACTTATGCTTCAAGATTTCCTCACGCTCGGCGATGAACTCCTTGTAGAGCACGGAGTTCTTAACGAACCGGGACTTATCCTCTTGGACAGCGGGCATTTGGCGACGACTCTGTTCCATAAAATCGACGAGTGGTCAATAAAAAGTGAATAACTTTTTAACCCGTCGTTTTAGATATGACGGAGCATCGACCATACCTATTTAATAAAAGGGCCCGAAAATTCGTGGTTTAGGCGAGCGTGTCGCGCAGATGCTTGGCGATTTTTCTGAACTCCGCCGTGACAGGTGATTGTCGATCTTCGCCAGCAATGGGCAGACCACGGTCGCCGGCCTCACGCGTCGCAATGTCGATTGGAATCTGTCCCAGCAACGGCACGCGCAATCGTTTCGCTTCGCGTTCGCCGCCGCCGCTTCCAAAAATGTCGTAACGCTGGTTGTCCGAAGGCGAAACGAAGTAGCTCATGTTTTCGATCAATCCGAGCACCGGCACGTTGACCTTCTCGAACATGGTAGCGGCTTTGCGCGCATCGATAAGCGCAACCTCCTGCGGCGTTGTCACGATGATGACGCCGGAAAGCGCGACCGTTTGCACGATGGTGAGCTGGATATCGCCCGTGCCCGGCGGAAGATCGAGAACGAGATAATCGAGCTCGCCCCATTCCACCTGCCGAAGAAATTGCTGTGTGTAACGCGTCACCATGGGGCCGCGCAGAATCGCCGGCGATGTATCGTCAAGCAGAAACCCCATCGACATGAGCTTGAGGTTGTATTGCTCGATCGGCACGATTTTGTTTTCTTCCGTCGCCACCGGCCTTTCGCGTGAACCGAACATCAACGCGATGCTCGGTCCATAAATGTCGCAGTCGCACAAACCGACACGCGCTTCAGTTTGTTGAAGCGCTACGGCCAGGTTCGCCGCGACAGTTGATTTGCCGACACCGCCCTTGCCGCTCGCCACGGCGATGACGTGCTTGATTCCGGGAATCCGCGTCGCGCCAACATTTGCCCCAGCGCCGGCTGGCGGCGCGTGGATATCGATCAAGACTTTGGCACTTTGCACGCCGGCGATTCTGCGGAGGATTTCTTCAGCTTCGTTTTTGATCGTGGCCGGAACGCTCGGATCGTTGGTGGCGAGGGCGAGCTGCACCTTCACCTCGCCATTGTCGATCTTGATCGATTTGACCAGACCGAATGAAACAATGTCGCGCGTAAAGCCCGGATATTTTACCGACCGCAACGCATCTCTCGCCTGTTCTTCTGTAACTGACACGCGAGAACTTACCCGCCGCGCGCCAAACGTAAACCGTGGCGCGGTTCTTACCGATCCTGGTACTCCAGCTTGTAGCGAATCTCGTATTCGCTTCCGCTGGATGGATGGGAAGGTTGCTGACCGCCTTTCGCGACAAAGTCCGGCTTTTGCCACTCGGACCAGTCGCGATACTTCGGTTTCATTGGATTGGCCGGCAATCGAAGCTTGAAAATTCGATGCCTCCGATTATTGCAAACAGGACCGCGCTAACGGAGAGCCTCTTGCTCGCCACCGGCACTTGCTCGCTCATAACTGCTCGACCGCCGCGTGCGTCTTCTTTAGATCGATTCGTTCTCCGGTCTTCTCGATCTCGACCACGAGATCTGAATAATTCCAACGACCGAGCGACTTCTCGGCCTTCAAGTAAATCGTTGCTTTTCCTTTGGGACCGGAAATCGGGATGGAGAGGTTGGCTTCGCCCGAAGCGCCGTTCACATTTGTGTTTCCGGAAACGAAAAGCCCCTCTTTGATCGGCGAGCCGAGCGCTTCGATCACCGCCGGGTTCGCTTTGGCTCTGGCCAGCGCATCCTTGTAAACATCGGTCGACTTCATCGCCCCAAAAACGATTAGGACGATCGAGCAAACGAAGAGCGCGAAGAGCGCCAACAAACTGAGGCAACCCGTTGGCACGAACCATTTCCAGTTTCGTGTCCACCAGGTGCCTTTGGCTTGAAACGGAATTGGCGGCGGGATGGGTTCCATGAAACGTTTTTAGTTGGATAGAACGGTGTTTGGCAACTCATCTTCAGCGTCATCTGCCCTTGAACTGCTTTTTGTTAGTCGACAAGATGAGCGGCGACGTGAAAAGCAGGCGCAAGATTTCGGCGCGAAACTTTTGGAAACAAGATCTCGCGGATTTCGCCTCTGGCTTCAATGATGTTAGGAAAAGCGTAAACTTGACTGCTTTAAACAGTCGAGTTTGAGTTCCAATGGATTTCTTTTTCGATCGTTTGGTTTCGCGGTTAGAGTGCTATAAAAGCAACGCATGAATCTGCGACGCCCTTTGCCGATGTTGCTCGTCGGTTTTCTTCTCCTGGCCAGTGGTTGCGCGTTTTATTCGCGCCATGGATCAGAGGCGCTTGTTGGCACGTGGACCAATTCAATGGGCACCGTTTGGATAATCAAAGCCGACGGCATGTTCGATGTCGATCTTGACCAGGATGGCAAACGCGACGGGTGGGGAAAGTGGACCGTCAACAAAGACACCGTTACGTTCGTCCGCAAAGGCGGCGTGAAACCGAAAGGTTGCGAAGGCAAAGGCGTCTATCGTTTCACGCGGCCGACTGCAGATACGCTCGAATTCGTACTGGTGCGGGACAAGTGCAAGCTGCGGATCAAGTACGTAACGCTACCATGGAAGCGGAAGGAACCCCGACTGCGTTGATCGTCTCGACCCTCACAATTTGCGTTTAGCAAAGGTCGGGCAATGCGACGAGCGCGAAGATGTCGATCTGGCGGTTGGAGGGCACGCGCCATCGTGCCTTTCGAATTAGGGCCGCGACGACGCGCATCCCTCCATTTCATCTTGGCAGCGGTTGCTCGCTGTTAGCCAGCGCATAAGCGGTGACTGCGACCACCGCCGAATTCTCCGCCAATTCTTTGGGCACAATTTTGTCGAGCGTATCGGCGGCGGTGTGATGACAATTAAAATAGAAACGGCTGTCTTGAATCGGACTGAAGGCCGGCACACCGGCTTTTTCGATGGGCTCGATGTCGGCTCCACAATGCTCGACCAGATTGAGCATGCCTGCACCTGAGTCCTGAAGAATCGCGGCCACGGGTTTAAGCATCGCTTTTACTTCGGGCTTCGCATGCAGGTTCAAGCCGAGCGGGTGCCCAGCGCCGCCATCGGTCTCCATCACCGCAAAGTGGTTCGACATTTCTTTCTCGTGGTCCTTGGCGTACTGCTTTGATCCGGCGAGTCCGTTCTCTTCGTTCATCCACGCGATCACGCGAATGGTGCGTTTCGGTTTGAGATGAAGCTTTTGAATCAAGTTTGCCGCTTCCATCGAGACGGCCACCCCGGCGCCATCATCAATTGCGCCTGTCCCTAAATCCCACGAATCGAGATGGCCGGAGATAACGATAACTTGTTCCGGATGTTCGCTGCCTTTGATGTCGCCAATCACATTCGCGCTTTCAACATCGGGTAACGTTTGCGGCGTCAGCACCAATTTCATTTTCACCGAGCCCTGCCGAACAAGATCGACAATCATGTCTGCGTCTTCCGCCGTGACCGCGCCGGCGGGAATCTTGGGCGCGTCGGTCGCATATTTTGTTTGCCCGGTGTGCGGAATTCGATAGTCCGCGCCGCCAACTGAACGAATCAAACACGCGACCGCGCCCTGTCGCGCCGCCGCGCTCGGTCCGTCGCTGCGATAAACCACCGCCTCGCCGTAAGCTTCGCCGCCGCGGCCTTCCGCCGCCATTTGTTTGTCGTACGGATAATCAAAGAGAACGATTTTGCCTGCCACTTTGTCGCGCGGCAGCACCTTTAGCTCGTCAAAATTCTTCACGGCGAGAACTTCGGCGGTGATTCCCAACTCCGTCGTCGCGACGCTGTCGCCGAGCGCGCAGAGCACAATTTTCTGGGTCGTGTTCTCGGCCATTCCCGGCCATTGCACGAGCGCGGCCGTTTCTTCCCCGCGCACCCAATGCGGCACGATCACTTTCTCGAGCTGCCCTTCGCACCCGATTGCCTTCAGTTCGCTCGCCACGTACTCGACCGCTTTCGCAGCCTGGGCCGATCCAGTCAGGCGCGGCCCGATGTTGTTGGAAAGATGCGCGACCTGACGATAGGCGTAGTCGCTGGTCAGCGCCGCTTGTTGGAGTCGCTTCAAATCGGACAGTGTTTGTGGCAAAAAAACAGTCGGCGTTGCCGATGGCGACGGGGAGCTGCGAGCGACGCCATCAATCGGCGTGGAACTTGGAGATCCGGCCGACGTAGTCTGCGCGTGGTCTGTCAGCGTGGAGACGAAAAGCAGAGCAACTAGACAGAAACGCGATGGAAACATTCTGAAATTTGTCAGAAAAGCGGCCCGCTATCAATCTGTGGTTGAGCAAAACAGTCCGCCGCGGTGTCTACTCACCTTCCTACCATGAAACGATTCGCCATTATTGCCCTGTCCCCCGTTCTATTTGTCTTCGCCGCTCCTGCACAAAGCCCACCTCCATCGGGCGGAACGCAAAAGAATTCGTCAGCGCCGCCGAAAATCCCGATGCGGGACTTTTTCAAGAATCCGGTCAGTCGTGGTTATGACATCTCCCCCAATGGGCAAACGATCTCGTTTCTCCAGCCGTGGGAATCGCGCATGAACATTTGGATTCGTCCGGTCGCGGGTGGCGGGGCAAAACGCCTGACTTCCGAAAAGGACCGGGACATTCAACAATACGCCTGGAAAGAAAACGGCCACGTCATTTAC
>Ga0208984_1000016_pt1 | contig 21455 bp, 19 predicted proteins | sample MedBloCAOM3_M3_FD_187851 | JGI IMG/M metagenome (GOLD analysis project Ga0208984, IMG submission 187851) | Forest soil microbial communities from El Dorado National Forest, California, USA - Mediterranean Blodgett CA OM3_M3 (SPAdes) (version 2) | ecosystem: Environmental > Terrestrial > Soil >... | reverse complement strand
ACCGAACCCGAACTTGAAGACGTGCTCAAGGCGCTTGGCGCCAGCAAGTTCGACATCCTCTGGAACGTCGGCCTGCCCCGGACGATGCCGTTCTTCTTCGCATCGCTGAAGGTCGCGATCAGCTACGCTTTTGTCGGCGCGGTGTTGTCCGAGACGGTCGCCTCCAACCGCGGCATCGGCAACGTCATGATGACCGCGTCGTCGAATTTCAATGTGCCGCTGGTGTTCGCCGGGTTGTTTGTCCTCGCCGGGCTCGGCGTCGCACTTTATGCCGTGTTCTCGATGATCGAGCGACGCGTCACCGGCTGGGCCACCCGCAAGAACGATCTGATCACCACGTGAGAAGCAAAAGAGTTTCGCTCACCGCCATCTAACTTTGTTGAGGAGGTCACCATGTTAGCTAGATCAAGTGCTGCGCTGTTGGGAATGGTTCTGTTCGCGGGCGCCGCCGCGGCGGAGGACACCACGATCAAGTTCAGCCTGGGCTGGAAAACACAAGGCAGCGATGCCGCGTTCTTCTACGCAAAGGACAACGGCTTCTTCAAGGACGAAGGCCTGAACGTCGTCATCGACCAGGGCGAAGGCTCCGGCGCGACGGTGACGCGCGTGATGTCCGGCGCTTACGACGCGGGATTCGGCGATATCAACGCGATCATCCAGAACGCATCGACCCGGCCGCAGGACGCGCCGGTCATGGTCTACATGATATGGAATCAGCCGCCGTTTGCGATCGTCGCGAAGAAAACCAGCGGCATCAACACCATCAAGGATTTCGAGGGCCATACGCTGGGCGGCGCGCAGGGTACGCCGACCACGCGGCTGCTGCCGGTGTTCGTGCAAAAGAACGGGCTGGAGGGCGAGAAGATCAAGGTCTCCAACATGGCGCCGAACCTTCAGGAGCCGATGCTGATCAAAGGCGATATCGACGCCGCGCTGGTGTTCAATATCACCAGCTACTTCAATTTGGTCCTGAACCGTCAGGATCCCGACAAGGACTTCAAGTGGTTCTCGTTCGGCGACTACGGGATGGATCTCTACTCCAACGGCGTCATGGTATCGAAGAAGCTGCTGGCGTCGAATCCGAAGGCGGTTGCGGGCCTCGTCCGCGCTATCAATAAAGGCCTCATTGCCGTCGGCAAGGATCAAAACGCCGGCATGAAGGCGACCGTCAACTACGACAATCTGATCGACGCCGAAGTCGAGAAGCGCCGCCTGCAATACTCCTTCGAGAAACTGATCGTCTCGCCGGAGATGAAGGAGATCGGCGTCGGCGACGTCCGGGACGACCGGATGACGCGCGCCATCGGCATCGTCGTCGAGGGTTATCAGCTCGCCCGCGCGCCGGCCCCGTCGGAAGTCTTCTCGCGCGAATTCCTGCCGCCGCGCGCCGAACGTGAACTGGTCTACACCGCGAACTGACGCAAGCAGACGTCGGTTCTGACTAGATCAGAACCGACGCTCGATCTTTTGTTTGACGCGTTTTCTTCACGCGAACCGGCATCCACTTCGCTCGAAAACGCTTTGGAGACACGATCGCGGTGATGTCCATGGAAGTCGCTGCCAACAGGCTGTTCTGTGGTCCTGACCGCGGTCTCCTTGAGAATGTCGTGCTGCGGCACGACAACGGGATCATCACTTCGATTTCTGACGGTGTCGCGTTCCCGTCAACGCGGCGGTCGTTCGTCATTCCAGCCCTCGTCAATGCCCACGATCATGCGCGGCCGACGGCATCCTCGTTCGGCGCCGTCAATATGCCGCTCGAGAACTGGATCATCCGATCCGCTTTCGGCACGCCGCCTGACCCCTATCTGGCCGCGGCTTGCTCGCTGGCGCGTTCAGCACGGGCGGGGTGCGCCTCGATGATGATCCATTACACGCGACCGAGCGGAACCATGACCCTGGTCGAAGAGGCGAAGGCGATCGCGCGGGCGGCTGACGATGTCGGCATTCGCATGGCGTTTGCGCTGGCCGTCCGCGACCAGAATCCGATTGTCTACGGCGACAGCGCTGCCGTCCTGTCCGGCCTGTCGACTGAGGACCGAAAAACCGTCGAGGACCTGTTCGTCAACCCGGCGATGTCGCCGCGCGATTACATCGAGCTGACCGAAGCGATCGCGTCGGCGATTACTGGGCCGAAGATCGATGTGCAATTCGGGCCTGCCGGGGTGCAATGGTGTTCGCGTCCGCTTCTTGAAGCGATTGCTGAAAATTCGGCACGGACCGGCCGTCGCATTCACATGCATCTGTTGGAGACCGTCTATCAGCGCGCCTGGGCCGACCAGCATTTTCCCGATGGCGTCGTCCGCTACCTCAGGGACATCGGCTTGCTGTCCAGGCGGCTGACACTCGCGCACTGCATCCACGCCCGGCCCGACGAGCTTGAGATCATCGCGGCGTCCGGCGCGCGCATCGTCACGAATTTCAGTTCCAATCTGCACTTGCACTCCGGCCTCGCGCCGATTGCCGCCGCGCACCAATGCGGCTGCGCCATCGCGGTTGGCGTCGACGGGCTGGCGCTCGATGAAGATGACGACGTGATCCGGGAAATGCGGCTGGTGCAGATGGCCCATGGCGGGCTCGGATTCAAGCGAACCTGGACGCGGCCCGAGTTTTTCGGCCTCGCCATCCGCAACGGGCGCGAGGCAACGGGGGCCCCGGGGACCGGCGCGCTTGCTCCGGGGGCTCCCGCGGACTTTGTCGTGATCGATCTCGATCGCCTCGATCGCGACCGGATCATGGCTGTCGACCCGCTGGAGCTTTTGTTCGCGCGAGGCAACGCATCGCTGGTGCGCGATGTCGTCGTCGATGGGCGTACCGTCGTCAGCGAGGGAAAACCCACCGGCGTCGATCTGCCGGCCATCGAGCAAGAGTTGCGCGGCTTGTATCGTCATAACGTCAGGCAATTCGGCCGGCTTGAGCAGGCCTGGCCGCCTCTTTCGGCCGCGCTGGGCAATTGGTTTGAGACGCAATTGGGGTGCTGGTGAGCAGAGCGAATTTCTCCGTCGCCAAAGTTTGACATTTGCCGCCAAAGCCAACATCAAACCGGTCTGATCGGAGATCAGCATTGCGCATCGCCGGAGACCCATCGTGAAGATCGTCGATCTCAGCCGTGAGCTCTACCACCGCACCCCGAGCTATCCGGGCCATCCTCCCGTCATCCACGGCATCTGGAAGACCCACGAGGAATCGTTCGCCGAATCCGGCAACGTGCACGGGCTTTCCTCGATGTTCATCTCAATGCCCGACCACGCCGGCACCCACATCGACGCGCCCAGGCACTTCAGCAGAGGCGGCCAGCCGATGAATGAATACCCGCTGGAGAACTGCATCGTGCCCGGCATCTGCCTCGATCTGCGCCACATCGCAGCCCGTGCCGAGATCACGCCCTCCGATCTCGAGGCGGCGGTGAAGCAAGCGGGTGCGACGGTGCCGAAGGGCGGCACCGTTCTGCTTTGCACCGGCCATCATGAGCGCACCTTTCCGCGCAAGGAATATGCGAGCGACAATTCAGGCGTGAATGTCGCCGCCACCGAATGGCTGGCGCGGCAAGGCGTCGTGCACTTCGGCATCGACTCGATGCGGCCCGGGCCCGAAGGCAAGGTGAATTCGCTGGTTCACAAGGCGTGCTTCGAGCTCGACATCACCCACATCGAGAGCCTGTGCAATCTGGAAGCGCTGCTAGGCCAAGGGCCCTTCACCTTTATCGGCCTGCCGATGAAGTGGCGCGACGGCACGGGATCACCGATCCGCGCCGTCGCCGTGTTCGATCTGTGAGGTCAATTGCTGGACGCAGAACGGGGACTACTCGACGACACCCGCCAAACAGTGTTTGCAAGATCGTCGGCGATCAGCAATCCACCGGAACGGTCGACCGCCAAACCAACCGGCCTTCCGCGCGCCTGATCTTTCGCATCGAGGAAGCCGGTGACGACGTCCTGCGCCGGGCCGCTGGGCTGTCCGCCGCTAAACGGCACGAACACCACCTTGTAGCCGTTAAGAGGGCTTCGATCCCAGCTTCCGTGTTCGCTTACGAACGCGCCGCCGCGGTAGCTTGCGGGAAGATCGGTGCCTGCGTACATCGCGACACCCAATGGCGCCACGTGAGAGCTTAAGGCGTAGTCCGGCACAATCGCTTTAGCCACCAGATCGGGACGCTGCGGCTGGACCCGCGGGTCGAGGTGCTGGCCGTAATAGCTATAGGGCCAGCCATAAAAACCGCCGTCCTGCACCGAGGTCAGATAATCCGGAACCAGATCGGGCCCGATCTCATCGCGTTCGTTGGCGACGGCCCAGAGCTTGTGGGTCTCGGGCTCCCACGCAAGGCCGGTGGGATTGCGCACGCCGCTGGCGAAGATGCGATGGGCGCCCGATGCCCGGTCGACCTCCCAGATCGCGGCGCGTTCATATTCCGCTCCGATTCCATTTTCGGCGATGTTGCTGTTCGAGCCGACCCCGACATAGAGCTTGGAGCCATCCGGGCTCGCCAACAGAGTTTTTGTCCAGTGGTGATCGATGGGGCCGCCAGGAAGGTCTGTGAGCTTGGTGCCCGGGGCAGTGATGCTGGTCTGCCCTTCCTGATAGGGATAGCGGATGATTGCGTCCGTGTTCGCCACGTAAAGATCATTGCCGACCAGCGCGACGCCGAACGGCGAATTGAGATGGTCCAGGAAGACGCTTCGTACATCGGGAACGCCGTCACCTTTGCTGTCGCGCAGCAGCGTGATGCGGTTGCCGCCCGTGCCTTTGGCGCCGGCGAACCACTGTACCCAGCCGGTGATCAGGTCCTTGGGACGGAAGATTGGCGCTTTCGGACCATTGCTCTCGACCACCAGCACGTCGCCATTGGGGAGGACATACAGCGACCGTGGGTGCTCAAAGCCGGTGGCCAATGCATGGACCTGCATTCCCTGCGGCACCGTTGGAGCCTCATTTCCCCATGCGGCTACTTTCGCGATCCGGATCGGCGGCATCAAATACTGCTGCAGCGCGGGCAGCACGGGATTGGCACCGACCTGCCTGTTCGGGTCGCCGCCATTATCATCGCAGCCGGTGAGTCCCAGCAGCGAGATCGCGGCAAAGGAAACGGCCAGACGCCGCAGCTTCGGCGAGTGTTTGATTTTGAAGGCGCGCATCATACGGTCCCTCCAGTGCGATCGCGATAGACCAAGGCCGAGCCCACCCAGCCCGTGACCAGCAGAATGACCACGACGAGTCCGGAAAGCATCAGGCCCGTCGGTACTATTGCGGTATAACCGTCGCGGCTGTGAACGAAGGCATTTATCAGCGACAGCAAGAGAGCGAGCGGGTAGCCAACCGCGTGAGGCCAAGCCAGCGTACGGATCCGCTTGCCGACCGCAAAGTCGATCACGCCAGCTATCGCCGCGAAGCCTGCGATGATCAGGCCGGCAGTAATCAGCCAGACGGAGAATCTCTCCCACAGCACATCGGGGGTCCACCAATAGACGAGATCGGTGATAAGAGCGCCCGCGAAACAGGCGATGGGAAACGGCACCAGCATCGGAAGAATAGCTTGTCCACGACGCTTGGTCGTCGACCCCGGACTGGCTTCGCGTATGAAACTCGTCCCCGTCATCGTAACGTGCTCCATGTCTCAGTCCTCGTAATGGTCCCGCGCCCCTGCGCTTCACGAGCCACGGGATCACCTCCGGGCGCTGATGCGCGACGCAACCAATTTCGTGCCGACGATGGAATAATGGCTAGGCTTCGAACATGGTTCTGCTAAATTCGAGTTTATGAATTCGAGTTTAGTTTTCTGAGACCAACTCTAACGCTCCGCGCGGACGCCAGGCAGTAACGGCGCCCCGAGCAGGTTTGCGCTTCGCGCCAACCTCTGCAGCAATGACAGCTTCCCTTACCTCGCGCCGAACTGCGTCACGCCGAACAGCGCCTTCTGCGTGGAAGGTTGCGAGCGCCAGTATTGCGGCGGCGCATCGACATGGCCGCCGAGTTCGGCCGCCGCGTGCCAGCCCCAGCGCGGGTCGTAGAGCACGCCGCGCGCCAGCGCGACCATGTCGGCCTTGCCGGATGCCACGATGTCCTCGGCCTGCCGCGCCTCGGTGATGAGGCCGACCGCGATGGTGTTGACGCCGGTGGCCTGCTTGATGGCCTGTGCGAACGGAACCTGATAGCCGGGGCCGAGCGGAATCTTTTGCAGCGGCGACACGCCGCCCGAGGACGCGTCGATCCAGTCGACGCCGCGCTTTTTCAGCTCACGCGCAAATTCGATTGACTGCGCGAGGTCCCAGCCACCCTCGACCCAGTCGGTGGCCGAAAGCTTGACGCCGACGGGTTTGTTATCCGGAAACGCCGCGCGCACCGCATCGAACACCTCCAGCGGATAGCGCATGCGATTTTGCAAGCTCCCGCCATATTGGTCGGTGCGTTTGTTGGAAATCGGCGACAGGAACTGATGCAGGAGATAGCCGTGGGCGCAGTGCAGCTCGAGGCCGTCGAGGCCGAGCCGCGCGGCGCGTTTCGCCGCCGCAACGAAAGCGTCACGCACGCGCGCGAGGCCCAGCGTATCGAGCGCCAGCGGCGCGGCCTCGCCCTCCTTGTGCGGCACCGCGGAGGGCGCTTCCGCCAGCCAGCCGCCTTCGGAGAGGGGGATTTGCTGCCCGCCATCCCACGGCACGTGGCTCGACGCCTTGCGGCCGGCATGCGCGAGCTGCATCATGACCGCAATTTTCGAGTGCTTGCGGACCGAAGCCATGATCGGTTTCAGCGCCGCCTCGGTGGCATCGTTCCACAGGCCGAGGCACCCCGGCGTGATGCGGCCGATGGCCTCCACCGCGGTCGCCTCGATGCAGAATATCGCAGCGCCGGACAGCGCCAGACCGCCGATATGCACAAAATGCCAGTCGTTGGCCTCGCCGTTTTCGGCTGAGTACTGGCACATCGGCGCCACCATGATGCGATTGGGAAGCGCTAAGCCGCGTAGTTGAAACGGAGAAAACAGGGCGCTCATGGGGGATGTCCGGTGAGAGGAAAGAACCATCGTCACGCCTCTATCTAACGAGACGCCGCACTTTCCTCAACTGTTTGAGACTACTGCTTGATCCCTGCGGCCTTGATCACTTCCATGTTGGCCGCCGTCTCCCGCACCACGAGATCGTCCATGTCGGCTGGATTCATCGGCACAGCTTCGACGCCAAGCTTCTTCAGGTTATCCTGCATCGCAGGCTCGCTCAGCACCTTGATGCCGGCGGCATGAAATTTCTCGATGATGTCGCGCGGCGTCTTCGAGGGCATGAACACACCGAACCAGATCGCGCTGTCGGCGTTCTTCAATCCGGCCTCAAGCGGCGTCGGCACGTCAGGCAGATCGGCCACGCGCCTGGGCGTCGATACCAGCAGCGCGCGCACCTGACCTTCGCGGATCAGGGGGAGTGCGGTCGCGAGCGGACAGAAATAGAAATCGATTCTAGCCCCGAGAATGTCGGTGATGACCTCGGCGCCACCGCGATAGGGCACATGGGTTGCCTCGATCCCGGCGGCAAGGCGGAATTTCTCGGCGCTGATATGCACCGCGCTGCCGATGCCGACGGAGCCGAACGAAATCGACCCGGGCTTGGCCTTTGCCTCGGCGATGAAGTCCTGCGCGGTTTTCCATGGCCGCGAGACCGGCACGATCATCACATTGGCGCTGGAGCCGATCATCAGCACTGACGAGAGGTCCTTGGTGGCGTCGAAGGTCAGGCTGGGGAAAATCGCGGGCGTAATCGTCAGCGCCGACGAAGTGGCGAGAATGCCGTAGCCGTCGGGATCGGCCTTCGCCACCACGGCGGTGCCGAGCGTGCCGCCGGCGCCGGCGCGATTCTCGATCACGATGGGCTGGCCCAATTCAGCCGCCAGACGATCGAACACCAGGCGCGGCACCACATCGGTCGCGCTGCCGGCGCCGAACGGAATGGTCGCCTTGATCAGCCGCGACGGCCAGTTTTCCGCGTGCACTGTGGCGGCCACCAAAAAACTCGCCAAAACACACATCAATCGGATGGACTTGAATCGAATAGACATGAATCGAATAGGCTTGAACCGAACAGACTTGCGCATCAACCGCTCCGGTTTTGTCTCAGGGCCAGTGGCGCGAACGCTGCAAGAAACGTACCGCGTACTTCCCCTCTCCGCTTGTGGGAGAAGAAAGAGATCGTCACTCCCCGAATTTCCCGATCCTGAGATCGACAATGCGGTAGCGGTTCTTGGGCATCAGCACGCAATCGGCCTCGGCGGAAAGCTCGACGACTATCCTGCCATCGTCGAGCTTATCCGTCACCCTTCCGTAGGAGCCTAACCTACGCGCAAAGCCGGGATCGGAAGAAAAAAATCTCACCGCCTGCGTGCGCGGACCGTAAACCAACAATCATAGATTTGGCCAGAGCATCGCCGAGCCCCGGTTGCGGGCCGGGTCAGCGCGAGACCGGCGGATAGTACTGAGGCGCCTCGCGCCGGTCGAACATGCCGTAATCCCGCTCGAGCTCACACAGACGGACACTCGTCGTTTCCGGACCTGCGGCGCCCGACATCGGGTTGGTCAGCGATTCGAGCAGCGACGCGGCGGCATCGATGTCGCCGGCGTCGTACAGCGATAGAAACTCCTTCGGACGATTCAGGCTCTCGAACCTGTCCGAGGCTTCGCCGACGCATGGGGTTCCGCGCGACGTTGCAATCACGACATGGCGTGGTGGACGCGCAGCCGGTTCGTTGTATGACGATGGGCGTGAGGACCGCCAGTCGCTCGCGTTTGGGGTTCGCGCGAGGACAACATCGGCAATCCGGAGCCTGTAGTCGACGAAGACCTGTTCGCGGCCAACAACCTGAGCGTGGTGGTGCGACTCGAAGGTGCGCCAGGCGGCCATGGACGCTTCATCTCGCCAAAGAGAATGAGATAAAATCGTGTCGGGCTTTGACAAGCTGCGATAGCGATCGATGAACAATAACCCGTCGTGCTTGTCGAGGGCTGGCCGCAGGGCCGCTGCGATATCGAGATAGCGTTGGTAGCAGTCGCGCTTCGGAGTGACTTCAAACAGAAGGGCGAGCATGTGAGTTCCCCTGGACAAGTCGAATGAATTGTTCGAGGCCGCCATCTACCCCGGCACCGAGACCATGTCTAGAACGGCGTTGCTGTTGCTTGGTTGCTCGGGACAGCCAGAGGATCTAGCCAAAGCAATGGGAGGGATTTGGGTTCCGAATGTTTCGAAAACGGAAGTTACCTCCAGCACGCCCGTGAACGTCCGTTTGCGGGTCACGCTATTCCATCAGCGTGAATTGCAGCAGCAGCGTGCGCTGGATCATCGAGAAATTGTCGTCGGAGATCATGGTCAAAACGGTGTCGCCCTCCGGCGTAACGTGGGCGTCGATGCCCTCCATGTTGTCGATCTCGTGGCCTAAATCTGCGTCGAAGATGCTGGGGCCATCAACCACGGCACCCGGCGCCACCGATTTGAGCGCGATGCGCCGGATCCGGATGCCGACGCCTGCGAGCCACGAAAACTTCCGCTCCAGCACCAGAAGTTCGCCCGAGGGCAGCAGCGCCGCGTCGCTGACGTCGAAATTATCGGTGCGGCGAACGCTGAACTGCCCCGGCGTCGGGCCGCCGATCAGAAATGCGATCAGGTTGCCGTCGCGATCAAGGCCGCGCTCGGAGATCGCGATCAGCGTGCCGGCGAGCGGCAGACCTTTCGGCACCATCACCAGCGCTTCCAGCCCCTTGTTGTAAGGCAGCTTGCGCGCCCGCGGTGGCAGCGGCACCACCTCGCCGCGCGAGCGCGTAAAACCCTTGCTGAAATCGAAACGAAGAACCTGGTTGACGCGTTCAAGGCCGATGTAAACAAAAGGACCGTCGAGCGCGATCGATTCCGAATCGAACCAGCCGCGCGCGGTGATCGGCCGGCCGTCGGGCCCCAGCATCGGCGCGGCCTCGACGTCGTCAAGCCCGGTCATCTCGCGGCCATTATAGACGATGCGGCCGGTGAACCAGCTTCCCTTGTCGCTGATGGAAATGAAGCGCTCGCCCCTTGTGTCAAGCCGCAATCCCGACAGTCCGCCAAAGCCGCGAAACCGCGAAGTCAGGATCAGCCCGCTGCGATATTCCAGCGAGCCGAAGCGGACACGCGAGTGATCGCGGGTATCGAAGGAGGGAATCGGCCGGGCGTTGACCTCGATCGAGACCGGTGCGGCGACCGAAAATTCGTCGGCAGTGACGTGCTTCGGTGGCGGCTGCGTTGCCAGTTGCGCCCGCGCGACGTCAGACATCGCAATCGCCGAAAGCCCCGCCGCCGTCGATTTCAGGAAGCGGCGGCGGGTGAGATGCTCACTCCTCATGGTGAGGAGGCGCGCTAGCGCCGTCTCGAACCATGAGGCCCGGATATCCCTCATCCTTCGAGACGCGGCGAAGGCGCCGCTCCTCCCGAGTGAGCGCAAATGCGCTCATCCGGGGATGAGATAATCCCTGTCCGCGATGGGTCATCTCATTGCGTTACGAATGCAATCGGCGCCGGTGGCCGGTCGCGGCGGGCGCAGGCCCATCGGTCTCGCTGAACAGTTCGGCGAGCTTTTCGGTGATGGCGCCGCCGAGCTCCTCGGCATCGACGATGGTGACGGCGCGGCGATAATAGCGCGTGACGTCGTGACCGATGCCGATCGCGATCAGTTCGACCGGCGAGCGGGTCTCGATTTCCTCGATGATGTGGCGCAGATGGCGTTCCAGATAATTGCCGGGATTGACCGACAGCGTCGAGTCATCGACCGGCGCGCCGTCGGAAATCATCATCAGGATCTTGCGCTGCTCGGAGCGGCCCAATAGCCGCTTGTGCGCCCAGTCCAGGGCTTCGCCGTCGATGTTTTCCTTGAGCAGGCCCTCGCGCATCATCAGCCCGAGATTCTTTCGCGCCCGCCGCCAGGGCGCATCGGCGGATTTGTAGATGATGTGCCTGAGATCGTTGAGGCGTCCGGGATTGGGCGGCTTGCCGGCGGCGAGCCACGCTTCGCGCGACTGCCCGCCCTTCCACGCCCGCGTGGTGAAGCCTAGAATTTCCACCTTGACGCCGCAGCGCTCCAGCGTCCGCGCCAGAATATCCGCGCAGGTCGCGGCCACCGTAATGGGGCGCCCGCGCATCGAGCCGGAATTATCCAGCAGCAGCGTCACCACGGTGTCGCGGAACGTCGCTTCCTTCTCGTGCATGAACGACAGCGGATGATAGGGATCGGTGACCACGCGCGACAGGCGTGCGGGGTCGAGAATGCCCTCCTCGAGATCGAACTCCCAGGCGCGGTTCTGCTGCGCCATCAGGCGGCGCTGCAAGCGGTTTGCAAGCCGCGCGACGATGCCCTGCAGATGCGCGAGCTGCTTGTCCAGATAACTGCGCAGGCGTTCCAGCTCATCGTGATCGCAGAGGTCTTCGGCCGCGATCACCTCGTCAAATTTCGGCGCGAAGGCATGATATTCCGGTCCGCGTGGTTCGTTGGCGCCGCGCGCATTCGGCCGCGTCGCTTCGCCCGGCGTCTCGTCGTCGCCGAGTTCGCCGTCGTCGAACGTGTCGCTGGTGGAAGCCTGCGCGCTTTCCATCGCGCTTTCCGACATCTCGTCGGTCGACGCCTGCGCCTGATCGGCGCTCATTTCCTGCGCCGCGTCGCTGTCGGGCGAGCCCTCCGCGCCGGACTGGTCGTTCTCGCCGTCGCGGTTGTCGTCCTGGTTCTCGTCCTCGTCGGCCTCGGCGTTGCGGTCGTCGCCGAGTTCGAGCGCGGACAACAGATCATGGACCGCGTCGCCGAATTTCACCTGATCCTCGGCGAGGCGATCGAGCCGGTCGAGCCGCGCGCCGATCTTGTCTTCCAGCAGCGGACGCCACAGGTCGACCATCTTGCGGGCGGCCGCGGGCGGCGCGAGGCCGGTCAGGCGTTCGCGCACCAGCATCGCCAGCGCGTCCGACAGCGGCGCGTCGGCGCGATCGGTGATCTCGTCGAACTTGCCGCGATGGAAATGATCGTCGAGCATCGCGGTGAGATTTTTCGCAACCCCCGCCATCCGCCGGGAGCCGAGCGCTTCGACCCGCGCCTGCTCGACCGCCTCGAACACGCCGCGCGCCTGCGGATTTCCCGGCATCAGCTTGCGGTGGACTTTCGGATCGTGGCAGGCGAGCTTCAGCGCGATCGAATCGGCGTGGCCGCGCACGATGGCCGCATCCCGCCGGGTCATCTTGCGCGCCGGCTCCGGCAGCCGCGCCTTGCCCGGCGACAGGCCGGGGCGCTCGGCTGCGAACGTCACTTCAAGCTCCGGCGCTTTCGCGATCGCGCGCAGGCAGGCCGTCACCGCGCGCTTGAACGGCTCGGTCGGCGCTTCCTTCGATCCGGTGCGGAATTTGATGTTGGACGTCGTCATCGCGATTTCACCGCAGGTAGCCCTCACCTCGGGTCGTCCCCGCGAACGCGGGGGACGACGACTAAGACATCGCCACGTTTACCGAGGACTCCGCGAGCTCCGCGTTGAAGCAGCGCTGATAGAATTCAGCGACCAGCGGGCGTTCCAGCTCGTCGCACTTGTTGAGGAAGGTGACGCGGAAGGCAAAGCCGATGTCGGAGAAAATCTCGGCGTTCTCCGCCCAGGTGATCACCGTGCGCGGGCTCATCACCGTCGACAGATCGCCGTTGGCGAACGCGTTGCGCGTAAGGTCCGCCAGCCGCACCATCTTGTTGACGATGTCGCGGCCCTCCGTGGTGCGGTAGTGATGCGCCTTGGCGAGCACGATCTCGACTTCCTCGTCATGCGCGAGATAGTTCAGGGTGCTGACGATCGACCAGCGGTCCATCTGGCCCTGGTTGATCTGCTGGGTGCCGTGATAGAGGCCGGAGGTATCGCCGAGGCCGACCGTGTTGGCGGTCGAGAACAGCCGGAACGCCGGATGCGGCTTGATCACCTTGTTCTGATCGAGCAGCGTCAGACGGCCGGAGACCTCCAGCACGCGCTGGATCACGAACATCACGTCGGGACGGCCGGCGTCGTATTCGTCGAACACCAGCGCGATATTGTGCTGCAGGGCCCAGGGCAGAATGCCGTCGCGGAATTCTGTGACCTGCTTGCCGTCCTTGATGACAATGGAATCCTTGCCCACCAGATCGATACGGCTGATATGACTGTCGAGATTGACGCGCACGCACGGCCAATTCAACCGCGCCGCGACCTGCTCGATATGGGTCGACTTGCCGGTGCCGTGATAGCCCGTGACCATGACGCGGCGGTTTTTGGCAAAGCCGGCGAGGATGGCGAGCGTGGTGGCGCGATCGAAGCGGTAATCCGAATCGACATCAGGTACATGCGGATCGACCTCGGAATAGGCCGGCACCTCGAGGTCGCTGTCGATACCGAATACCTGCCGGACCGACACCTTCATGTCGGGCAAGCCGGCGGGCTCCTGCACTTTGGTCATGGCGGCGGTCGTCATCAATCCTCCGAAGTCTCGGACGCTCCCGAAACCAGATTTGCGCTACGGCTGCGGATGGGTGCTGGCCGGAACCTATCAGAGAGCAACGGCTGGAAGAAGCCCGCGGCCCAATCAAAGTTCCATTGCCTTATCATAAAGATAGGCGTTGGCCGCGGTTTTTGGAAGGCTGCCCTGCGAATCACGCCGTACTTTTGCCTGCTCAATGTGAGCACCGGCTCGTAGCAGGGCTTTGATGGCACTTTCGGCCCTTCCCGTGAGTTAATGTCAGGTCTGCGCCTGAACCGGACAGCAACACCAGCACAGGTATTTCGTGACTTCATTCCTCGATCCGTTGATTGCGTTCGTCTCGGCACATGCGTGGCTTGCCTATCTCACGGTATTCCTCGCCGCGTTCCTGGAAGCCATTCCTGTCGTCGGTTCAGTGATTCCCGGCTCGACCATCATCCTTGCGCTGAGCGCGCTGGTGCCGGGCGGCGAGTTACGGCTTGAATGGGTGTTGGCCGCCGCGGTCGCCGGCGCATTGCTCGGGGATGGATCGGCGTTCTGGATCGGGCATCGCGCCCAGCGCGAAATCCTCAGCGCCTGGCCAATGAAAAATTATCCGCGCGTGGTCGCGCAGAGCGAGGCCTTCTTTCATCGCTGGGGGGCGCTGGCGGTGTTTTTTGCGCGCTTCGTGCCGCCGATTCGCGCCTTCGTGCCGATCACTGCAGGCGCGCTGGGCATGTCGCCGGCGCGCTTTTACGCCGTCAACATCCTGGCGATCCTGCTGTGGGCGCCAGCGCACGTGCTGCCCGGAGTACTGGCGGTATCGGCGCTGCACCAATACGCCGGGATTCCGCATCATACCGGCATCGGCAAGCATTACTGGATGCTGGCGGTGATCGGCGGCGCGCTGATTGTCGCGCTGGCCATCTGGACGATCCGCCGCAGGCGTGGCGGAGGCGTGATCGAGCCGGCACCAAAGCCGGTTCGGAAGGATTCTCGATAAGATTTTGGCCTGCGATATTCCGGTCGAGCAGCCGACCAAATTCGAGCTGGTCTTCAACCTCAACACCGCCAAGGCGCTCGGCATCGATATACCACCCGCGCTGCTCGCCCGTGCCGATCAAATCATCGAATGAGGCGCCGCGTCGTCGTCCGGCTGTTGGACAGCAGGGCGACTACGCGGATCGATCACGCCGTTCGGTAAAGCACGCGGAACTGCGGTGGCGTCGGATTGACCATCATCTGTGCTTCCACCGGCAGAATCGCGATCACCTGGTCTGCGGAAATGCCCCGCTCGATCAGTTTGGCGTTGAGAGCGTCGATCTTGGCCTCCGTGAATATCTCATCCACGACGTTAGCACTGTTGGAAAACGGAGCACGTTGGGGCGCGGTCATGATCCACTATTCCTTTTCTGTTGAAGTTGCTTCGCTTAGCGAACTCACTCCGCCGCCTGCGCGGTGGGAAGATCGCTGGCGCTGAGTCCCATCCGGGTGGCGACGCCGATGCCATAGTCCGGATCCGCGCGATAGAAATGCGTCACCTGCCGCTTGACGATCTCGACCGGCACGCCATCCATCGCGGCCTTGATGTTGTCGAACAACTGCTCCTTCTGATCGGCGCTCATCAGCCGAAACAGGTCGCCGGCCTGACGGTAGTCGTCATTGCCGTCGCGATGGTTGTAGCGGTCGGCGCTGCCTGAGATCGCGAGCGGCGGCTCCTTGAGGCTGATGTCCTGCACCGGGCCGCCCATCGAGTTGGGCTCGTAATAGGCGTCGGAATTGGAATGGCCGGCGAGCCGCATGGCGCCGTCGGCGTGATAGTGATGCACCGGGCAGCGCGGCTTGTTGACCGAAAGCTGTTCGGCATTGACCCCGACGCGATAGCGGTGCGCGTCCGCATAGGAGAAGATGCGCGCCTGCAACATCTTGTCCGGCGAATGGCCGATGCCGGGCACGACATTGGCGGGCGTCAGCGCGGCCTGCTCGACCTCGGCGAAATAGTTTTCCGGATTCCTGTTCAGCTCGAGAATGCCTACCTCGATCAGCGGATAATCCGCGTGCGGCCATACCTTGGTGAGGTCGAACGGGTTGTACCAGTGCTTGCCGACATCGCTCTCCGGCATGATCTGCACGAAGAATTTCCACTTCGGGAAATCGCTCTTCTCGATCGACTCGAACAGATCGCGCTGATGGGTCTCGCGGTCGTGGGCGACCTTCTGCGCGGCCTCGGCGTTGGTCCAGTTCTTGATGCCCTGCATGGTCTTGAAGTGAAACTTGACCCAGTGACGTTCATTTTTGGCATTGATGAACGAGTAGGTGTGCGAACCGAAACCATCGACATTGCGATAGCTCTGCGGCAGGCCGCGATCCGACATCAGGATGGTGACCTGATGCAGGCTCTCCGGCGACAATGACCAGAAGTCCCACATCGCGGTCGGCGAGCGCATGTTGGTCTTCGGATGGCGCTTCTGGGTGTGGATGAAGTCGGGGAATTTCAGCGGATCGCGCACGAAGAACACCGGCGTGTTGTTGCCGACGATGTCCCAGTTGCCTTCCTCGGTGTAGAAGCGCAGCGCAAAGCCGCGCACGTCGCGCTCGGCGTCGGCCGCGCCACGCTCGCCGGCGACGGTGGAGAAGCGCAGGAAGGCCTCGGTCTTGTTGCCAACCTTCGAGAGCGCAGCGGCTCTGGTGTATTTCGAAATATCGTGGGTGATCGTCAGCGTGCCATAGGCAGCCGAGCCCTTGGCGTGGACGGTGCGCTCCGGGATGCGCTCGCGATTCTGGTGCGCGAGCTTCTCCAAAAGGTGAAAGTCCTGCATCAGGACCGGCCCCATCGGTCCCGCGGTGATCGAATTCTGGTTGTCCGCTACCGGCGCGCCGGACGATGTCGTCATGGTCGGCTTTTCGGTCATCGGTATCTCCTTCGGGTTGGGGGCTAGTTGCCGAATACCTACGAAGGGTTGCCGATCAGGTCTAATCGTATTAATGCTGGCGATAGATAAGAAAATCTGATCGCATGATTTCACTCAAACAACTCAGATATTTCGAGGCCGTCGCCCGCGTCAGGCATTTCGGCAGGGCCGCGAAACAATGCTCCGTATCCCAGCCGGCGCTCTCCATGCAGATTCAGGAACTGGAAAAGACGCTCGGCGTGGAACTGATCGAGCGCAGCCGCAACGGCATCATGCTGACCGAGGCCGGGCGGGACATCGCCGGCCGCGCCACCCGCATCCTGGCCGAAACGCGCGACCTCGTCGATCTTGCCCGCCGGCAGGGCAACATTCTGTCCGGACCTCTGCACCTCGGCGTTATTCCCTCGGTCGCGCCCTATGTGCTGCCGGCCCTGCTGCCGCTGATCCGCGACAGGTTTCCCGATCTCGATTTGCACTTACGGGAAACCCAGACCCATCATCTCGTGGACGAACTGCTCGATGGCGGGCTCGACCTGCTGTTGCTCGCATTGCCCGTCGAGAGCCCGGAAATCGAAACCATCAAACTGTTTAACGATCGCTTCCTGCTGGCGATGCCGAAGTCGCGGCGCATCTCGAACCGCATTCGGGCGACGCCCGATCTTCTTCAGCAGGACCGTCTGCTGCTGCTCGAAGAAGGTCACTGCCTGCGCGATCAGGCTCTGTCGTTCTGCAGCCTCCGGCGCGTCGACAACATCGACACCTTCGGCGCTTCCAATCTCTCGACCATCGTCCAGATGGTGGCCAACGGCCTCGGCATGACGCTGCTGCCGGAACTGAGCATCAAGCTGGAGTGCCGCCAGGACGATATCAGGCTGATGCGCTTCACCGACCCGCAGCCGCGCCGCGTTGTAGGTCTGGCCTGGCGCCGAAGCTCGCCGCGCAAGCGACACTTTGTCGAACTCGGCAAGCTGATTACCTTAGCGACGTCGGCACAGATGCGGGATTCGGAAATGGTCTGACGCCAAGTAGTCTGATGCAAGAGCTTCGAGTTCAGCTCGCGCCGCGCACCACGGTTTTAAGGTAATTATACGCCTTAATGATTTCGATCAGGCGATCTTCGGTGGAGCGGTCGCCGCCATTGGCGTCGGGATGGTGCTGCTTCACCAGCGCCTTGTATTTCGCCTTGACGGTCTCGAGCGTCGCATCCGAGCCGAGCCCCATCACCTGCAGCGCCTTGCGCTCGGCGTTGAAGATTTTCCGGGTTTCGACCTTGGTCTCGCCGGCGGCCCCGCCTGGACCCGGCCGCCAACGGCCGCGGCCGTTGAGTTCGCTGAACATGCTGAACGGATCGGACGCACCCTCCAGATCGGCCTCGGCGCTGCCCTTGCCCTTCTTGGCGCTGGTATTGGCGCCCATCTTCCAGGTCGGACGATGGCCGGTCAGCGCATCCTTCTGGTAACGCGCAACCGCGTCCGCATTCATGCCGGAAAAGAAGTTGTAGGACTGGTTGTATTCGCGGACGTGATTGAGACAGAAGTGCCAGTATTCCTTGTCATTGGCCCGGCCCTTGGGCGCGCGGTGCGGGCCCTTGTTCTTGCAGTCCGGCCATTCGCACATCGCGGATTCTTCGCGCGCCTGCGCCTGCTGCTTCGCGCTCAGCTTGTTGGGCTTGATGCGAATGGAGTCGAAGAATTTTGATGAATCAATCGGCATGACTGACTATGACAACGCAATGCGAAAAGCTTCAAGTCTTGACATTGCGAAACCCTCACTCTCGATGCGCCATTGACGAAGGGGCGGTCATGGACGTATTGCCGCCGCCATGAGCACCAAAGATATTATCACAAACAAGTTGCGTGAAGCTTTCGCGCCGGAAAGCCTCGACGTCACGGACGAATCACATCTTCATGAGGGCCACGCCGGCCACAGGCCGGGCGGCGAGACGCACTTCAGGGTCTATATTGTGTCGCCGGCGTTTCAGGGGAAGAGCCGGGTCGAACGCCATCGCATGATTAATGCAACCCTCGCCGGGGAACTCGCCGGCTCGGTGCACGCGCTGGCGATCAAGGCGCATGCGCCCGGGGAAGCCGGGGGCTGAGATTCCACGCCGTCATGCCTCGCGAAAGCGGGGCATCCAGTAATCCAGGCATCGAAGCTGGAACGCAGGCGGCACACGTACTGGATGGTCCGCATTCGCGGACGATGACGACCTCGGACGCTTCTAAAACGCCGTGCCGGCCCGCTTCGGCTTTTTTTCCTCGACTTCGGCCTCCCGCGTCACCGGCACGATCCGCAACGCGGTAATGCGGTTGCGCTCGCGGCGCAGGACGCGGAAACGGAACCCGTGGAAGGTGAAACTCTGGCCGCGTTCCGGAATCGAGCGCGCCTCGTGGATCACCAGGCCGGCGACGGTGGTCGCCTCTTCATCGGGGAGATGCCAGTCCATCGCGCGGTTGAGATCGCGGATCGGCACCGAGCCGTCGACCACCACCGAGCCGTCGGGCTGGGCGCGGACGCCGGCCACCACCACATCGTGCTCGTCGGAAATATCGCCGACGATCTCTTCCAGAATGTCTTCCAGCGTCACCATGCCTTCGACTTCGCCGTATTCGTCGACCACCAGCGCGAAGTGGGTCTTGCGGCGGCGGAACGCCTTGAGCTGTTCGGATACCGGGCGCATCTCCGGCACGAACCACGGCGGCAGCGCGATGGTGGAGACGTCGATCCTGGATGTATCGCCTTCGGCGGCGCGGATAGCGCGTAAGAGATCCTTGGCGTGCAGCACGCCAATGATGTTTTCGGGCTTGTCGCGCCATAGCGGAATCCGGGTGTATTCGGTGGCCAGCACCTCGCGCACCAGATCTTCCGGCGGCAGGTCGGCGTTGATCATCACCATTTCGGTGCGATGAACCATCACGTCGGAGACCTGCAGCTCGCGCAGATCCAGCAACCCGCCGAACATGTCGCGGTCGTGCTTTTCGACCTTGCCTTCGTGATGAAGAAGATCGACCGCGCCGCGCAACCGCTCGGTCGGCGACAGGATCGGCTGGTTGGCGCCGATCTTGATGCCCAGCGCTTTCATCAGCACCCGGACGATCGCCTCGATGATGGTTAGCAGCGGTCCCAGCAGGTACACCATCAGCTTCATCGGGCGGGCGACTAAAAGCGACACCCGGTCTGGCGCATTGATGGCAATGGTCTTCGGCAGCACCTCGGCGAAGATCACGACCATCACCGTCATCACGCCGGTGGCATAGAGCACGCCGACTTCGCCGAACCACGCCGTGAACAGGCCGGTCGCCAATGCAGAGGCGCCGATATTGCCGATATTATTGCCGAGCAGCAGCGCCCCGATCATCCGTTCGCGCATCGCGAACAGGCTGGAAACCACGACGGCATCGCGATTACCCTGCTTCGCCAGCCGCAACATGCTGGCGCGCGACGCTGCGGTCAGCGCGGTCTCGCTCGCCGAGAAGAACGCGGAGACCAGCAGCAAGGCAATGACAATGGAGAATGTAAGCCAGTCCATGGCGTGATATTCACTTCATCTCTCGTTGGAGCATGATCTTTTCGAAAAAACCGGTTTCCACTTTGCGCTAACGCCGCTTTCCGGGTCCGGATCATGCTCTAAGTCTTACATGCCAGCTTAGCTTTCAGAAAATCGCGAACCAGCGCAGGTTCGACGTCGGGAGCGATGACGGCGCGGCCGACAGCCCTTAACAGGATGAAGGTGAGCCGGCCGCGCTTGACCTTCTTGTCCTGCGCCATCAGCGCCATCAACGCGTCGGCATCGGCAAGCCCCTCCTGGGCAAATCCCGCGATGTCCTGCAAATGGGTCGGCAGACCGACCTCGGCAAGGTGATGTTTGACGCGTGTCGCATCGGATTCGGCGATCATGCCCAATTGCGCGGAAAATTCCGCCGCCAGAACCATGCCTACGGAAACGCCTTCGCCATGGAACAGCCGGTCGGAAAAGCCGGTCGCGGCCTCCAGCGCATGGCCAAAGGTATGGCCGAGATTGAGCAGCGCGCGTTCGCCGGTCTCGCGCTCGTCTCGCGCCACGATCGCGGCTTTGGCGCGGCAAGAGGTGGCGATGGCGTGTTCGCGTGCGGCGCCGCCGGCGAAAATGTCGGCGTAATTGGCCTCCAGCCAGGCGAAAAACGCTTCGTCACCAAGCACGCCGTATTTCGCGACTTCGGCATAGCCGGCGCGGAACTGACGCGGCGACAACGTGTCGAGCACCGCGGTGTCCGCGACCACCAGAACCGGCTGGTGAAACGCGCCGAGAAGATTTTTACCCTGCGGCGAATTGATCCCGGTCTTGCCGCCGACGGAGGAATCGACCTGGGCCAGCAGCGAGGTCGGCACCTGCACGAAATCGACGCCGCGGCGCAGGATCGCAGCCGCGAAGCCCGCGAGGTCACCGACCACGCCGCCCCCGAGCGCGATCACCAGATCGTTGCGCTCGATCTTCGCTGATATCAGCGCCTCACTGACCTGTTCGAGCCCGGCATAGGTTTTCGAACCTTCGCCTTCATCGACAATAATCCGCGATGTGGCAATGCCGGCCTCCGACAGCGACGCCTCTGTTTTCTCAAGCCAATGTCTTGCGACATTGCGGTCGGTGACGATGGCAGTACGCGCGCCGGGCCGCAACGCGGCGATACGGGCGCCCAGCGATGGCAGCACGTCGCGGCCGATGACGATGTCATAGGCGCGCTCGCCGAGCGCTACATCGACCGTTACGGAATCGGAATGTTTCAGTGGCGCAGTCATGGTGTTGCGCCCCAAATGTTCGATGTAACTTTCGCACCGTCGCCGCACAGCCGGGCATGCAGGGCGTCGATGCACTCATCGACGATTTTTTCGTGCGGCACGTCGCGCGACCAGATCGTAATGTCGGCGTGCTGATAGACCGGCTCGCGTTCCCTGATCAGACGCCCGACGGTCGCAGCGGGATCCGCCGTCTGCAGCAACGGACGGTCGGCACGGCGCTTCACCCTGCGCATGATAATATCGGCATCCGCCTTGAGCCAGATCGAAACGGCTTTGCCGCCGATACGGCTGCGGGTCTCCTCGCGCATGAATGCGCCGCCGCCGG
>Ga0208984_1000014_pt1 | contig 22480 bp, 25 predicted proteins | sample MedBloCAOM3_M3_FD_187851 | JGI IMG/M metagenome (GOLD analysis project Ga0208984, IMG submission 187851) | Forest soil microbial communities from El Dorado National Forest, California, USA - Mediterranean Blodgett CA OM3_M3 (SPAdes) (version 2) | ecosystem: Environmental > Terrestrial > Soil >... | reverse complement strand
GAATCGGACCCTGGCCGTATTTTTTGTTTGAGCATGATCTCCGGGCAAACGCTTCGCGTTTGTCCCGAGGGAAAACCGGTTTCCACTTTTCCGGATCATGCTCTAGACCACCGCGTTTTTCGCAATGGCTTCGCGGAAATATGCCGCGCTGAGCTTTGGGGTTCGCTTCTGCGTCTTGAAGTCGACATAGACGAGGCCGAACCGGTTGGTAAAACCGTCGCTCCACTCGAAATTGTCCATCAGGCTCCAGTGAAAGTAGCCCTTGACGGGCACGCCCTCGGCGGTGGCCCGGTGCAGATGAGCGAGATGGTTGCGCAGGAACATGATGCGGTCAGAGTCATCGACGCCATTGGCGGAGATCTCGTCGCTCGCCGCGCACCCGTTCTCGGTAATGTAGATTTCTTTGATGTTCCATAGCGACTGCATCTGCCGCGGAGCCCAATACATCACCTCGGGACCGAGCAAGTGCCACAACGAAAGCATTCGCGGGTGCGATTTGTTGAACGGTATCGGCCGAAATCCGCCAGCCCGTTCAGAAGCCACGACATACGCGGCAGGCCGATAGACATTGATGCCGATGAGATCGACCGGTGAGGAGATGATCTTCAGGTCATCCTCGGTGAATTTCGGCGCGTCATTTCCGGCCGCGGTGAGATAGGCGTCGGTGTACTTTCCCTCAAGGATGACGGTCAGATAACCGGCGTTCATTTCGCGTGTTGCGATCTCCGCAGCCTTGATGTTCTCGGGTGTTTCGATCGCCGGCACCGCCGTGCTGAGATTGTCTGCCGGTCCGCACTTGGTTCCTGCTATTGCGTTCGCGCGGATCGCCTGGACCGCAAGCCCCTGGGCGAGAACGGCGTTGTGCCGGACCTGGTTCAGCTTTGCGTTTGACAGTTTCAAGCCCGGAGCATGCTCGATTCGGACCTTCCTGCCGTCAACCATCACTTCGGCGCCACGGTGGCCTATATCCACAAAGGAGAAGAACTCGTTGATCGTGAAGAAGTGCTTCGTCCGGTCGCTGAGCGCCCCGGCCATATAGCCGGCATAATCCGCAAACGCTTTGGCGGTGTCGCGAGACTGCCACCCGCCCTTGTCCTGAAGCGCCTGCGGCAGGTCCCAGTGGTAGAGTGTCGGAAAGGGTTCGATGCCGGCTTCGAGAAGCGCATCGATGAGGCGGCGGTAGAAGTCGAGGCCCTTTGCATTCGGCTGACCGATGCCGCTGGGAAAGATTCGTGGCCAGGCGATGGAGAAACGGTACGCCTTAACCCCCATATCTTGCATGAGCCTCACATCATCCTTGTAGCGATGATAGTGATCGACCGCGACATCTGCGTTGTCGCCGTTCCTGATCTTGCCCGGCGTGTGCGCGTAGCTGTCCCAGATCGATGCGCCGCGACCGTCTTGTTTTACAGCACCCTCGATCTGAAACGCGGATGTGGCGACGCCCCAGGAGAAACCCTCCGGAAAAGTGGCTGCGGCGCCTTGCACCGATTTCGGCTGACTTTCTGCCGACGTCTGGGCCAGACCGGCCGACGGCGGCGTTGTCATCCCGAGCGCGGCAGCACCGGCAACTTTGGCGACGTCCCGCCTTGTGAGATTGCCAGACATATTCAGAAGTCCATTTGGGAGTGAAGAAAGCCAAATGAGATCGAATAGCTTCCTTCGCGAAGGCGGCCAACGTCAAGCAGCCGGCGCATCTACTTAGCGGCTTCCTTTTCACGAGAAAATTTCTCGTCCACGAAAAAGCCCGCCGGTTGCTGCCGGCGGGCTTAAATCGTGTCGTCGTTACCCCGAGGAAACGAGACGCAGTCGAATAAGAGATCCCGTTACATCCGCGGAAATCTCACATCGGCTTGCTTCACATGGCGCGAAGGTTTTCCGCGCTGGTCTTGCCGCGCACGCTGTCGAGCTTCGACTCGTATGAAAGCTTCTGGCCTTCATTGAGCGAGCCCATGCCTGCGCGCTCGACGGCGCTGATGTGCACGAACACGTCGTTGCCGCCATCGTCAGGCTGAATGAAGCCGAAGCCCTTTGTCGCGTTGAACCACTTGACTGTTCCGGTAGCCATTTTACTTCTCCAAGATGCGCAAATGCGCGCTGTGCCCGCACGACCTTCGCGCGAGCTTGATCCGATTTCAGCGATGTCTTGGGGAGTAGAGCCGTTTCGGCGCGATCAACAAGGCAAACGATTATTCGAATGGAAGGCATTTTACGCTGCTGCTCGTGAAATAGCAAGCAACAAGGGACTGGTCGCGATGAACGGCCGATTGGCGATCGCCCGAACTCGCCGGCGTTCACGCGGGTCAGCCCACGATCCGGACTACTTCACACGAAAAATTTGCATAAAATTTTAATCTCACTGCGCGGTTTAACGTTACTCGAATAATTAAATTCCGCGCGCCAAGGATCTCCATATTTGAAACCATGCGCGCCGCTAAGAGACTGCCTGGATCGGGAGGAGATTAGCGAATGGCGAATCCGGTGTTCGAGGACAATCTAGCGAGAGGCGCGACCTTCGGACACCGGAAGGTGACGCCTCGGGTCTGCGTTGCCGACAGCAAGAAGCACCTTCGAGCATTCCTGACCGACGTGCTTGAAGATCTCGGCTTCGTAACCAGCGAATGCGCAAAGGCCGATGAACTGGGCATGATACTCGAGACCCAACTTCCGGATCTCATTGTTCTCGGCCTGTCAGTCGATGGAATCGAGGCCGGCAAAATTCTTGAAGTCCTGGTGCGCCGGAAGTTCGGCGGCAAGGTTCTCGCCATCGGCGCGCGCGAGTCGATCATGGTCAAGGCGGTGCGGCAAGTTGGCGAGGAATATGGCCTCGCAATGCTGCCGCCGCTCACCACGCCGTTCGCCGCTGGGACTTTGCGCGAGCGAGTTACTATGCTTCTCCCCGAGCAACCAGCACCTAGCCCAGCAGTCCACGTCTCCGAGGCATTGCACGCCGGCTGGCTCGAATTATGGTACCAGCAGAAGGTCGATGCCCGCACACTCGTTCGCGGCGGTGCCGAAGCGCTGGTGCGGATGCGGCATCCAACCTGGGGCGTGGTCCCGCCAGCCTATTTTATCCCGGAAGACGACGATCCGCATTTCCTGCGTTTGTCGGATTTCGTGATTGACCGCGCCATCGAGGATTGGCGCTACCTGCTCGAACAGCAAAGCCCGACCGATATCTCGATCAACCTGCCGGTGTCTTTTCTCAAAAACCGCCAAATGGTGCGGAATCTCTGCCGGCGGATGCCGACGCATCCGGCATTCGGGGGGCTGCTCATCGAGATCAACAGCGCCGAGGTCATTCACAATCTGGATCTGCTGATCGATGTCACGAAAGAGGTGCGCTTTCACAATATTGCGGTCTCGATCGACGATCTCGGTGCCGACTGGCCGGCGCTGATGGGGCTCGACAGCTTCCCCTTCGCCGAACTCAAGGTCGATCGGCAATTCGTCACTGGCTGCGCCAACGACCGGCTGAAACGGACGGTATGCCGTCGCATCATCGAACTCGCCAAGGGGTACGGCGCCCGGGTCGTTGCCGAGGGAGTCGAGACCCGCGCCGATTTTGTCGCGGCGAACGAGATGGGTTTCGACCTGGTCCAGGGCTATCTGTTCGGCAAGCCGATGGCGCTTAAGAAATTCGCGCGCTCTGCCCTATCTCAATCGGTGGTTGTGGCGAGATGATACGGATCAGCGGCGTGAGCGGCTGTAACCATGGGTCGCATTCCGTCCTGATCGAGCAGCTGCGGATGCCGCGATCTCGCGCCCTCCGACGAAATTCCATCCGACCTACGACTGCAGGCGGTCGGCATCGGGCAGCACGAAAAGGCGCGCAATAGGCCGCCTTCGTGCGAGTTCGATCCGATTTCAGCGATATCTTTGGAGGTTGCGAATGAGGACGGCGGCCCGATCAAGAAAGCCGGCTGATCTGTTCCTCGGTCACTACGCGCTCGATATTCTCGGTCTTGCTCTTGATACGATAGCGCGGGCGTCCGTCCGCCTCGATCGGCAGGCAGGTGACAATGGTATAGACGCTTGGCTGCTTGATGACGGCGCGACCCTGCGGCCCCTGAAGCTGGTGGTGGACGTCGTCATTGATCGCGAAATTGTGGGCCATCGCCGCTCTTTCCGTTGAAGACGGGCTTTTAGTCGTAATCGGCCTGCAAGGCAACACATCTTCGTGGATTGGAGCGCACGAAAGCCAGGCTGCCAGCTTAACGGATCGGTTCACGGATTGGATCGGGTAAATATCCGAAAGCATCGCATTTTCGCCCTCGGCTACCTCGGGCTGGCGCCCGGCTATCCGCAGTTTCAACGATATTTCGGCAAATCTTATCGTTTGGCATTCATGCGGGGCAATCTCGTAGCGCACGTCGAATGATCTGGGAAAATTGACGGCGGTCATGGCTGCGGCGGGCGGCCTGACTAGGGTCGCAATGCGCTACGTGATCGCGCCGACCACAACCGGCGGTTGAGAGAGATTTTTGTTTCTCTGACCTGACCAGCCAAGCCTGGAGACCGTAATGAGAACCGACCAAGACATCCAAGAGGATGTGGAGCAGGAATTGCAGTGGGATCCAGACCTCGACGCGACCAACATCGCGGTATCGGTCAAGGATGGCGTCGTGACACTGGCCGGATTCGTCAAGAGCCTTAATGACAAGTACGAAGCAGAATCCGCTACGAAACGCGTCGCCGGCGTCCGAGCCGTGGCCAACGATCTCGAACTGCGTTTGCCGGCGATCGACGAGCGGCCTGATCCTGACATCGCGCGCGACGCCATCGCCGCGATCACGATCCAGCTCCCGATTTCCTTCGAAAATATCAAGGTCACGGTCAGGGATGGTTGGGTCACGCTGGAAGGCCGGGCCGAGTGGCAGTACCAGAAGAATACTGCCGAGAACGCCGTGCGTCGGGTCAGGGGTGTGAAAGGCGTGTCAAACATGATCGCGCTCAAGCCGCGAGCAAAGCCTGCAGAGATCCGGAACAAGATACAGGAGGCGTTCAAGCGCAACGCCGAGGTCGACGCTAATCGCATCGTTGTCGAGACCAACGGCAGCGAAGTGATTCTGAGTGGCACCGTGCGCTCCTGGCTAGAGCGCCACGAAGCCGAACGCGTGGCGTGGTCGGCGCCTGGCGTCACCAAGGTGGAGGACCGGATCGTCGTCGCTCACCCGTGGCCTGCGCATGATCGCAGAACCAGCCCAAGCTAATTTCGTCTGATCTTGACGGCGGTCAACGCTCCCCGCGCTTGTTGCCTTTATCAAATCCACATGACCACTTTGGCGCGATGTGTCGCTCCGACAAAGTGACTGGTCTCAATTCCTCAACTCACCAGGAGAGAATCATGAATCAACTCATTCGCGCTGGCGCAATTACCGTCGCGATTTTCAGCAGTGTCGGCTACGCCGCAGCTCAAAACGCCCCCAGCCAGAACCCCGGCGCCGCGCACGCCGATTTGACGGCAAGGCAGCAACAGGCGGTCAGCCAAGGGCTCGCGGCCTCTCCGTCACAGCCCGCGCCGGCCGGCTCGCAACCACAGGTCGGCAACAAGCTTCCAGATTCCATGACGGCGCAAGCACTTCCGAACGACGTCACCGACCAGGTTCCCGAAACAAAGAATCTGCTCTTCGTAAAGCTGCCAGACCGGATCATGTTGATCGATCCGGATACCAAGCTGGTGACCGAGATCTTCATTGGGGACACAACCACCACCGGTTCGAACGTCAATAGTGGCTCTAACCAACCTTCCCGGTAGCAATCGATCACGATCGGACAAGCGCGTCGATGAGACCGATCGCGCGGTCCGTTCGTTCGATACCGGAGCGAGATCGAAGCCGATTGAACCCGGCTGGCCTTGTTGGCGATGCACCGAGGCCGGCACGGCGCGTCGTCGCACTGTGACGGAGATATGGAGATATGGAGATATCATGAACCGGTCCCGCTCTGCATTCTCGCCTGCGGTCATTTTAACGACCGTCGTTCTCTCACTATGGATCGATCATGCAGCGGGACAGGAAGTCGGCCTTACACCTCTGGAGACCACGGAGGTCGCAAAAGGCTATCGTGCTGAAACGCTCAAACTAAAACCGGTGGTCAACGAGAAAAACGAGACGATCGGGAGAATCAATGATTTCATTATTGGCAAGGATGGCAACATCTACGTTGTCCTTGCCGTCGGCGATTTTACCGGGCTTAGCGGCCACCTGATCGCCATTCCCTTCCGCAGCCTCAAACTGGACGATCCTTCTGGAAATATCGTGCTGCCGGGAGCCAGTCGCGCGGCGCTGGAGAAACTACCGGTTTACGTCACCAAACGGTGAGCGGGCTCCTCCGTACCCTCAGGGCCTCTCGCCGAGGCGCTGATCGGGCTCCCGATCAGCCAGTAGACAATGCCCAACGCGAGGATCGCGGCGGCTAATGCCAGGATCTGCAACGCGTCGGTTTCATTGAGATCGAGAATGATCACCTTCCGACAAATGGCAAGCAGCGCAATCATTACGACCGAGCGGATCTGGACAACGGTTTCGCGGCGCTCGGCCACCACCAGAAGCGATTTCTTGAATTCCAGCGCAATGATCACCGTAAAGATCATACCAAACACTGCCTGGAACGCCGAGTAGTCGGAGGGGTCGAGACTTCCGGACAGAAGGAGCCCGAACAGAATCTTCAGGCTCAGGTTCCAGATGGCCGCAATGACGATAACGGCGATCAGTGCCGTGAGGAACATGATAACGACGTGCTCGAATCGCTGATAAAGCGACAGCAGCCTGAGTTTCTCGCTGGTATCCTTCAATTCTTGCTTGATCGACATCGAAGCCTCCCACACGACACTTCGCGCGATCTTACGCTTTTGCAGGGGTCCCTGCTGGAACTTCGTTGCCGGAAGTCCCGCGCGGACGCTGCACCAGGACCTGCCAGCGGAATCGCCAGGAAAGACACAAACATCATCGGCTTGAAATGATCGAAAGCGGGACCGAGCTGGCGAGCGTAATCACGCACCACCTGCCTGAAGGGCGTGACATGCTCGACGACGAGCGCGGCCTGCGTGATGGCCGAATTGCGCACATCGAGAGATGTTCTGTCGCACCGAGCCGGTTCCGGTCGGCACACCGTGACCCGATCAATCCCCGACGCCGATCCATTCGCGCCATACGGTCAGCAGCGCCGCCATGATCACCGGGCCGAGGAAAAGGCCAACCAATCCGAACGATTGCATCCCGCCGAGAATTCCGATCAGCACCAGCAGGAAGGGTAGCCGCGCGGTGCCACCGATCAGCGCCGGCTGAATGAGATACTCACCGATCAGCAACGTCGCCGCGCCGAAACCGAAGAGCCCTGTGGCCGCCAACACGGCACCATCCTGAAAAGCCAGTATCAGCGAGGCTGCGCTGAGCGCGACCCACGCACCGAGCGGCACCATCCCTAATGCCACCGTCAGTACTACGAACAGGAGCGGATGTGGCACTCCGGTCAGGAAATATCCGATACCGATAGCAGCGCCTTTCACGATCGCAGCTGCCACAGTCCCGTTCACCGTAGCGCGGATTGCATCTGCGATTTTGCTCGCCAGGCGTTCGCCGGGATTTCCGAGCAGGCGTTCGGCGGTGGCTAGCGCCCGCTCTGCCAGCCAGGTGCCGTCGCGGAGCAACAGGAGCAGCGCGATCAATGTAATCAGGAAAAGAAACAGCCGGTGCAGCAACGCGCCCCCAAGGCTGCTTGTCCATACCGTGATATTTTCGATATTCACACCGCGAAGCCATTCCACCAAAACGTCCGGGTTGCTGAGATTGGTCCGCCACCAGAGATCGAGGTACGCGCCGGCGATCGGCAGTTGCGCGAGCCAGCCTGGGAACGGAATTCCGCTCTCGCGCAGTTGATTAAGCGAGCGCACGAAGGCGTCGCTGCCCTGCGCAATCTGATGCGCCGTCAATACGATGGGCCCGAGTAGAACGAGGCCGGTCAGGACCGTAAACAGCAAAGGAGCCAACGCCTGAGAACGGCCGCCAGGGATGTGCCTCGCGAACCGGATGTAGATCGGCCAAGCGGTGATAGCGATGATTGCCGCCCAGGTCAGCGCCACCAAAAAATCGCGTGCGATCCAAAGCGCGAGCAGCACGATCGCCAGCGCAATCGCGGTTCGAGTGACCACCCGTGCGCGCGAATCGAACGGCAGCGCCGCCTTGTCGAATGGCCGAGGCTCGCTCCCATCATGGCTCGGCATGACGCTCGAATGACGCGGCATCGGCGGTCAGGTCCCGGTCGTGCCAATCGCCGACCCCCGCAGAAGATTGTCCCGGATACATTCCGCGAAATGGCTCATGGCGCTACCCTCCGTCGCAAACGTTGCGGCCCGCAGCAGAGGCTACATCGCATGCCTCTGCACACGTTGATGGCCATCAACTGCCGACGTATTTCCCCGCCACAAGATCTATTTTGCGCGCAGCTTCTTGTGGCTCGCGGTGCCGTCTGCGTCGGCCATGGACTTCAACGGAAGCGGAGGCGCTGAGGGGCAACGAGGCCGTTCATCACCTCCGGCATCGCGCATCAATGCCGTTAAATATCGCGCCGTCGGCCAGGAAGACGAGATTGCTGACGCGCTCATCGAAAAATGCCGCAAGCTCGATGCAAAGCTGCTGGTGATGGGCAGCTATGGCCACTCGCGTCTGCATGAATTGCTGCCCGGCAGCACGACCGATCGGGTCCTGCGTCGTTCGCCGTTTCCCTTGCTTATCGCACACTAGAATACGGATGCGCCTGCTGCCGTTTTCCCTGATCCCGGCGAGGGATTGACGGCCGTCAAGGTGATGCCATGGACGGCATTATAGGGTTGACCAGAACAACGTAGTTAAACTCTGCGGCTCCAGCGGCATGGCACCAGGCGCCAATAGCCTGCCGCACGGGGACGTTCTCGCGTCGGCACAGGGGACAGAGTTCATGGCCGCGGTCGATCCAAGAACGCTAATGTGGACCAGGGCCTGTGAGATGATCGACCGCGCCGAGCAATTGCATCGTCAATTCATCCGGCCGGTCGCCGCGCCGATTCAGGACCTGATCTGGGAACCGCCTGTCGATCTCACTGCGACCGATTCCGAGATCCTGATCACTGTCGCACTTCCCGGCGTCGACCGGGACGCCGTGGAAGTAACCGTCGATAACGACGGCATCTCGGTGGTGGGTTGGCGTCCTCGTGCGATCCCGCCCGGCAGCAACGTTCATCGCCTCGAAATTCCTTACGGAAAATTCGAACGCCGGATCGCATTTCCGGCGGGGCGCCTCCGGCTTGGTCAATCGGAACTCACCAACGGATGTCTCGTGCTGAAATTCTTCAAATAGCCTTTCATGGAAGGGCGGATCGATGTCTGACGCAAACGTGACCGACGACCCCGGCGCCGCAACAAATCAACGCCACCGGGCTATTCCCCAGGATGCAACGATCATCCTGCCGGTTCGAAACATGCTGCTGTTCCCGGGCCTGGTGCTGCCGCTGACGATCGGCCGGCCGTCTTCGATCGCGGCGGCACAGGAGGCGGCTCGAAGCGGCCGCAAAATCGGCCTGCTGCTCCAAGATGACCCCAAGATCGAACAACCAGGTCCTGAACATCTGCGGCGCGTTGGCACCATCGCGGAAATCCTGCGCTACGTCACTTCCGAGGACAACCATTACGTCATCTGTCGCGGTTTGCGACGGTTTCGTGTTGAAGAATTCCTCTCCGGCTATCCATTCCTCCTTGCGCGCATTGAGGAGATCGGCATATCCGAGGTGATGACGCCGGATGTCGAGGCGCGGATGCGTCTACTGAAGACGCGTGCCCGCGAGGCGATCCAGTTGCTGCCGAACCTTCCGCCAGAGATCCCGACGGCCATCGATAGTCTGGAATCGCCATCAGCGCTGGCCGACTTTCTTGCCGGCATTATCGATATACCGGTCCCCGAGAAGCAGGATCTGCTCGAGACGTTTGACGTGACGCAGCTTCTCGACAAGCTGCTGGGGTTACTGGCGAAGCGAATCCAGATCCTGCAACTTTCGAAGGAAATCGGCGAGCAGACACAGCAGACCCTGTCATCGCAGCAGCGCGAGCACATTCTTCGCGAACAACTTCGCCAGATCCAGAAGGAACTGGGCGACGACGACGTAAAATCCGCGGAATTGAAGGAACTCGCCGCCAAGATCGAACGAGCGGGAATGCCGAAGGACGCCGAGGAGCAGGCGAGGAGGGAATTGAAACGGCTCGAACGCATGCCGGAAGCCGCGGCCGAATACGGAATGACGCGGACCTATCTCGAATGGCTGATCGAACTGCCCTGGTCAAAGCTCGATCCCGAGCGCATCGATATCGCCGAAGCACGGCGTATTCTCGACGAAGATCATTATGGCCTTGAGAAAGTGAAGCGGCGTATTCTCGAATATCTGGCGGTGCGCAAGCTGAATCCCGATGGCAAGAGTCCGATACTTTGTTTCGTCGGCCCTCCCGGCGTCGGCAAGACTTCGCTTGGCCAAAGCATCGCCCGTGCGATCGACCGCAAATTCGTCCGGCTCAGCCTCGGTGGCGTCCACGATGAAAGCGAAATACGCGGGCACCGGCGCACCTATATCGGCGCGTTGCCCGGAAACATCATCCAGTCCATCCACAAGGCTGGCACGCGCAATCCGGTGATGATGCTGGATGAGTTGGACAAGCTGGGCGCAGGATTTCATGGCGATCCCTCGGCAGCGCTGCTGGAAGTTCTCGATCCCGAACAAAATGCAACTTTCCGCGACAACTACCTCGCCGTTGCCTTCGATCTCTCGAAGGTTCTGTTCATCGGCACCGCCAATATTGTCGACAATATTCCACCCGCGGTGCGCGACCGGATGGAAATCATCGAGATGCCGGGCTACATCGAGGATGAGAAGCTGGCGATTGCGCAACGCTATCTCATCAAGCGCCAACTGGCATCGGCGGGACTGACCGAGGAACAATGCAAGATTACGGACGACGTCTTGCTCTCTGTCATCCGCGACTATACGCGCGAAGCCGGCGTGCGGAACCTCGAACGCCAGATCGGGGCAATTTGCCGGCACGCCGCGATGCGCATCGCTGAGGGCAATGCGACGGCCGTGGTCATCACGGTGGCGGATCTTCACGCAATTCTGGGCCCGAGGCGTTTTGAGCCGGAAATCGCAATGCGCACCAGCGTGCCGGGTGTTGCTACCGGTCTCGCCTGGACCCCTGCGGGGGGCGATATTCTGTTCGTGGAGGCGACCAGCATTCCCGGCCGAGGCAAGCTGATACTCACCGGCCAGTTGGGCGATGTGATGAAGGAAAGCGCGCAGGCCGCGCTCACGTTGGTCAAGTCGCGCGCCGCCGAATTCGGTATCGACACGGTCGAACTACAGAAGTCCGACGTCCATGTTCATGTTCCGGCCGGAGCCATTCCCAAGGATGGGCCGAGCGCAGGTGTCGCGATATTTCTGGCGCTAACGTCGCTTCTGACCGGGCGCACGATCCGGAGCGATACAGCGATGACCGGCGAAATCTCGCTGCGCGGTTTGGTGCTTCCGATTGGCGGCGTGAAGGAGAAGGTCCTGGCCGCGATCCAGGCCGGGATCGCCACCGTCATGCTTCCAGCCCGCAACCGCAAGGACATCGAGGACGTGCCGGAAAAGGCGCGCAACCGGATTCGCTTCGTCTGGCTTGAGCGCGTTGACGATGCGATCGACGCCGCCCTCAACCCTCCGGAAACGCAGGAGCCGGGCATGCCCCGCACGTCACACAGGGCACCGGCGGAAAGACAGGCGGCGCGTTCCCGATAGCCTGCAGGATCGACGATCCTGGACCGCCGCGCCCCGCATTTGGATCCGTGAAATTGACCGACGTCAGCGCCGCGGTCGGCAATCTCTTTCATGGAGATGGAAGGCCCACCGCGAGATTGCTGTCATGCTCTACCATACCGACCATGTTGTTGCTCCACGGCATCACACGATGCATGTGCCCCGCACGATGTTCGCTGCGGCTATCGACCGTTTTGGTGGACCGGAGGTAATCACTGCCCACGCCTTGCCGGTGCCGCCAGTTGATGCCGGTGAAGTCCTGATCGCCGTCGATACCGCGGGCGTTGGCCGATGGGACGCGGACGTCCGGCAAGGGTTTTATGCCGGCCGCAAACCGCATTTTCCGCTCGTTCTCGGCTTCGACGGCGCCGGCGTGGTGGCCGCGGTCGGACCGCGGGTGCGGCGGCTGAAAGTGGGCGATGAAGTCTATTCCTACAACTGGCAGAATCCGAAGGGCGGCTTTTACGCCGAATATGTCGTGGTGCCCGCCGACAAGGCCGCGCCGATCCCCAGGCGACTAGATCTGCGGCATGCCGGTGCGATCCCTATCACGGGCTTGACTGCCCTGCAGGGCATTGACGACGCGCTCGGTTTGAAAAAGGGCGAGACCGTGATCATTCACGGAGCCTCGGGAGGAGTGGGAACGCTCGCGGTGCAATTCGCAAGATTTCGCGGCGCGCGAGTGTTTGCGACTGCGTCGGGCAAGGAAGGGGTGGAACTGGTGCGGGAGATGGGTGCGCATGCGGTTGTCGATGGCAAACGCCCCGATATCCACGATCAGGCGCGCCGCTTCGCACCCGACGGCGTCGACGCCATAATGGCTCTCGCCGGCGGAGACGCGCTGGAGCAATGTCTGAATGTGCTTCGGCGCGGCGGCCGCGTCGCACACCCCAACGGGGTCGAGCCAGCGCCGAAGAAGCGGCGCGGCATGACGCTGATCCGTTATGACGGCATCTCCGGAGTTCGCGAATTCGAGCGCCTCAACGCCGCGGTGCAGGCCGCGAGGCTCAAAGTTCCGATCGCGGAATGCTATTCCCTCGCCCGAGCTTACAAGGCGCACGAGCGCCTCGCCGAGGGTCATGTGGTCGGAAAAATCATCCTTTCGGTGCATGACTCGTAACCAGTAGTCGCGAGTCATATCCGATCGCAAGCGACAGGCACGAACCTGCGAGACGGGCATTTGCTAGTTCGGGCGTTCGTTTCGGCTTGCTGCCGGCCGCGCGACATCGCCAAGCAGAGCATCAACGCCGCGATGCTTGTGAAGACGAAGCCACGTTGCCGCCAGCCGAGAGGGGAATTTCGGCGATTGCCGTTGGTTGCAAAGTTTTTCGCTTATGACGCTGAAGAATTGCGCTGGCCCAAGCCGCCGATGTGAGCGACCTGTGGCGTGAGGGTGAGCGGAAATGCGTTCTGGTTAGGGACGAAACATTGGAAGGAGTTCTGCGAGTAAGAGCACGAATTCGATCGATCTCTCGCCGGCCAGAAAATGATCGTGCTCTGCACCTATTCACTGCAAGCAAGCAGGACCGTCGACATGCTGATGTCGCGCGTGCGCATCAATGCTTCCATCGCGCTACGGAACGGCAATTGGGAATTTCTGGAAACTCCGAACTCAAGCAGGCCAAGCAGGAAATCAGGAGACTAAATGGTGCACTGGACATCCTGTCGCGCCTGGACCGAAAGCCGCGCATTGTTGACAACCGTCAACGCACCGATTGTCGCGCATGCAATAAATGAACTCGCGCTGCAAAAAGAAGCAGAGATTTGATTCGGCCATCAACCAGGTTGCGGATGGGAGCATGTCATGGCTGATACAACAACGAATTCCGCCGCTGACGTTCGATCAAATCCGGCGGCACAGACACTCGTTCAAAACTGGTGGTTATTTTTGCTGCGAGGCATTGTCGGCATCATCTTCGGATGTCTCGCGCTGATTTTCCCCGGCCCAACGATGCTGTCGCTGGTGATCCTGTTCTCCGCCTATATGCTGGTCGATGGAGTCTTCGGAATCATCGCGGCTGTGCGGGCGATCCGCCGCAAGGAGGATCGCTGGGGATTGCTGATATTTGAAGGGCTGCTCAATATTGCGGTCGGAATTCTCGCTTTTCTCTGGCCGGGCATTACCGTCGTTGCGTTCGTGTGGTTGATTGCCGCATGGGCGATTGTCACGGGCGGGCTGATGACGGCTGCGGGCTTTCGGTTGAACATAGACCATGGCCGATGGTGGCTGGTTCTGGGCGGGCTATTGTCTCTCGCCTATGGCGTGCTGCTTATTATCACGCCGCTGATCGGAGCCATTGTACTCACCTGGTGGCTGGGAGCATACGCATTGGTTTTTGGCGTTGCGCTGGTCATATTCTCTTTCAAACTCAGGTCGCGGCAGCATGAACGGGTCAACCCCACTGCGGTCGGAACAACCGCCTAGGCGGGCATTCGATGACGTCCAGGACATTGCACCGTCGAGGCCGAAAAGGCCGGGCAAATGCCCGGCCTTTTCGAAATATTGAGACGACAGACATTGAAACGATCGCGATCACCGACGAAGTCGCTCAAAGCCTGATCGATACTTTTCCTGCGAGTGATCCGCCGGCCTGGATCCCCTTGGCCCGTGTCGGCATTCCCAACCGACAAAAGACGTCCCGCCCCGCGCCAAAAGAACGACATCGCTGATCGAAGTAGTGTGGATAGCTCGCCTTCAAATTGCGCCAACAATGTACGGTAGACGACATAGGATCCCCTTTTTACGCGGGGACCAGCGCCTCGCGATGCGAAATCCAATTTACGTTGCCAACTCCGAAAGACAGGTATCAAATTCATCCGGGCCACTGCGAAAATAACCAAGGCGCAAGCAATGCCGTGGACCGAGCAGCTTGCAAATCCCGAGGAATTGCGACGTTGCATCCGCGATTTGGTCGCGCTCTCAACGCTCCCTGCCGCGTGGCGGAACTATGACATGCGTCAGATCGGGGACAGCATTGTGGCCGCGCTGGTCTCGATGCTGGACGCTGATTTCGTTTTCATTGTACTCCCCAGCCATGGCAATCAAAACGAGTTGATCCGCAGTGACCCGAAGCTAAATCCTGCCCGTCTGGATAATGTGCGGACGATGCTGCAGAGCAAAAAAGCGACGCTCAGCGGTGAACAGGAATTTATCGCTGCCGACGCGTCCGGCGGCAACGACCTCCACGTCGTGACCGTGCCAATCGGGCGCGGTGGCGATTCAATACTTGCCGCCGGCTCCGCTCGCGGCACGTTTCCAACCAAAATAGAGAGGCTGCTCCTGAATACCGGGGCAAATCAGGCCGCGATTGCCTTCCAGAAGTGGCTGGGAGACGCAGATAAGACAAGGTTTACAACCTTGGTGCAGCGAACGACCGATTTCATCGGTATCGCCTCGCTCAGCGGTCGGGTTCAGTATGTTAATCCGGCAGGCCTTCAATCGTTGGGACTTGCTACCCTCGACGATGCATTACGGCTTCACGTGTTTGATTTCATTTCGCCGCGAGACCGAGAGACAATGCAGCACGAGCTTTGGCCTCTGGTGCTGCGTACCGGCCGGTGGAGGGGAGAACTCGATCTCGTGCATCTTGGATCGGGAGCACCAATATCCTTCCTGGTCGACTGCTTCAGGATCGATGATCCACGAAACGGAGAGCCGATGAACGTCGCAACGGTCAACCGCGATCTCAGCACGCAAAAGAATTCAGAGGCGGACCTGCGTCATCTGAACGATAGCCTGGAACGACGCGTGGAAGAGCGAACAATCGAGTTGGCAGATACCAACAGAAGGCTCGTCGTGGAGAATTTTGAACGCGAGCGAGCCGATTTTCGGGTTCAGAAATTACGCTATGAACTCTTTCACGCGGCGCGCCTCACGGCAGCGGGTCAGATGGCCGCGGCTCTCGCGCACGAACTCAGCCAGCCGCTCACGGCAGTCGTCAACTCTGTCAACGCGGCAAAGCGGCTGATGGCTTACGGAGATCACGCCAGTCTCATGGTAGCGCGGGAAGTCACTGATGAGGCGGCCGGGCAGGCAATGCGGGCCAGCGAAATCATCCGCAGGCTCCGCCAATTCGTCACCCGGGATGAGACGGAAAGACGAATAGAAGAACTGCCTTCGATGATCAAGGAAGCAGGCGCTCTCGTATTGAGCGGCGTTGCTCCTTTTTTGGCACGTCTCAATTTTCGATTTGATGACAGGGCCACGGACGTATGGGTGAATCGGGTTCAAATCCAGCAAGTTCTCGTCAATCTCATCCGGAATGCATTTGAAGCGATGGCCGATCAAGATCAGCGAGAAGTCACTTTGGCGACCAAGCTTCTCGATGGTGACATGATCGAGATTGCCGTCGCCGATATCGGGCCCGGAATTCCTGGCGATATTGCCGGCCGATTGTTTGAGCCATTCGTCTCAAGCAAGCACGATGGCATGGGATTAGGGTTGTCGATTTCGCGCTCGATCATCGAAGCGCACGATGGTCAATTGGTGGCGGAGCGGAAGCCCGAAGGTGGGACCGTTTTTCGCTTTACTCTTCCCTCGGGGGGAGTGGCAGATGATGGCTGAACGAACCGTCTACGTTGTGGATGACGATGCCGCCGTCCTTCGTTCGCTGGAACGGTTACTGAGTTCAGCGAACTTCGAGCCGGTCACCTTCGAGCGTCCGGACCTGTTTCTGACAGCGGCAAAGACGTTCAAGACGGGTTGTGTCCTGCTGGATATTCGCTTACCGGGCATGAGCGGGCTGGATGTCCAGACGCAACTTCGCAAGATCAGAAACGACCTGGCGGTTATTGTCATGACCGCCCAGGGAGACGTTCAAACGGCCGTTCGCGCCATGAAGGCGGGCGCAACCGATTTCCTGGAGAAGCCTTACAGCGATCATGCTTTGCTCGGGGCGATCGAGGCGGCGTTCAGGAACGAAATCCGCCCCGATCGCGACCGCGATATCGCCGACGCCGTCCGGCGGATCGCAACCCTCAGTCCGCGCGAGCACGAGGTTCTTGAGGGACTGATTGCCGGCCACCCGAACAAGTTGATAGCCTACCATCTCGGTATCAGCGTACGCACGGTCGAGGTTCACCGGGCGCGCATGATGGAGCGGCTTGGAATGCGTCAGCTCGCAGAGGCTGTCCGCCTGGGCGTTATGGCGAAGCTCAGCTCCTCGCGATCCGTCAACGAGCGAAACGGCTAGGACGCCATTCGCCCTCGCCACATCGGCTCAAGCCCTTGCTGCCATTGGGCTTTCGCCGACACGGTCTTCGAGGGCGCGCCGGTTCAGAATTTTTACCGTTCGCTTGCCTGCCAAAGTGATCACGCCCCGGTGCCGCAGATCCGTAAGCGAGCGGCAAACTGTCTCGACCGAGACTGCCAGATAATCGGCGATGTCATAACGCGAGACCGGTAACACCACTTGCCCGCTTCTATTTGCGGCACGCCCATCCAGCGAAAGCAGGAAAGAACCGACCTTCTCAAGAGCGGTGAGGCCACCAAGGATCAGGAGTTGGGACTGCGACCGCGTGAGGGACTGGAATGCGACCTCACGGAGTTCCCGCGCGAACTGAGCGTCGCGTTCCGCCAGCAGTTCGACCCGCTGGCCCGGATAGCTTGCCAGCACAGTGTCCTCGGCAATTGCCTCGATCGTTGCCTCACTCTGGCTGTCCGAAACAAAGAAAAAATCCCGCGGCAGCATCAGATCGACGATTTGTCGTCGTCCGTCCGCCCGGACTGCGCATCGCCGGACCGCGCCAGTGATGACGTAGTACCAGTGGCCCGCAGGCCCTGGATTAGTGGGAATTTCCTGGCCGCGATTGCAGGCCATAATCTTGGCAAATGCATCGAGGCGTTTCAGCGCATGAGGCTGCGCCGAAAGTATCCGCCGGTAGAAGTCCGCAGCATGGGTTTTCGTTTTCATAACCGCACCCTTTTTTTATTTCAGGGAATCCGCGCGCAAGGTGAACCATCGCTCGGCAACAACGTTCAAAAAATTCCGCAAATCTGCGTACCGTAAAAATACGTAACGCGGCCACGGATGACGCAGTGCCGTCACAGAAAAGCGGGGGACGAATATTGCAGTGCCGAAAATTGATTGCAATCAACGACGCAAATGCATGCTGCCCGTAAATAGCAGCAGTCCACGAGCCAACCACTCGCGCCCGAGGTAGAAAATGTCATCTATTCTAGCCGCCGGAACCGTTGCCCCGAATTTCACGCTGCGGGTCACCCCCGATCAAAACCTTACGCTCTCGGATCTGAGGGGAAAACCAGTGATCCTGGCGTTCTACCCGGCTGACTGGAGCCCGGTCTGTGGCGATCAGGTGACCCTTTACAACGAGATTCTCCCGGAGTTCCACAAGCACGACGCGGAATTGTTGGGCATTTCGGTCGACGGGGCGTGGTGCCATGCGGCCTTTGCCCGTGACCGCCATCTGCATTTTCCGCTGCTCGCCGACTTCGAACCTAAGGGCGAGGTGGCAAGAAAATACCGCGCCTATCGCGCGAGCGAGGGCGTTTGCGAACGCGCGCTGTTCGTCCTCGACCGGCAGGGGACGATTGCGTGGAGCTATTGCTCCCCGATTGCGGTCAATCCCGGCGCGGATGGAATTCTTGACGCGCTTGAAAAGCTCTCAGATCAGGCAAACGCCCATGGCCACCTTGAAAGCGCCGATCACGCAAAGTGATCACGTCCGCGGACCTGCACACGCGCCTATCATGCTCGTTGAATACGGCGATTATGAATGCCCGCATTGCGCGGCTGCATATCCTGTCGTCAATCGGGTTGAAATGCATTTTCAAGGGCGCATGCGGTTCGTCTTCCGTCATTTCCCCCTGACCGAAGTACACCCCCACGCCGAGATCGCCGCCGAAAGCGCCGAGTTCGCCGGCGCAGCGGGCCTGTTTTGGGAAATGCACGATGCCCTCTTTGAAAACCAGAGCAGGCTGAGCCTTGCGACGATTTTGCTGATTGGCGCAGCGCTCGGGCTTCCCGAAACAACCCTGCGCAATGCCCTCGAGACGGGCCAATACAGGAACAAAGTGCGCAGCGATTTTATCGGCGGCATACGCAGCGGCGTCAACGGCACACCGGCCTTTTTTATCAATGGTGTGCGGCATGACGGTGCTTACGATTATGCCTCCCTGGTGTCGGGAATCCAGATGCGCCTCGCCGCCGATACGAGTGCATAACGGATTTGCGAAGAAGCTGGTCCGATCAACGTGAGATCCAAAAAAGGTTCTTCGAGAATTGACAAGGGTCAGTGCTGCTTCGAGGTCTGCGGATTATCTCCGCAACTATCGTCAAACCCTCAGGAGAGAGCCATGGTTGCCTTCACAGGATACCGAACGCCCCCAAAAACCGGGGTTGATGCGGCTTTCGCATCGCCGAGTACGTACGACCACACTGTTGGGGCACGACGACGCTCTCCCGACTGGATCATTTGGCCGGCGCTCGCGATGGTGCTGGCGGCCGGCATTGTTCTCGCGACCGGTCCTGCGCTGCCGCAAGCCGGGGTGCAACTCATCAAGGTCGATCTTTCGGTTGTGGCGAAAGGCTATCGGATGAGCAAGCTGATTGGCAGCAGCGTCATCAACGACAAGAACGAAAAGATCGGCACCGTCGATGATGTGATTGCAGATAAGGAAAAGAAACAGTTGAGTTTCGCAGTGCTTCAGGTGGGTGGCTTCCTCGGCTTGGGCGGACGTCTGGTGGCGGTGCCGTATGACAACCTCGTCATCGATGATAACGGACAGAAGATCACGCTGCCCGGCGCGACGAAAGACGAACTGAAGAAGCTGTCCGAATTCAACTATCCGGCGTAATTGAAGCCGCCACCTGGAAGACCTCGATGCAAGGGTCGTCAGACGATATCCTGGAGCGGATCCGCGCCCGCGAGGTGACGGGCGTTTTCCATTCGCGGAAGGCGCTCGTCGCTGCCGCAGAGGAGCTGCTTGTCGCAGGAATCGACCGCGCTGACATCGACGTCAGCGCCTCGTTCGATGAGCTGCAGCGGCGGTTGAACTACCAGTCAATTCCGCCCGCAGATCTTGCCGATATCCCGACGGCCGCCCGGCAACGTTTTACCGGCGAGGACGATGTGCTTAGCACGGAAGCTATCGTTGGCAGCGTCGCCGGTTGCATCGCCGCGATAGCCATGACGTTTTATCTTGTCACGCGAGACATAGGGTCCCTCTCCGTCGGCATCTTCTCGGTTCTGACCGGGCTTGTTGTGGGCGGCGTTGCGATGCTCTGGGTGCGTCGGCTGTTGCAGCGGGAGCGCGCACGGGGATTGGAGAAGCTTTCGGAGGCGCAAGGTTTGCTGATCTGGGTGCGAGTCCGATCCCCGGAAAAAGAAGCCGAAGCCCAGGAAATTCTGACGCGGCACGGCGCGAAAGCCGTTCACGTTCACGAAATCGAACTGGCGAAAAGACCAGAGGATCTCCCGCTCCATTCGCTGCGGCCCGACCCCTGGTTAGGTGACGAACGACTTGGACAGCCGTAGCGCCGCTCCAGTGATCTGAAGTCGCCGGTCCGTGTGGTTCCCGTCGTTTACCGGAGCGGCCGGCGACGTTCGCAACAACCGGCGTTCCGAACGACACCCCCTCACCCTAAAACGATAAACTTGGAGCAGAAGTTGATGGTCGTCATGGCTGCGGTCGTCATCTCCCATAAGTTTGGTCCGCGATCGGCGATACCATCCGGCGATACCATCGGCCGAGTCCGCCAATCCCCTTTGTACAGACGAGGAGCCAGCCATGAAATCCGACAGTGAAATAGAACGCGATGTGCGGGACGAGTTGAGATGGGATCCCGACCTTAATGCCGATGACATTGCCGTCTCCGTCAAAAATGGCGTTGTTACGCTGGCGGGTTTCGCCCACAGTTACTCTGACAAGTTTGAAGCCGAGGCCGCCGCGAAGCGGGTCGCTGGAGTTCTCGCGGTCGCGAACGACATCGAAGTTCGGCTGCCGGCGATCGACCAGCGCCCCGACCCCGATATTGCGCGAGATGCTGTCTCAGCCCTGAAAGCGCAACTGCCGATTTCCTACGATCGGATCAAGGTCATCGTCAAGGATGGCTGGGTTTACCTGGAAGGCGCGGCGGAGTGGCAGTATCAGAAAACCACCGCTGAAAACGCCGTGCGGAAGGTGAAAGGCGTAAAGGGAGTGACCAATTCGATCGTGCTGAAACCGCAGGTGAAGCCCTCAGATATTCAACGCAAGATCCAGGAAGCATTCAAGCGAAATGCGGAGCTGGACGCCAATCGGATTAGCGTCGAAACGAACGGCAGCGAGGTGGTGCTGAAAGGTACCGTTCGCTCCTGGATCGAACGCGAGGAGGCCGAGCGTGTCGCATGGTCGGCACCGGGGATCACCAAGGTCGAAGACCGCATCGTGGTCAGTCCGTAACACCGCCGTTTTATCTGATACGGCGCAACATTCAGCAAACCCCATCAAGATAATAATCAGCAAACCCCGTCAAGGTAACAAGGAGGCTCCCATGAAGTTAACATCACTGGTTCCATTTCGTGAAGGCGGCGGCGGATTGATGCGGCCTGATTTCGGATTATTCGGTCTGCATCGGGAGATCGACCGTCTGTTCAGCGAATTCGCACAGGGGGTGGGTCAGAGCGGTGCGAAGATTATCCCCAATATCGAAATCTCCGAAACCGACAAGGCAATCGAAGTCAGCGCGGAGATGCCGGGGCTTGAGCGCAAGGACGTCGAGATATCGATCGAGGATGACACCCTCACCATCCGCGGCGAGAAGAAGATCGAGGAAAACCAGAAGGACAAGAACGTCCAGCTCAGCGAGCGAAGCTATGGCGTGTTCTTGCGCGTGCTGCAGTTGCCTGCTGGCGTCGATCCGTCCAGCGTGCAGGCAACCATGTCGAACGGAGTTCTGAAGGTCACCATTCCGAAGCCGGCCAAATCCGAGCCGAAGAAAATCGAAGTCAAGGAAGAGGCCAAGCAAGGGACCAAGGAAGCCGCTTGAGATCCCCCAAGCGGTGGCGGGACGCGTTTGCCGTTTTTCCTCCCGACGCGCTTTGCGCGTCCCGCTTATGACCGAAGACAGCAAGGTAGGAAGATGAGCGACGCCAAATTCCGTATCGCGCATGCACCGGTCGACGGGTCGCTTCAATACGTTGAAAGCGGTTTACCGCATCTCTAAACAAGGAGCCTGGTCATGGCGAAGGCAATCGGTATCGATCTCGGAACCACCAACTCCTGCGTGGCCGTGATGGAAGGAAACAAGGCCAAGATCATCGAAAATGCCGAGGGCGGCCGCACCACGCCGTCTATGGTCGCCTTCACCGATGACGGTCAGGTCCTGGTCGGGCAGCCGGCCAAACGCCAGAGCATTACCAATCCGGAAAACACGATATACGCCATCAAGCGGCTGATCGGTCGACGCTATGATGACCCGATCACCGCGAAAGACAAGGAGATGGTCCCCTACCATATCGTGCAGGGCGATAACGGCGATGCATGGGTCGAGGTCAGAGGCAAAAAATACAGCCCGAGCCAGATCAGCGCCTTCATTCTCACCAAAATGAAGGAAACGGCAGAAGCTAATCTCGGCGCCACCGTCACGCAGGCAGTGATCACCGTGCCAGCCTATTTCAACGATGCCCAGCGCCAGGCGACAAAGGACGCCGGCCGGATTGCCG
>Ga0208984_1000013_pt1 | contig 22555 bp, 17 predicted proteins | sample MedBloCAOM3_M3_FD_187851 | JGI IMG/M metagenome (GOLD analysis project Ga0208984, IMG submission 187851) | Forest soil microbial communities from El Dorado National Forest, California, USA - Mediterranean Blodgett CA OM3_M3 (SPAdes) (version 2) | ecosystem: Environmental > Terrestrial > Soil >... | reverse complement strand
GCGCTGGCGCATTCCCGTGGTTTATGGCGGCGAGCATGGCATCGATCTTGAGGATGTCGCGAGGACAGTCGACACTACACCCGACGACATCGTGGCGCGGCATATCGCCGGCGACTACCGCGTCGCCATGATCGGCTTTACGCCCGGATGGTCCTATCTCAGCGGCCTCGAGGATTCGCTGCACATGCCCCGGCGGCAAAATCCGCGCCTGCTGACGCCGGCCGGCACGATCTCGATCGGCGGCGTGCAGACCGGCGTGCAATGTCTGGCCGGTCCGAGCGGCTGGCATCTGCTGGGACGGACCGCGGTCAGAACCTACCAGTTGCATCGCGATCCCACGTTCCTGCTGGAACCCGGCGACCACGTGACGTTTTCCGCTATCGATGCCAAAACCTTCGCGGAGCAAGATCGCGCCGCGGAAGGTGGCGAGATCGTCGCCGAGTTGATCGCCTCATGAGCAAACTCGTCATTTCAGCCATTGGACCTGCGAGTTCCGTCCAGGATGGCGGCCGCCACGGCGCACAGCGTTATGGTCTTACGCCGAGCGGCGCGATGGACCGGCTCGCGCTCGCGGCTGCGAATTGTCTGGTCGGAAATGCGCCGTTTGCGGCGGCGATCGAAATCGGTCCGTTCGGCGCCGCGTTCACCGCTCGCGAAGGTGCGGTTCGCGTCGGGCTCGCGGGCGCACCGCGCAACGCCGACATCTCGGGGCGCGCCGTGGCATCAGATGCATCCATGACGCTAGCGGACGGCGAGACCCTGACGCTGGGCTTTGCGCGCGGCGGTTCCTTCAGTTACCTCGCGATCGAGGGCGGGATTGCAGGCGAGCCGATGTTCGGCAGCCTCGCGGTGAACGCCCGCGCCGGCCTCGGCAGCCCTTATCCTCGTCCATTGCAGGCGGGTGATGAATTGCAGACGGCGCCTGCAAGCGGCGCCGCCGAGCGCCGGATCGATCTTCCTCCCCCCGTGGAGCGGCCGATCCGCGTGGTGATGGGTCCGCAGGACGACGAATTCGGCGACGAAGGTACAAAACTGTTTTTGGACAGCGAGTGGAAGATATCGGCGACCAGCGATCGCATGGGTTACCGGCTTGAGGGTCCCGCGATAAAACATCTGCACGGTCATAACATCGTCTCCGACGGCACCGTGAACGGCAGCATCCAGGTGCCCGGCAATGGCGCGCCGATCGTGCTGATGCCGGACCGCGGCACCAGCGGCGGCTATCCCAAGATTGCAACCGTAATTTCGGCCGATCTCGGTCGGTTCGCGCAAATTCCGGCAGGCAAAGGGTTTCGGTTCAAGGCCGTCAGCATGGCCGAGGCGCAAGCTGAAGCGCGGAAATTCGCGGAATTGCTGCACACCCTGCCCGACCGGCTCCGTCCGATCGAAAGTTTTGATCTCAACATCGAGGCGCTAAGAGATGCTAACGTCGCCGGCGCCGCCGTCAGCGCCGTCGACGCCAGAACCTGGCAAGCTCCATCTGCAGACGCGCTGGCGCACGACTAACCAGAGATCCACTCACGCCAGGGGACAAACATGACGACAATCGATCTCAATTGCGATCTCGGCGAAGGGTTTGGCGCATGGGAAATGGGCAATGACGCCGCCATGATCGACCTCGCTACCTCGGTCAACATCGCCTGCGGCTTCCATGCCGGCGATGCCGACATCATGCGCAAGACCGTGGAGCTTGCGAAAGCGCGCGGCGTCAGCATCGGCGCGCATCCGGGTTACCGCGATCTGCACGGCTTTGGACGCCGGCCCTTTCCCGGCATGAAAGCCTCGGAGATCGAAAACCTGGTCGCCTACCAGATCGGCGCGCTGCAAGCGATCGCGACCGCGGTCGGCCACAAGGTAACCCACGTCAAGGCCCATGGTGCGCTATCGAACGTCGCCTGCGAGGATGACACGACCGCGCGGGCGATTGCATCCGCCATTAGGGCGGTCGACCCCAACCTGATTTTTGTGGTGCTCGCCAATTCGCGCCTGGTTCAGGCCGGCGAAGCTGCCAATCTGCCGATGGTGCACGAGGTGTTCGCCGACCGCGCCTATGAAGACGATGGCTCGCTGGTGTCGCGCCGCAAGCCCGGCGCGGTGTTGCACGATGCCGGGGAGATCGCAAAACGGGTGGTGCGGATGGTGCAGGACGGCGCCGTGGTGTCGGTGACGGGTAAAGTCATCAAGATGCGCACCGACACCGTGTGCATTCATGGCGACACCCCCGGCGCAGTCGATATCGCACGCGGCGTGAGACAGGCGTTGAAAGATGCAAAGATCGAAGTGGCGCCGTTCAAGAAAGCGAGTTAGCGAACGCGCTCAGAATGGGTGAACCGACAGCGTGCCGAAAACGATGGCAGCGATCAGCGCAAATGCGCCGTAGAGCGCAGCCATATGAATCCCTGCTCCGGTTCGCCCGGAAAGGGAACGCGCATAAAGATGCAGGCGGGCTTCCGCCGAGAATTCACGCATGGTCGATCTCCAACGCCTCATCGCCATCAATGGAATACCGTTCGTGGCGGGGTGCAAGGCGAGCCTGGAAATAGCGATATTGACGCTTTGCCAGACTCCGATTGCAGTCAAAAGTTCTCTGCAAGGGTTTCGGGCGAGAATTTTATTCGTTCATATTCGAGGCTAAAAATTAGCCTATCGAGGCGGCTGCTCAACATTGCTCCATCGGCCCCCTATCAGGGTTACGGCGTCCGATCTCGAAAGCCGCCAGATGCCCTGCAATATCGCTGCGGCTGGGATTTTCCAGATCGATCAGACGTCGGGATCGAGCGCATAGATCCTGGCCAGCAAGCTCTACATTTCGCTGATGTGGACGACACCGGTAAAACCCGCTTCCCGCAACCACTCCTCGAGGATCGCGGCACGGATCGGGCTTTCGTGCACAATGACGATTTTAGGAGACGACTCGGCGTCCCTCGATCACTCGCATTACCCTTGAAATACTCATAGCACGCCGCAAACTTGCTCAAAGCCTTGTAATTGCGAGAAATTTGGAATAGCCCCTGCCCATCAACTAGTGCGGTGGATTTGACATTCGCCCCCCGGCTCCGCGAGTCCTCATGGCGAATGTCAAATCCAGGGCCGCACTAGAGTCATTTTTACCCGTGTCCCTTCGGCTCTAACCTTCGCAAAGAGCCTGCCGCAACGGGATGCGAATGTTAGAGCCGGGACACGAGGCAAATCAAAACATGCAACAGGCTGCCGCGCCCAAAGTCAGCTTTGTTTCGCTGGGATGCCCCAAGGCGCTGGTGGATTCCGAGCGCATCATCACGCGGCTGCGCGCGGAAGGTTATGAACTGGCGCGCAAGCATGATGGCGCCGACATCGTCATTGTGAACACCTGCGGCTTTCTCGACAGCGCCAAACAGGAATCGCTTGGCGCCATCGGCGAAGCGATGGCCGAGAATGGCAAGGTCATCGTCACCGGCTGCATGGGCGCGGAACCCGAGCAGATCGAGGCGGCCTATCCGGGCGTGCTGTCGATCACTGGGCCGCAGCAATATGAAAGCGTGCTCGATGCCGTGCATCGCGCGCTGCCGCCGGTGCATAATCCGCATCTCGACCTGGTGCCGCCGCAGGGCATCAAGCTGACGCCCCGGCATTACGCTTACCTGAAGATTTCCGAGGGCTGCAATAACCGCTGCAGCTTCTGCATCATCCCGAAACTGCGCGGCGACCTGGTGTCGCGTTCGGCCAACGACGTGCTGCGCGAGGCGGAGAAGCTGGTGAGCGCCGGTGTCAAAGAACTGCTTGTCATTTCGCAGGACACCTCAGCCTACGGCGTCGATCTGAAATATGCCGCGAGCCCGTGGAAGGATCGCGAGGTCCGCGCGAAGTTCTTTGATCTGGCGAAGGAACTCGGCGAGTTCGGCGCCTGGGTGCGGCTGCAATATGTCTACCCCTACCCACATGTCGATGAAGTCATCGGCCTGATGACGCAAGGCAAGGTGCTGCCCTATCTCGATATTCCATTTCAGCACGCGAGCCCCGAGATCCTCAAGCAGATGAAGCGTCCGGCAGCGCAAGACAAGACGCTGGCGCGGATCAAGAAGTGGCGCGAGGAATGCCCGGAGTTGACACTGCGCTCCACTTTCATCGTCGGCTTCCCCGGCGAAACCGATTCCGACTTCGCCTATCTGCTCGACTGGCTCGAAGAAGCCGAGATCGATCGCGTCGGCTGCTTCAAGTATGAGCCGGTCGCGGGTGCTTCGTCGAATGCGCTCGGCAATGCCGTGCCCGAGGATATCAAGCAGGATCGCTGGAATGCGCTGATGGCGCGGCAGCAAAAGATTTCCGCGCGCCGGCTGAAGCGCAAGGTCGGCACCCGGCAGCAGGTCATCATCGACGAAGTCGGTCCTACCGTATCGAAGGGCCGCTCCAAAGCCGATGCGCCTGACATTGACGGCGCGGTTTATCTCTCGAGCCGGCGTCCGCTGAAGGTCGGCGAAATCGTCACCGCGAAAATCGAACGCGCCGACGAATACGATCTGCACGGCAGCGTAGCCGGGTTTTAATTCTCCCGTCGTCCCCGCGAAAGCGCGGACGACTGGTGGAGGCGATGCCGAACGCGCGCTTGACATCGGCGGCCGTTAGGCTGTATGGCCGGATCATGAACTTCAACCGGACCACCCTCCGCGCCACTTTCCGTCGTCGCTCGTTCGACGATGATGGGTCGCGCCGTGTCCGACGACAACGCTGAACAGATAAATCAGCAACGTTTTCGAGAAGGCCGCACCCGCAAAGTGCGGCCTTCTCGCGTTTTGGCCAACTTTTTCATTTTAACCGCAGGGAGTTCGACATGACCATTGCCACACATCCGTTTGACGCGCTGATGGACATCACGGCGCGACCGCCGACCGTTTTCGTGCGCGGCGAAGGCTCATTTCTGTGGGATGACAGTGGCAAGCGCTATCTCGACTTCGTGCAGGGATGGGCGGTCAACTGCCTGGGCCATTCTCCACCGGTTATCGCCGAAGCGCTTGCGGCGCAGGCAAAACTGCTGCTGACGCCGAGCCCTGCCTTTTACAATGCACCGAGCCTAAAGCTGGCAAAGGCTCTGACCGATCTCAGTTGCTTCGACCAGGTGTTCTTCGCCAATTCGGGCGCGGATGCCAACGAAGGCGCCATCAAGCTCGCCCGCAGATACGGCGGGCTGCATCGGAACGGCGCCTACGAGATCATCACATTCGAAGGCGCGTTCCACGGCCGGACGCTGGCGACCATGTCGGCATCGGGCAAGAAAGCTTTTGAGCCGCTGTTCGAACCGAAGGTGTCAGGCTTTCCCAAGGCACGGCTGAACGATTTAGCCTCGGTGGAGCGGCTGATCACCGACAAAACCGTGGGCGTGATGCTGGAGCCGATCCAGGGCGAAGCCGGCGTCTGGCCGGCGACGGATCAATTCCTGCGCGAGCTAAGCGACCTGACCAAGGCACACGGCTTGCTGCTGATCGTCGATGAAATCCAGACCGGCATGGGCCGTACCGGAAAGCTTTTCCATTACGAGCATGCCGGGACCGAGCCTGACATCATGACGCTAGGAAAAGGCATCGGCGGAGGCGTGCCGCTGGCCGCATTGCTGGCTACCCGATCGGCATCCTGTTTCGAACATGGCGACCAGGGTGGCACGTTCAACGGCAATCCGCTGATGTGCGCGGCCGGGCTCGCTGTTCTTGAGCAGGTTAGCCAGCCGGGATTTCTCAGATCGGTTGTCGATACCGGTCTGTATCTTGAAAGCGAATTGCAGCGGATGTCCGCGCGCCATGGTCTCGGGGAGGTCCGCGGCCGAGGCCTGTTGCTGGCACTCGACTTGAAACATCCGATCGCCGGATCGATCGTCGCGGAGGCGTTTGAGGATGGCGTGTTGCTCAACGCGCCACGATCGGACGCATTGCGTTTCATGCCGGCGCTCAACGTCACCAAGGGCGAAATCGCCGGGATGATCGATTGTCTGGACGCGATCCTTACGAAAATGGGCGCAGCGAGGCGCGTGGCGTAGCGGTTTAAGCCGTCATTGCGAGCGCAGCGAAGATTCCACTCCCCATGGAATCGTCGGTCGCTTCGCTCCTCGCAATGACGAGAGACCACGGCCTAATTCTAGCTCTTTAGGATGATGCCGGCGGTGCCATGAATGTCTTACGGCTTCAAAATCGACGCGCCGGTTGTGACCCGGCTTTCCAGATCGATATGGGCTTTTGCCGCATCCTTTAGCGCGTAGGCGTGATTGATCGGCACGTGCAGTTTCCCGTTGATGACGGCTGCAAACAAGGTGTCGGCGCCCTCCAGTAGTTCCGAGCGCTTGCCGACGTAGTCGTTGAGTTTCGGCCGGGTCGCAAACAGCGAACCGTGATTGTTGAGTTCGGCAATCGAGAATGGCGGCACCGGACCCGATGCATTGCCAAAACTCACGAACAACCCGCGCGGCTTTAAACAAGACAGCGAGCCCGGAAATGTTGTTTTGCCGACGCCATCGTACACGACATCGCAAAGCTCGTTGCGGCTGATTTGTTTTACACGCGCGACAAAATCCTCGTCGTTATAGAGGATGACGTGATCGCAGCCGTTGGCGAGCGCGAGGTCGGCCTTCGCCTTGGAGCCGACGGTGCCGATGACATGCGCGCCGAGTGCGTTTGCCCACTGGCACGCGAGCAAACCGATGCCGCCGGCCGCCGCATGGATCAGGACCCGATGTCCCGGCTCGATCTTGAAAGTCTTGTGCAGGAGGTACCAGACCGTCAGCCCCTTCAGCATCAGGACGGCGCCCTGCTCGTAGGTGATATGGTCGGGCAGTTTGACCAGTTTCTCCGAGGGGATATTCCGTTCGCTGGCGTAGCCGCCGAGATTGAAGTAATAGGCGACCCGATCGCCGGGGTGAAAATTCGTCACGCCGGGCCCTACAGACAGGACCTCGCCTGCAGCTTCATTGCCGGCGATGAAAGGCAGCCCCGGCGCCTTATACAGGCCGGTGCGATAATACACGTCGATGAAATTCAGGCCGACGGCATGCTGGCGGATATGAACCTCGCCGGGCCCCGGCGCGGGCACGTCCACGGGCTCATAAACCAGGGCTTCCGGTCCCCCTACCTTGTGCACCCGCACCGCCTTCGTCATATCAGCTTCTCCTTTGGGATTCTCTTGCGATCAAGCGAAAGCCATCGAGGCCGCGTTGTCAACTCAATGACTGCGCAACATCTCGGGCCGCCGAGCGCGTGTTCCGCAAAAGTGAAGGCCGGTTTTGCGAATCGAATACACGCAATTTTAATGGACAGCCTTTTTGCGGTTACGCTTGGCGAGGACGTTGAAGGCCTCGACCGCCGCCGAAAATACAATGGCAAAGTAGATGTAGCCGCGCGGGATATGAAATTTGAGTCCGTCCGCGACCAGCGCAACGCCGATCAGCACCAGAAATGCCAGTGCCAGCATCTTGGTGGTCGGATGCTCGGCCACGAATCGCGCAGTTGGGCCAGACGACACATACATGACGAGGCAAGCGATGATAACAGCCGCGATCATGATCGCGAGATCCTGCGCCATGCCAATCGCAGTGATAATTGAATCCAGCGAGAACACCATATCGATGACGATGATCTGGATAATCACCCAGAAGAACGCGCTGGCCCTTGGCGCATCACCGTTCTCTTCGTCGCGCGCTTCCACCTCAGCATGGATTTCGTGGGTCGCCTTTGCGATCAAAAACAACCCGCCGCCGATCAGGATGATGTCGCGCCACGAAAAGGCCATGCCCTTGACGGTGAGGACGGCTTGCGTCAGGCCGATCAGCCACACCAGCAGGCTTAGCAGCAGGATGCGAAACACCAGCGCCAGTGCCAGCCCGATTTGCCGCGCTCGCTTCGCCTGCTGCGGCGGTATGCGCGCGACGACGACCGACAGAAAAATAACATTGTCGACGCCGAGAACGATTTCCAGCGCTGTCAGGGTCAACAATGCTGCCCATGCTTCCGGGCTGGTCAACAACTCGATCATGCGTTGAATGATCTCACGAGCCGGATGATTGCATCGCTGCCCACGATATAGGCGGCGATCGCGCACAGTGCGATGGTTACGGGCGCACCGACGTCGAAATCGACCGCCAGCGTGATAATCGCAAGCACCGCCCAAACGGCAAGCAACGACAGTGTAAGCCCTCGCAGTCGCACCACGCGAATTGGGTGAACGACGTGGAAAGGAACAAACGTCAGCGCAATCAGAATGGCGACCGCAAGGCTCGAAAGCGCTGGCGGCAAACGCAGCAGGAACAGATAAAACGCTGCGGCATTCCATAGCGCCGGAAACCCGCGAAAATGATTGTCCGCGGCCTTCATGCGGCGATCTGCGAAATAGAGCGCGCCCGACACGACAACACCGGCGCCCAGCAGCGGCGCCGCCAGCGGCAGCAGCAAGCCGCTTGCGGTGATGGCATAGGCGGGCACGAAGACGTAGGTCACAAAATCGACCACGAGGTCGAGCACCTCGCCCGACCAGTTCGGCTGCACGCGTGCGACATCCAGCCGCCGCGCGATCGGGCCATCAAGCGCGTCCACCACCAGCGCGGCGCCAAGCCACCCAAACATCGCAGCCCAATGCTCGCGCACCGCCTCGAGCAGCGCGATCAAGGCGATCCCTGCCCCCAACGCCGTGAAGATATGTACGGAAAATGCAGCCGCCCGCGATGCCGGCGATGCTGACGAGGAATGCTGCTGGTTTGCCTGGTCCATTTGCCCGGCAGTGCTATCAGGAATCGTCTCGATTTGCACATCCGCGGTTGCGGCGTTCCGCCGCGCAATTCTGTGGAAACATTGAGAGCGCGATGCGGGCTTGAAAATGCCGCCGGGAACGTCAATTGTCCCGATATGAACGATGCTGCGGATACACATGGTACATACGACGTCGTCGTGATCGGCGGCGGGCCGGCGGGACTTACGGCCGCAATTGCGTTGGCGCAAACCGGTGCGAATACGGCCTTGATCGCCCGCCGCTCGCCTTATGCCGACAATCGCACCACTGCGCTCTTGGGCGGCTCCGTCGATCTCCTGCAGCAGTTGGATGTCTGGCCGCGCTGCAACCACAAGGCCGCGCCCTTGCAAGCGATGCGGCTGGTTGACGATACCGGCCGCCTGATCCGGGCACCCGAGGTCAGGTTTTCCTGCGACGAAATCGGTCTCGACGTGTTCGGCTATAACATCGATAATCGTGCGCTGACGATCGCGCTGGAGGAACGCGCGGCCGAGCTTTCCGATCTGACGCGGTTCGACGATGAGGCGGATACGATCAGCCCGGAAGACGCTGATGTTGCAATTCGTACCGGCCGCGGAAAATCACTGTCTGCGCGCCTGGTGGTCGGCGCCGACGGACGGCAATCGCTGTGCCGCGAGGCCGCGGGCATCGGGGTCAGGCGCCGCGAACTCAACCAGGCAGCGCTGACCTTCAATGTCAGCCATTCGCGGCCACATCGAAATATCTCCACAGAGTTTCACACCCCGCAAGGTCCATGCGTATTTGTGCCGCTGCCCGGCGGCCGCTGCAGCGTGGTGTGGGTCGCGGCGCCAAAGGAAGCCGAACGGCTGATCGCGTTGAGCGATGACGAACTGTCTGTGGCCGCGGAAACGCAATCGCATTCCATTCTCGGTCGCATCCGTGTCGAGCCGGGACGCCATCTGTTCCCGCTTGCGATCGAGCAGCCCAGACAACTCGCGCACCGTCGCATTGCGCTGGTCGGCGAGGCCGCGCATGTGCTGCCGCCGATCGGCGCGCAGGGCTTGAACATGGGATTGCGCGATGCCACCGATCTCGCCGATATCGTGCGCGACGCAATGCTGTCTGGCGAAGACCCCGGCTCGCCTCAGGTGCTCAATCGTTATGACTCAGCGCGGCGCGCCGATGTCGCCAGCCGGACCTTCGTCATCGATATGGCGAACCGCTCGTTGCTGAGCGATTTCCTGCCGATGCAAACGCTGCGCGCGGCCGGTCTGCACCTGATCGGTTCGATTGGACCGCTTCGCCGTCTGGCCATCCGCGAGGGCCTGGCGCCTTCGTGGCGAGCGACGCGATGGTGATCCAGGTTCTACGGAAACACAAGGCGACCGGTCTGCATCAGCCACATCACGATGGTCAGCGTGATGACAGACGCGAAGGTCCCGATCAGCACCGCGACGGACGCGGGTTCGACCCAGGTGTCGTTTTGCCGGGCGATCACAAACACATTCAGCGCCGGCGGCAGCGACGCCATCAGTACCGCTGTGGCCGCCCATGGCTGTGGGAACGGCCCCAGCAGCAGCATCAATCCGAATACCATGAGCGGATGGACTAAGAGTTTTATCGCGATGACAGCGGGCACTTCCCAGGGCACACGGCCAAACGGGCGCAGCGCCACCGTCACTCCGAGCACGAACAGCGCCATCGGCGCCGCGGCATTTTCCAGAAACCGCAGCGTATTGTCGATCGCAACCGGCGGATGAATGTGCAAGGCCGCCGCCAATGCTCCAGCGCAAGCCGACATAATCAGCGGATTCAAAACGATCTGTCGCACCACGAGACCGATCGTGTGCAACCAATGGCGGGACTCGCCATCGCTCAACGCGATCAACAGCGGCACAATCGAAAACAGAAAGATGCTATCGCAGCAGAAGATCAACGCGGTTGGCGCGGCTGCCTTTGAGCCGAGCACGGCCAGCGCCAGACCGGGACCCATATAGCCGATGTTGCCATAGCCACCGGAAAGGCCTGCCAGCGTCGACTCCCGAAATGAGAGCCGTCCGACTAACCGACTTGCCATCAAGGCAAGGGCAAAGGCGCTGGCCGTACCGAGGGTGGTCGCAATGAGGAATGGCGGATTGTTGAGTTCCTCAAACGGCGTCTTCGACGTGATTCCGAACAGCAAGGCGGGTAGCGAGACATAAAGCAGGAAGAAGTTCATCCACGCTAAGCCCTGTTCCGGCAGACCCTTGGCCTTGCCACAGGCGAAGCCGATGAAGATCAGGCCGAAATACGGCAGTGCGAGATTGAGAATGTCGACCATGGGCGAGTTTCTTTTTCTTGATTTTTTCAGCCCCGGTTGGGACGTCGGGCGCATCAGCGGTCGCAAAGATTAATTCGGCGGTTTGCCTCTAGCATCGGCCACAATCATGGTCTATTCGACGAGATATGATAAAGACGCGGACCGCCAAATTTCAGATCGGACAGATCGTTCGCCACCGGATCTTTTCGTTCCGGGGCGTGATCTTCGATATCGATCCGGAATTCAACAATACCGAGGAATGGTGGTTGTCGATCCCCGAGGAGGTCCGGCCTCACAAGGATCAGCCGTTCTATCATCTGCTCGCCGAGAATTCAGAATCGGAATACGTCGCCTACGTTTCCGAGCAAAATCTATTGCCCGACGATTCCGGTGAACCGATCCGGCATTCACAAGTTGCTGAGATTTTCGTGAAGGACAAATCGGGCGGCTATCGCCCGCGCAATCCGTCGCTGAATTGAGGAGCGTCATCCCAGGCTCGTAACCCGGATGAAGCCAACGGGTCGCGCGAATGCGCGCCGATGATAAACTCCGCGGAATCCGGGACCAGAGCAACGTCCGCATTGCGCTTCGCTCCATGGGACTACAAGCATTCCTTCACCAAAAAAAGGCGCTCGATTGAGCGCCTTTTTCGTTCGTCGATAACGAGCGGCCCTACATTTTACTTCGCAGCCGGATTGGCCGGAGCAGCGGCAGCGGGCTGGTTGGCCTCGAGCTTCTTGCGCGCTTCCTCAGCGCGCTTCTGCAACTCTTCCTGCAGCTTCTTCTGGGTTTCCTCGAACACCTTCGGGTCGGTCGGCGGGCCATCATAGGCCTTGGCGAATTCGCCGAGCGGCAGAGGCAGCGTGAGCGGTGCGCCGTTGGAGTTGATCGCCTGAACGACCAAATTCTGCCCCTTCTTCATGTTCGCGAGCAGTTCCGGGGTCACTTCGTAGTCCGACATACAGCCATTAGCGAAGCAGATCACATAGGGGCTTTGCGCCGGGGGATTGTTGTCGACGATCACGCGGGTGCCGTGGACCAGCTGCATGCCCAGCGGCAGCGTGACACGCAGGATCTTCTTCGGCTCGCCTTCGGGCTCGATGATCACGGCCGCGATGACAGGCTGGCCGGACTCGATGCGTCCATCCTTGCCGGTGAAGCAAACCTGTTTGGCGTTGGCATCCTGACCCTTCAGGCAGAATTTGGTCCAAGGCGCATAGATCAGCTGAACCTGCTGGTCCTGGGCTTGACCATTCGCCGCAGGCGCTCCAGCCGCCGGCGGTGCCTGCTGAGCGGAAGGTGCGGGCGCCGCGGGAGCGGCTTTCGGTGCAGCCTTCGGCGCGGCCTTGGCCTTTGGCGCAGCCGCGGGGGCACCGGGCGCCGGCGTCGGCTGCTGGGCCCGCGCGTCGGGAGAAAGCAGTACGGCGGTCAATGCCGTGGCTGCCAACAAGGCGAAAACCCGCCCACGTGGCCGGACCGACGCGGCCAAGATACGGAAATTCATTGCGGAAAACCCTTTCTGAACGGGAGTGCCCGAAACCGCTGCAGGCACGACACCTAGCCGTTTGGCCGGCTGTCTCCTTGCCAATTGAGGCGGTTAAGTGACAGGCCCTGCCGTCTTGGTCAATTGCCCGCCTTCATACAGTGGCGTGCGAAAAGATCAATGCCGACAAGCATCTTTGGCACGCCGCGGCCGAATGCCGACGGCTATGATAAAACTCGGTAATGAGCAAGACCGAATTAAATCAGCGTGCTGTGTTGCGGGTTTGCGGATGCTCGCGCCTTCGAGCCGTTGCCTGTGCGGTCCTCGCTTTTGGCCTCTCGCTGGCGATGTACGCCAGCAGGGTATCGGCGGAGGAGAGCTACGCCATCGCCATGCATGGCGCGCCGGCCCTGCCGGCCGATTTCACCCACATGCCCTATGCCAATCCCAATGCGCCGAAGGGCGGCCGGCTGGTGCAGGGCATTCTCGGTACCTTCGACAGCCTCAACCCGCTGATCGTCAGGGGTCTCGCCGTGCAGCAAATCAGGGGCTTTGTGGTCGAAAGCCTGATGGCGCGGGGCAATGACGAGGCTTTCACGCTTTATGGTCTGTTGGCCAAGAGCGTGGAGACCGACGACATCAGGAGCTACGTCACCTTCCATCTCGATCCCAAGGCGCGTTTCTCGGACGGCCAACCGGTGCTCGCCGAAGACGTGCTGTTCTCGTGGGCTTTGCTGCGCGACAAAGGGCGTCCCAACCATCGTCAGTTTTATTCCAAGGTCGCAAAGGCCGAAGCGCCCGATCCGCTCACGGTGCGGTTCGATTTCGGTGGCGCCCACGACCGTGAGCTGCCGCTGATCCTTGGCCTGATGCCGGTATTGCCCAAGCATGCTGTCGATGTCGCGACTTTCGAAGAGACGTCGATGAGGGCGCCGACCGGTTCCGGTCCCTATCGCGTCAGCGCGGTGAAGCCCGGCGCCAGCGTGACGCTGACGCGCAATCCCGACTATTGGGGCCGCGACCTGCCGGTCAATCGCGGCCTATGGAATTTCGACGAGATCAGACTCGACTTCTATCGCGAGGCCAATGGCCAGTTCGAAGCATTCAAGCGCGGCCTCTATGACTTTCGCGTCGAGACCGAACCGCTGCGCTGGCACGACGGATATGATTTTTCGGCCGCCCGCCATGGCGAGGTGATCCGCGAAACGATCGAGACCGGGATGCCGCAGCCGTCGGAATTCCTGGTGTTCAACACAAGGCGTCAGGTGTTTTCCGATATCCGCGTGCGCCAGGCATTGACGCAGCTGTTCGATTTCGAATGGATCAACCGCAATTACTTTTTTGGGCTCTATGGCCGCTCGGCAGGGTTTTTCGCAGGCTCCGAACTGTCGGCCTACGCCCGCGCCGCCGATGACCGCGAGCGAGAGCTGCTGAAACCCTACGCATCGCATATGCTGCCCGGCATTCTCGATGGCAGCTATCGCCTTCCCGTCAGCGACGGTTCGGGCCGGGATCGCGCAACGCTTCGCAGCGCGCTGACGCTGCTGTCCCAGGCCGGCTACGATCTTGACGGCACGGTGCTGCGGCAGCGTTCGACGAAAGCGCCCCTCACCTTCGAAATTCTGGTGACGACACGAGATCAGGAGCGGATCGCGCTGGCATATATGCGCGATCTGAAGCGCGCGGGCATCGAGGCCACGGTGCGCGCGGTCGACGCCGTTCAATTCGATCAACGCCGGCTCGGTTTCGAATTTGACATGATCCAGAACCGCTGGGATCAGTCGTTGTCGCCGGGCAACGAGCAGTCGTTCTATTGGGGAAGCGAGGCCGCGGACAATCAGGGAACGCGAAACTACATGGGCGCAAAAGACCCCGCCATCGACGTTTTGATCGCGGCAATGCTGGAGGCACGCGAGCACGCTGATTTCGTCTCGGCGGTGCGGGCGCTCGACCGGACCCTGATGTCGGGCTTCTACGCTATCCCCTTGTTTAACGTTCGAGAGCAATGGATCGCCCGCTGGAATGTGATAGAACGACCTTTGGCCACTGCGTTGACGGGTTATCTCCCGGAAACCTGGTGGCAAAAGCCGGACCCGCGACCAAAGTGATCCCGTGATCCAGAACAACGCATCGCCGACGATCGACGGATTGTTTCGACGAATCCTGGCACGAAAGCCGGATGCGCTGGCGCTGCTCGATCCGCTCAACAAGCAGCGCGTCACGGGCCAACCGCCAAAACGCCTGACCTTCGCGCAAGCCGACCGCGCGATCTCGGCGCTATCGGCTCATTTCATCGAAGCGGGGTTGCCGAACAATTCCGTGATCGCGGTTCAACTGCCGAACACCGTCGAATTCATGCTGACGGTGCTTGCCGCGCATCGCGCAGGCTTGGTCGTGGCGTTGCTTCCGCTGCTCTGGCGGCAGGCGGAACTAACGGTAGCGCTCAATCGCACCGGCGCCCGGGCGATTGTCACGACGGGCAAGATCGACGGCGTCAGCCATGCCGACCTCGCCATGAACGCCGCGGCCGATGCGTTTTCGATCCGCCATGTCTGCGGCTTCGGCCATGACCTGCCGGAAGGCATGGCATCGCTCGACCTTGCCCTGTCGGAAGAATCGGCCACCACGCGTGCCGTCACACAGGACGGCCGCAGGGCGGCGATGATCTCATTCGACGTGACGGTGGATGGCTTTCGCGCCGTCCCGCGTACGCATCTAAGTTTGATCGCCGGCGGCCTCGCATTGTCGCTCGAAAGCGACGTGCCGCAGGGCGCAACTGTGATGTCGGCATTCGAGCCGTCATCGTTCGCAGGCCTAACCTCATCGCTTGTGGTCTGGTTGCTGTCGGGCGGAACGCTGGCGCTGCATCATCCGTTCGACGGCGATGTGCTTGAGCAGCAGATCAACGAGCATTCCTGCGAAACGCTGATCGCGCCGGCACAACTGGCGGTGCGATTGGCCGCCATCGAGATGGCGTCGCGTCTGCCGACATTGCGCAATGTGATCGGTCTTTGGCGCGCGCCGGAGCAGGTCGCGGCGAGCCCGACCTGGACCTCCCAACACGCTGTCCTGACGGACGTCTATCTGTTCGGCGAAGCCGGACTGTTCAGTGCCCGCCGCACGGCCGACGGCGCGCCGGCACCCATCCTGCCGGGACCGCATGGCGCACCGCGCGACGTCCGGGGCTCCTCGGTCGCCGGTGAGATCTTTCTGACTCCAAGGGGGACACTGGCACTGCGCGGACCGATGGTTACCCCGGCGGCTTACGCTCCCCCTCCGCCGCCGAGCGATTCCCTGGTGGCGCAGCCGCCGCTCGATCATGTCGATACCGACTATGCTGCGCGTCTCGACCGTTCGACCGGAGCGATTTACATTACCGCGCCGCCCTCGGGCATTATGGCAGTCGGCGGATACCGGTTCTTGTCGCAGGATCTGCAGGAATGGGCCAGGCGGCTTGGACAGGGTGCGTTGCTGACGGCGTTGCCCGACCGGTTAAGCGGCCACCGCCTTGCCGGACGCGCCCAGGACAATGCCCGCGCCCGCGAGGCGCTGGCGGAACTCGGGCTTAACCCACTGATGGTGGAAGCGTTTCGCGATCGAACAGAGCCAACCTGATTGAACTCGGATGGCTTCGTTGACGCCACATTAAGACCGGCAAACTAGGATTGGCGCGCTCCATCAATCGCGTTGATCCGAGTTTTTAGATGTCCCAGCAAGGCCCGATCATCGTCGTATCAACCACCGAGCGGCCGTCGTTCGCGACCGCGCTTGACGATGCGAAGATGTTTCCGATCATCGAAACAGGCTGGGCCGATGCCTCACGCTCTGTCGAGCAACTGCAGCCAGCCGCGGTTCTCGTCGCGTTGTCCGACGCCATTAAACCCAGCTTCGAGGCATTGGCGCGACAGATCGCAGCGCGGCAGCCCTATCTTCCGCTGATCGCTATCGGTGCCCAGACATCGCTGCCTCAGAACGCCATTCCTTTCTCGCAAAGTGGAGGCAATTTCGATCGTCTGATTGCGCGCCTGCGCACAGCGCTACGGATCAGAGCATTGCATGTCACCGTGATGCGCCGGCTCGACGACGACCTGGCGGCGCAAACAACGCTGCCGGAAACCGATCCCGCGCGCGACGCCACCGTGCTGCTGGTCGGCCGTGGCGCCGCCTACCCTTCGCTTTCGGTGTCGCTCGGCGAGCGGATGGGAGTGGTCGGCGCGCTCAGCATTGAAGCCGCCGCGAAACAGCTCAATATCCGCGACATCGACGGCATCGTCCTTGGCGAAGGGTTCAGCGCGCGCGTGGTGGATGCCTTCCTCACGGTACTGGCCGAAGATGCGCGGTTTCGTAATTTGCCTGTCGTGGTGACGTCGGATGAAGTGGCGCTGGCATACGATCTGCCCAATCTCGAAATCATATCCGGTGACCCCGAGCGCGTCGCCGCAAACGCGTTGCCGCTGATCCGACAGCATGCTTTCGAGGCACATTTGAGTCGCACGCTGCGGTCGATCGACGCCGGCGGCCTGCTCGATCCGCGAACCGGTCTGCTCACGTCAGCCGCATTCAACCGCGATTTCGCCACCGCCGTCTATCAGACGCTCTCGCGCGGCGGCGGATTGTCGGTGGCTCGCTTTGCCTTCGATCCCGCCCACGCGCGCGCGCAGCTCGACGGCGCGCGGATTCTCAGCCGCTTGATACGGCAAATGGATTTCGGCGCAGCCCTGGAAGACGGATCTGTTGTCGTGGTGTTCGCCGAGACCGATTTGCGCACCGCCCATATGATTGCGCGGCGGCTTTCCAGCGTGATGCGCCATACCAGCCACGGCAAACGCGACGTGCGGTCAGAGCCGGTTGTGACGCTCGCCACCATGCTGCCGACGGATTCGGCGAAGTCGCTGCTGGCGCGGCTTTACGACGAGGCGCGCCGCGCCGCGTCGTGACGCTCCAAATTAAATTCCGGTCGTTTTCGTTTGCATTCTGAACGGGCCGCAATCGCGGCGTGGTGCGCTGCTGATCCGTGGATTTCCCATTCGGCCTCGAGATGCAGGAGCATAAAACGGCAAAAATCGCGCAAGCGCAGCAATCCTCGGCAAGCGGCGCCTTGCTCGGTGAATTACAATTCTCAGTGTCTGCAAGGCTGGCGCCAGGAGGACAAGGTCAGCGAGGCCGCGGGGGAATATGAAGCCATTTTGGTTCGGGCCGGGTCCAGTAAGTAATGCCGGAGTGCTCATCCGACTGGGCGCTATCGGTGCGGTGATGCTGAGCGTGGCCGGGGCGTTCGCTTACACGGGCGGCTGGCTCTCCCCAGTCCGGCTGACCCAGGACAGGATGCTGGCAGCTTTCCAGGAGGCCAACGGCACCCACGCCGGCTTCCGCCGCAACCACGCGAAGGGCGTTTGCGTCACCGGCTGGTTCGAAAGCAGCGGGCAGGCAGCGGCACTGTCGAAAGCCGCTGTCTTCAAGCCCGGCCGCGTCCCGGTGGTTGGCCGCTTCGCGCTCGCTGGAGGCATGCCCTTCCAGACGGATGCGCCTGCGACGGTGCGCAGCATGGCGCTGCGCTTCCTGCCACCCAGCGGCGAGGAATGGCGCACGGGCATGAACAACATCCCGGTTTTCGTGGTGAACTCGGCGCGCGGCTTTTACGAGCAATTGCTCGCCTCTAGCCCCGATCCAGTGACGGGAAAGCCCGATCCGGCGAGAATGAAGATGTTTCTGGCCGCCCATCCGGAAACGGTGCGGGCGTTGGCGTTAATCAAGCAACGCCAAGTCACCTCCGGTTTTGCAAACTCCACCTTCAATGGCCTCAATGCCTTTCGCTTCGTCGACGCAGCCGGGGCCTCCACCCTCGTTCGTTGGTCTACGGTGCCGGTTCAATCCGTCGCGACTGACAGCGCAGAGCCATCAGCAGCAGGAAACAAGAACTATCTCTTCGATGACTTGATCGCCAAAATCGCGCAGCATCCGCAACAATGGCGGCTGATCGTGACGATTGGCCACGCTAGTGACCCGACGAACGACGCGACGCTGCCGTGGCCCGCCAGCCGCCGGCAGATCGACGCCGGCACGGTAACCATCGATCAAGCCTCGAGCGAGGACAGCGGGCGCTGCGCCGCCGTCAACTACGATCCTCTGGTGCTGCCGTCCGGGATCGAGCCATCCGACGATCCGTTGCTGAGCGCCCGCTCGGCGGTCTATGCGCGCTCCTTCACGCTGCGTGCCGAAGAGGCGCATGAGAAGCCGCCCAGCGCGGTCACCGCCCAGGAGCTGCAAGCTGGAGGCAAGTCATGACCACCAAGGCACGCTTCCCGGCTGCGTCCCGGCTGCTGCACTGGATAATGGCACCCATGATCGTGGCGATGCTGTTCATCGGCGTGGGCATGGCCGCTTCGGTCTCCGCGCGCTACGACCTTCTGGTCTCAATCCACCGGCCGCTCGGAATAGCCATCTTCGTGCTGTGCGTGATCCGTATCGTGAACCGGTTCATCAATCCGCCGCCGGAGTTGCCCGATACGGTTCCATCCCTGCAACGCTTCGCCGCCAAGGCATCGCACATCGTACTGTATGCGCTCATGTTCATCATGCCGCTGGTCGGCTGGGGCATGCTGTCGGCGGCGCGTTATCCGATCGTACTCTACGGACCGCTGCGGCTGCCACCGATCCTGCCGCATGATTTGACGCTCTATGCGTGGCTGCGTGACCTCCACACTGATCTCGCCTACCTGCTCTTCGCGACCTTCCTCGCACATTTCGGGGCCGCGCTTTTTCACGGCCTGATCCGGCGCGACGGCGTGTTCGGGAGCATGGCGTCGTGGCGGATCGATCGGAATCCAAGTAGGTCCCGGCTCTCCAGAGCAGCGTGATCGGGACACGCTCGTGAACGGGACACGCTAATGCAAGACCTACGCCGCCTTGCGATCCTCGGCGAGGTTGGCGAGCTGGCGCAGGATTTCGGTTGTGCCGGTCAGACGTTCCTCCGGGGTTTCCCATTCCTGGAAAAACACCACCTTCATATCCGGCCGTACCCTCGCCGCCTGTCCATGCTGGCGGATGAAATAGACCAGCCGGTCCGGCTGCGCGAACTTGTTGTCGCGGAATGTGATCACCACGCCCTTCGGGCCGGCATCGACTTTCTCGACGTTGGCGCGGCGGCAATAGCCTTTGATCGCGGCAATCTTGAAGAGATAGCGCACCTCGTCCGGCAAGACGCCGAAGCGGTCCCGCAACTCCGCGGCAAAATTGTCGATCTCGTCGTCGGTATCGAGATCGGCCAGCCGCCGATACAGCGATAGCCGCACCGCGAGGTCGGTGACGTAATCCTCCGGAATCAAGACCGGCATGCCGACGGTAATCTGCGGCGACCAGCGATCCGCTGCCGGCTCGGCCACGCCGGCCTTGAGGTTGAGGATCGCCTCCTCCAGCATCGATTGGTAAAGCTCGAAGCCGACTTCCTTGATGTGTCCCGATTGTTCCTCGCCAAGCAAATTGCCGGCGCCACGAATATCCAGATCGTGCGACGCCAATTGAAATCCGGCGCCGAGCGTTTCCAGCGACTGCAATACTTTCAGCCGTCGCTCGGCCTGAGCTGTGATTTTCTGTTGCGCCGGCAGCGTGAACAACGAATAGGCGCGCAGCTTCGAGCGCCCCACCCGCCCGCGCAATTGATACAGCTGCGCCAGCCCGAACATGTCGGCGCGGTGCACGATCAGCGTATTGGCGGTGGGGATGTCGAGGCCGGACTCGATGATCGTGGTCGAGAGCAAGATATCGTATTTGCCGTCGTAGAACGCCGACATGATGTCCTCGATGACGGTCGGCGGCATCTGGCCGTGCGCCACGGCGACTTTCATCTCCGGCACGTTCTTGTCGAGAAAGTCTTTCACCGCCGCAAGGTCTTCAATGCGTGGCACGACGTAGAACGCCTGTCCGCCGCGATAGCGTTCGCGCAAAAGCGCCTCGCGGATCATCAGGGGATCGTGCGGCGCCACGAAGGTGCGGACCGCCAGCCGATCGACCGGCGGCGAAGCAATGATGGAGAGATCGCGCACCCCCGTTAGCGCCAGTTGCAGCGTGCGCGGGATCGGCGTTGCGCTGAGCGTCAGTACGTGGATATGGGCGCGCAGCTGCTTCAGCCGCTCCTTGTGGCTGACGCCGAAATGCTGCTCTTCGTCGACGATCACAAGACCGAGATCCCTGAACTTGATCGACTTGCCAAGCAGCGCGTGGGTGCCGACCACGATATCGACCGACCCGTCGGCGAGGTTTTTCTTGACCTGAGAAAGTTCTTTCGGCGCGACCAGGCGCGAGGCCTGCGCGACATTGACCGGAAAGCCCCGAAACCGCTCGCCGAAGGTCTTGCTGTGCTGCCGCGCCAGCAACGTTGTCGGCACCACGACGGCGACCTGTTTACCGTCCAGCGCGACCGCGAAGGCCGCCCGCAGCGCCACCTCGGTCTTGCCGAATCCGACGTCGCCGCAGATCAGCCGGTCCATCGGCCGGCCGCTTTCGAGGTCCTTCAGGGTGGCATTGATCGCACCGAGCTGATCTTCGGTTTCCTCGTAGGGAAAGCGCGCGCAGAACTCGTCATAGACGTGCGGCTGCACCGGCATTTTCGGCGCTTCGTGCAGGTGCCGTTCGGCGGCGATCTTGATCAGTTCGCCGGCGATCTCGCGGATGCGATTCTTGAGCTTGGCCTTGCGCGCCTGCCAGCCGCTGCCGCCGAGTCGGTCCAGTTCGACGTTGGCGTAGTCGGAGCCGTAGCGCGACAGCAGTTCGATGTTCTCGACCGGCAGGAACAGTTTGGTCTCGGCGGCGTAGTGCAGCTCAAGACAATCATGCGGCGCGCCGGATACCTCGAGCGTCTGCAACCCGATGAAACGGCCAATGCCATGCTCGACATGGACCACGAGATCGCCGGCGGCGAGGCTGGTGACTTCGGAGATGAAGTTGTCGAGCTTGCGGCTCGCCTTGCGCGGCCGCACCAGCCGGTCGCCGAGGATGTCCTGCTCGCTAATGACGGCGACATTGTCGGTCTCGAAGCCGGATTCCATGCCGAGCACGGCCAGCATGGCCTCGTTGCGGGGCGTGGCCTGCACGGTGCGCCAGGTATTGACACTGGTGAGGTTGAGCAGCTTGTGATCCCGGAGCATGCTGCCCATGCGGTCGCGCGAGCCCTCGCTCCACAGCGCAATCACTACTTTCTTGCGCAGGGCTTGCAGCGCCTGCACATGGGCGACGACGGCTTCAAACACGTTGACTGAACTGTCTGCGCGTTCCGGCGTGAAGTTGCGCCCCTGCCGCGCGCCGGCGTCGACCACGCCCGTGCTGTCGTCGGGCATTGCGAACGGCGTGAGCCGCGCCAGCGCTATATCGTCCAGCCGTTTGGTCCACTCGCCTTCAGTCAGATAAAGCCGGTCGGGCGGCAAGGGCTTGTAGATGGCGCCGCCGCCGGGATGCTCCATCGCCTCGCGCCGCGCCTCGTAATAATCGGCGATCTGCTTGAAGCGCTCGCGCGCGGCGTCCTCGCCTTGCGGCTCGATCGCAACCGGCGCGTCGCCGAGATAATCGAACAGCGTGTCCATCCGCTCGTGAAACAGCGGCAACCAATGCTCCATGCCGGGATGACGGCGGCCTTCGCTGACAGCTTCGTAGAGCGGATCGTCGCGCTCAGGGGCGCCGAACGCCGCGACATACCCCATCCTGAAGCGGCGGATGGTTTCGGTTACCAACTGAAATTCCGAGATCGGAACCAGATCGAGCGAGCGCATGTCCAAGAGCGTGCGCTGAGTTTCCGCGTCGAAAGAGCGGATCGACTCCAGCGTGTCGCCGAAGAAATCGAATCGTACGGGCTGGTCGAGCCCGGCCGGAAACAGATCGAGGATGCCGCCGCGCACGGCGTATTCGCCGGGTTCGCGCACGGTAGAGGAGCGGTTGTAGCCGTTGTGCTCCAGCCACGACACGATCGAATCCATCGGCACGACATGGCCGGGCGCTACCGATAGCGCCTGCGCCGCGATGATGTCGCGCGCCGGCACGCGCTGGACGATGGCGTTGACCGTCGTCAGAACGATCAGCGGCTT
>Ga0208984_1000012_pt1 | contig 22819 bp, 17 predicted proteins | sample MedBloCAOM3_M3_FD_187851 | JGI IMG/M metagenome (GOLD analysis project Ga0208984, IMG submission 187851) | Forest soil microbial communities from El Dorado National Forest, California, USA - Mediterranean Blodgett CA OM3_M3 (SPAdes) (version 2) | ecosystem: Environmental > Terrestrial > Soil >... | reverse complement strand
ACCGAGGCGATGCCGCGCCGGGCGATCGAATCGATCGAGAACGAAATCCGCTCGCTGTCCCGCCGCATCGATGACACCCGCCAGAGCGGAATCGACGCCCAGGCACTGGCCGGCATCGAACGGGCGCTCAGCGAAATTCGCGAAGTGCTGCGCTCGCTGACGCCCGCGGAGCAACTGGCCGGCTACGACGAGGCGATCCGCAATCTCGGCGCCAAGCTCGATTTGATTTTGCGCGCCAGCGACGATCCCTCTACGGTCCAGCAGCTCGAAGGCGCCATCGCCGCGTTGCGCGCCATCGTCTCCAACGTCGCCTCCAACGACGCACTGGCGCGGCTAAGCGACGACGTGCACACGCTGTCGTCCAAGGTCGATCAGCTTACCCGTTCCGAAGGCAACAGCGATTCGTTCGCCATCCTGGAGCAGCGCATCGCCGCGCTGACCTCGACGCTGGAAAGCCGCGAACGGCCGGTGGTCAGCGAAAGCTCGGAGCAACTCGAGGGCGCGGTGCGGGCGCTGTCCGACCGCCTCGACCGCATGCCGGTCGGCAATGACAGCGCATCCGCATTCGCCCATCTCGAACAGCGTGTGGCCTATTTGCTCGAACGCCTCGAAGCGTCCGCCGATCACCGCGGCGGCAATCTCGGACGGGTCGAGGACGGGCTGCAGGACATCCTGCGTCATCTCGAAACCCAGCAAGCGAGCTTTGCTGCTCTGGCCGAGAGCAGCCGCAGCGGGGCCGAGCCGCCGGCCAGCGGCCTGATCGACATCGTCAAGCGCGAATTGTCCGACGTCCGTTTCAATCAGTCGGAAACCGACCGCCACACCCAGGATTCCCTCGAAGCCGTTCACAACACGCTGGGCCATGTGGTCGATCGGCTCGCGATGATCGAAGGCGATCTGCGCGCGGTTCGCATCCAGCCGGTTGCGCCGCAGCCGGAAATGCCGCCGCCACCTCAGCCCGTCCCGCCGCAATCAGCCGCGCCGCCCGTCGCGATGGCGACGCAACCAAAACCTGAATTGCCGAATCCGGCTTCGGCACAGGCATATTTCGCCACAGCCCCGCGGGAATTCCAGGTCGCGCAGCCTCCGATCCCGGCCGCCGCCGGGGTGCCGCGGGCCATCAGTGAAATTCTGGAGCCACATACGGCACAGCCGCGCGCCGCGATCGAGCCCGATCTGCCGCCGGATCACCCGCTCGAGCCGGGGACACGGCCGAGCGGGCGAGTGCCTTCGCCATCGGAGCGCATTGCGGCTTCCGAAAGCGCGATCAGCGAAATTCCGACGAGCGCACGCGAGCCGGCCAGCACTTCGAGTTTCATTGCCGCCGCGCGCCGTGCCGCTCAGGCCGCCGCGGCCGCGCAGCACGGCGACAAGGCCGCCCGTCCCACCGGCGACAAGGCCACGGAATCATCTACGATCTCCTCCAAGATTCGCTCGCTGCTGGTCGGCGCCAGCGTGGTCGTCATCGTGCTCGGCACCTTCAAGATGGCGATGACGCTGCTCGACGGCGGCAGCTTGCTGCAATTGCCTGCCATGGAGAATGCGAGCGAGGCATCGCCTTCGGTTCAATCGCCCGCGGATGACGGCGCCAAGCCGGCAACGCTGGAGCCGGCGACGCCTTCGATGACCTCGCCGACACCGATCGGCCGGCAATCGCTCAATGGCTCCGTACCGAACGCCTCCGCGTCGGTGCCGATCCCGCGGACCACCCCTACGCCCTCCGCCTCACCGGTATCCGCCAGCGATATCACCGGCACGATTCCGACCACGACAGCGGCGCCGACCAGTCGCAAACTCACGATGGTGCAGGTCCCGCCGACTGAAAGATTGCCGGATGCGATCGGCGGACCGCTACTGCGCGCGGCCGCGCTGAAGGGCGACCCTACCGCGGCCTATGAGATCGGCATGCGCTTCGCCGAAGGCAAAGGCGTTGCTGCGAATTTCGACGAGGCGGCGAAGTGGTATGACCGCGCCGCCCAAGCCGGCGTGGTGCCGGCGGTCTTCAGGTTAGGGACCCTCTACGAAAAGGGCCTGAGCGTGAACAAGGACGTCGATATCGCGCGGCGCTACTACTTGCAGGCGGCTGAGCGCGGAAACGCCAAGGCGATGCATAATCTGGCCGTGCTTGACGCCGACGGCGGCAGCAACGGCGCCAACTACAAGAACGCCTCACAATGGTTCCGCAAAGCGGCCGATCACGGCGTCGCGGATAGCCAATTCAACCTCGGCATCCTTTATGCCCGCGGCATCGGCGTCGAACAGAACCTCGCCGAATCCTTCAAATGGTTCAGCCTGGCGGCGGCGCAGGGCGATGCGGACTCGGTGCGCAAACGCGACGATATCGCCAAGCGGCTCGATGCCCAGTCGCTCGCGGCGGCAAAACTCGCGATCCAGACCTTCACACCCGAACCCCAGCCCGACGATGCCGTCAACGTGGCGAGCCCGGCCGGCGGATGGGACAGTGCGCCGGCGCAGGCGAATCCGGCAAAGCCCGCGGCGAAACCGGTTTCGATCAAGCGCGCCGCCCGCTAATCCGAATTCTTCACCACGTGAGAAATTGCGCGGCGGGCAGCGGTAAAAAAAGGCCGCCTGTCAGGGATTCTTTAGTCCCTCCCATGGTCGATTTCGGTTATGCAGGGGCGCGGCAATTGATCCGCGTTCGCGCGTATTCCGCACTCGATCAAGAAACCATGCCGTGAGCGGTTTCGGCCAGCCTCAGGGCTAAACTCCAAAGTAAACGCGCGTGCAGCTTTACCTTCCGATCGCCGACATTCCGGTCAATGTTTTCCTCATCCTCGCGATGGGCGCGGCGGTTGGTTTCGTGTCCGGCATGTTCGGCATTGGTGGCGGGTTTCTGATGACGCCGCTGCTGATCTTCGTCGGCATCGCGCCCGCGGTCGCGGTCGCCTCGGTCGCCAGCCACATCGCGGCCTCGTCGTTTTCCGGCGCCATATCCTACTGGCGCCGCCGCGCCATCGATCCGGCCCTGGCGCTGGTGCTATTGAGCGGCGGCACCGTCGGCACCGCGCTCGGCGTCTGGACCTTCACGCTGCTGCGCTCGCTCGGCCAGCTCGACCTCATGATTGCGCTGTCTTACGTCGTGCTGCTGACCGCCGTCGGCGCAGCGATGTTCTGGGAAGGGCTGCGCGCGATCATTCGCGTACGGCGCGGCGTGGCGATTCCGATGCGCCGCTCGGGCAGCCACGGCTGGATCCACGGCCTGCCGCTGAAGATGCGCTTTAAGCGCTCCAAGATCTATTTGTCGGTGATTCCGATTATTGTCGTCGGCGTGATCATCGGCTTTATCGGCGCGGTGATGGGCATCGGCGGCGGCTTCATCCTGATCCCGATCATGATCTATGTGCTGCGGGTGCCGACCTCCACCGTGATCGGCACCTCGATGGTGCTGACATTGGTCACCATGGTGTTCGCCACCACGCTGCACGCGGTCACCAACCATCTCGTCGATGCCGTGCTGGCGCTGATCCTGATGGTCGGCGGCGTGACCGGTGCGCAGTTCGGCGCCCGCGCCGGCCAGAAGATTCGCGGCGAACATCTGCGGCTGCTGCTTGGGCTCTTGATTCTGGCGGTAGGAATCCGCTTCGCGATCGAACTGGTGATCCGCCCCGACGATCTCTTCACCATCCGGGAAACCGGAGGCGCCGGATGATCGCGCGCACCTCATTCGCCGCGCTGGTGCTGAGCATGGCCTTCGCTGTCCTGCCCGCGCGCGCGGAGCGGCTGATCGTGTCGGTCTCGAACCACCGGGTCACCGTGACGCCGAACTATTCCGGCGAAGAACTCGTGCTGTTCGGCTCGGTCGAAAAAGACGCATCCACACCGGCGACCCGCACCAATTACGATCTCGTCGTCACCGTCGCCGGCCCGCGCGCCGACATGGTGACGCGGCGCAAGGAGCGCAAATTCGGCATCTGGGTCAACACCGACTACAGGCAGTTTCTGAAAGTGCCGACTTATCTCGCGCTGTTTGCCAACCGGCCGTTCGACGCCATCGCTTCGCCCGAAGTACAGCGTCGGCAGCAACTCGGTCTCAACAATGTGCTGCTCACCCAGCGTGTCGGACCCGACTACGCCGACGTCGTGCCTAACGATGCTTTCCGCAGCGCCTTTGTGCGGCTGCGCTCCGAACATGGCCTCTATCGCGAGGAAACCTCCGCGGTGACATTCCTGACGCCGACGCTGTTTCGCACCGGCATTCCGCTTCCGGCCGAAGTGCCGATCGGGACCTATGATGTCGAGATCAAGCTGTTTTCCGATGGCGCGCTGGTGACGCGGACCGAAACCGCGTTCGAAATCGTCAAGGTCGGATTCGAGCAGTTCGTCGCGAACACTGCCCGCCAGAATGGCTTTGTCTATGGGCTGGTGACGGCATTCATGGCGCTGATGACCGGCTGGATGGCGTCGATCGTGTTTCGTAAGGATTAGTCCCCTCATGTTGACGAGGCACTCTCCCGGCGGCGCACTCGCGCTGTCCGGTGCGCCGTCTCGAACCATGAGGCCTCGTTATGCAGGCGAAGGCGGCGTGAGCCGCGCTCAGTAGCAGCGCGATGCGGCGATGGTGTGCAGCCTATTGTCACCGAGCACATGCGCCATGAAACCCAGGGTCTGGAATATTTTCGCGAACGCCGGGTCGCGAATGCTGAGGCCTCCGGTATAAGCGCCGAACGCCGGCATCACCGCGCGCTCGCCGTCGCAGGCAAAACACCGCCGCTCCATCGAACGTCCGCGTGTGCTAACGCGCACCTTCGGATGCAGATGACCGGCGATTTCACCTGATGCCCCGGTCGGCTCGTGACGAAACGCGATCGGGCCAACAGCAACTTCGCTGGCGACCACGCCGCCCAGATCGGAGGGGAGCGCGGGATCGTGATTGCCCGAAATCCAGATCCAGTCGCGCCGAGCCTGCAACGTCGCGATGGCGTCGCGGTTCCCCGAAGACAGCCGGTCATGGGCGTCGCGGTCGTGAAAGCTGTCGCCGAGCGCAATCACCACGCGCGGGTCGTGCCGCGCGATCACTGCAGCGAGGCGGCCGAGCGTCGCCACCGTATCATAGGGCGGCAGCAGCACGCCGCGCGTCGCAAAACTGGAGCCTTTTTCCAGATGCAGATCGGAGACAACGAGCAGGCTCTCTTCTTCCCAGAACAAGGCACCGGAGAGATCGGCGACCAGGGTCACGCCTGCGACTTTCACAGCAGTGATGCGCGCGGCGGGTAGTTCGTCGTCCAGGGATCGCGCGCCTGCCGTCACGGTCTATCCAGTCGCCTCTTTGACCAGTTCATCGGCGGCTTCCGCCAGCAACTCGTCGGATGCTTCGCCATAAACCTGTTCGCGGCCGATTTCCAGCATCACCGGCACTGCGAGCGGCGAAACCCGGTCGAGTTCCTTGTGGATGATTCGCCCCTTGATTCGCGAGAGCATATCACTGAGCCGACGAATATCGAGCAGCCCGGTCGCGGCATCGGCGCGCGCCGCGCGCAACAGCACGTGATCCGGCTGGTGCTTGCGCAGCACGTCGTAAATAAGATCGGTCGAAAACAGCACCTGACGCCGGGTTTTTTCCTCTCCGGTGAATCGCCGCGCAATCAATCCGGAGATGATCGCGCAGGTGCGGAACGTGCGTTTCATCAGCGCGGATTCCGCGAGCCACGCTTCGAGATCGTCGCCCAGCATGTCAGGATCGAACAGCGCGCCGAGATCAAGTCGGCCCTGCCTGATCATGAACGACATGTCCCCTAACCCCCATACCGCCAGCGCGTATTCATTGGCCACAAATCCGAGCGGCCGCACCCGCGCCCGTTCCATCCGCCGCGTCAGCAGCATGCCGAGCGTCTGATGCGCCAACCGGCCTTCGAAGGGATAACAGACGAGGTAATGCTTGTTGGCGCGGGGAAAGGTCTCGACCAGCAGCTCGCGCGCGCCGGGGACACGCGAGATATGACGTTGCAACGATAGCCAGTCGCGCACCTGGTCCGGCAGCGCATTCCAGGCGCGCCTGTCGTCCAGCAGTTTCCGGACGCGTTCGGCGAGATAGGTGGAGAGCGGAAACTTGCCGCCCATGTAGGACGGCACTTTGGCGTCCTTGTCATTGGCGCGCGAGACATAGACATGGTCTTCCGCAAGCGCTTCGTAACGGACGACCTCGCCGCCGAACACAAAAGTGTCGCCGATCACGAGTCCTTCAATGAAAGCCTCTTCAATCTCGCCGAGCATGCGGCCGCCGCGGCCCAACGCTCCGGCCGATCCCGATCCGCCGCCACGCGAGCGCACCAGACGCACTTTCAGCATCGCCTCCTCGACGATGGTACCGACGTTGAGCCGGTAGCTTTGGCGGACCCGAGGATTGGCGACGCGCCAGCGGAGGTTTTTGTCCTGCTTGATGCGCGCGAAACGTTCGTAGGTTTTCAGCGCATAGCCCCCGGTGGCAACGAAATCGACCACGTCGTCGAAATCGGTCCGCGTGAGACTAGAATAGGGCGCTGCGGTGAGGACTTCGTCATAGAGCCGATCGGACAGAAACGGTTCACCGCAGGCGCGGCCGAGCACGTGCTGCGCCAGCACATCGAGCGCGCCGGTGCGCAGCGGCGGGGTGTCCTGGGCATTTTCCGCTACCGCGTCGATCGCCACTGCGCATTCCAGCACCTCGAAGCGATTGGCCGGCACCAGCACCGCGCGCGAGGCTTCATCGATGCGGTGGTTGGCACGGCCGATTCTTTGCATCAGCCGTGACGCACCCTTCGGCGCGCCGATATTGATGACGAGATCGACGTCGCCCCAGTCGACGCCGAGATCGAGCGACGAGGTGCAGACCACGCCGCGCAGTTTTCCTGCAGCCATCGCGTCCTCGACCTTGCGGCGCTGCGCAACATCGAGCGAGCCGTGATGCAGTGCGATGGCGAGGCCATCGTCGTTCATGCGCCACAGATCCTGAAACAGCATCTCGGCCTGGCTGCGGGTGTTGACGAACACCAGCGTGGTCTTGTTGCGTTTGATCAGATCGTAAATTTCGCCGAGCGCGTGGCGCGCGGTATGGCCTGCCCACGGCAACCTCTCGCGGGTGTCGAGCATTTCGACGATGGGCGCCGCCGCGCCGCCGGCGACAACTATGTCGGCTGCTTCGCTTACGCCGTCGCGTTGCGGGACCAGAAACCGCGCCAGCGATTCCGGTTCCGCCACCGTGGCCGACAGTCCAATGGAGCGCATCTGCGGCGCCAGCCGCCACAGCCGCGCCAGGCCGAGCGACAGCAGATCGCCGCGCTTCGAGGTGACCAGCGCGTGCAATTCGTCGAGCACAATGCGCTTGAGCGACGAGAACAGAAACGGCGCGTCGTCGGACGACAATAGCAGCGCCAGTTGCTCCGGCGTGGTGAGCAGAATGTCCGGCGGATAGCGGCGCTGACGCTGACGCCGCGACACCGGCGTGTCGCCGGTGCGGGTCTCGACCTTGATCGCCAAACCCATCTCGGTAACAGGCGCTCCCAGATTGCGCGCGATATCGACCGCGAGCGCCTTCAGTGGCGAGATGTAGAGGGTGTGAAGGCCGCTGCTACGCAGCACACCGCGTCCGGTGGAAACAAAACTCTTCCTTTCACCTCCCTCCTTGAGGGGGAGGTCAGCAGCCGCAGGCTGCCGGGAGGGGAGTGGCGGCATCAGCGGTGTGCGCTGATACCGCCCTCCCCGGTCCTCCCCCGCAAGGGGCAAGGGAGAAGAAAGCTCCACCAGCGTCGGCAGGAATCCGGCCAGCGTCTTGCCGGCGCCGGTGGGAGCAATCAGCAGCGCCGAACGATCGTCGCGGGCCTTTTTGAGCAGATCCAGCTGATGCTCGCGGGGCGACCATCCGCGCGCCGCGAACCATTGGCGGAAACGGTCCGGCAGCAGTTCGGCTGTTTCGTCCGGAACAGCGGTCAATATCTGGGGCGGCACGCCCAAGACGTAAGCCGTTACGGCCGTTTCGTCGAGGGCGGCAGCGGATCAAAATCGAACCGCTGCCCGCCCGCTTGGCGGTTGCTTATTCCGTGACCGGCTTATCGGAAATATCCCAATCCTTGCCGTTGAAGATCGAGATGTAGAGCGTCTTCATCGGCGTATAGTCGTCAGGGGTATAGCTGTAGGTGATGCCGTCGAGGAAATACGGCGAATGGAATCCGTTGAGATTCGTCGCCTGCTTCAAGACGTTGGCGCGCGTGAGATCGTCGCCGCAGCGGCGCAGGATTTCAGCCATCGTCGCCACCTGACCATAGCCTGCGAACGCGATGGTATTGTCCGGATCGACGTTGGGCAGATATTTTTTGCGCAACTCCTCGAATGCCATGACGTCGGGATCCTTTTCCCAGCGCGGCACGCCAACTTCCTTGGCGTAGCGGATGGCAACGATACCGGCCGCATTCTCAAAGCCCGCGGCACTGAGGATCGAGCGTCCCGTCGATCCCGCGGAAAGCAATTGCAGGGGCTTCCAGCCGAGCTCGGCGACCCTGCGGATCGATTGCGACGTCGCCTTGCCAGTGGTGATGTTATAGAAAACGTCCGCGCCCGATTTCGAGAGATTGATGAGCTGGGAATCGACCGTTGGTTCGGTCAGATCGTAAGTCTGCTCCATGATCACCTTGGCGGTGCCGCCGGCATCCGCCAGCACCTGCTTGAAGGGGCCCAGGAAATCACGGCCGAAGTCGTCGTTCTGGTAGAGAATTCCGATCTTCGCATTCGGCTTCACGCTCACGACATGTTTGGCGAGAATTCGTGCTTCTGTCGGATATAGCGGCAGGCCCGCCATGGTCCATTTGTTGTTCTTCGGATCGTTCCATTTCGATGCGCCGGTGTTGAGGAGAAGCTGCGGCACGCCTTTCGAATTGAGATATTTGTGCACGGCCGTCTGTGGCGCGGTGCCGAGCGAGCCGAACAGGGCAAGCACTTCCTCCTGCTCGACCAGCCGCCGCGTCGCTTCAACGCACTTCGGCGCGCTATAGGCGTCATCCATGGTGAAGAACTTGACCTTGCGCCCGTTGATGCCGCCCTTTTCGTTCAGCATCTGGAAATAGGCTTCGCCGACCCGGCCGAGCACGCCATAGAGCGAGCCGGGGCCGCTATGCGGCACGGTCTGGCCGAGTTTGATTTCGGTATCGCTCGCACCCGGATCGTATTTCTTCTCGGCAGCCTTGACGGATGTGGCGGACGCGAAGATCGTGGCAATGGCGGTGGCGCAGAAGTCGCGCCTCGACTGATTGTTGTTCATTGTTTTTGTTTCTCCCTAGAGACGCGCGCATTGATCTACATTCCCGTGGGCTCGGCAATAGCGGAGTTGCGGCGTTGCGATGCAATACCGCTCCGCTTTTGAAGCATGCTTCACTTTGGCAAAGGCCTATTCAGGCCTTTGCCGCGACCACCACCAGACCGGGAACCGGCACGTTGTCCTCATTGCGGGCCGACAAATCATCAAGCCGCGACAGCGCAAGACCGGCATCGCTAATCGATGCGTGCACATAACTGGAGCCATGTGCATAGCGCAGGCCCTCGCCGAGAATGACCCCTCCCCCATCATGCGTTTCCACGGTGAACGCCAGCAAGCCGCCGGCAGCAAGCACGCGCTTCGCCTCCCGCAGGACGGGAGCGAGATCGGACAGATAGACCATCGCGTCGGCGGCGAGAATGAGGTCGGCGCTGGCATCCGGTTTGCTGCGCAAGCCTTCAACCATCTCGCTCACCTCGACCTGCGCATAAAACCCGGTGCCGCGCGCCCGCTCGATCATGCGCGGCGACAGATCGATGCCGATGAAATGATCGACCTTCCTGGCAAAGGCGAAGGCCGCGAGCCCGGTGCCGCAGCCGAGATCGATGGCGCGCTTGAAGAACGCGGGCTTGCGGACCGCTTGCCGGGCGGCCAGCACGGCCTTGAATAAGAGCGCGGGACCGCGATAGCCGAGATCGTCGACCAGCGCCGTCTCGAACTTCGGCGCATATTGGTCGAACAGCGCGCGCACATAGGCCTGCGGCATCGCGGACAGTTTCTCGGCGCCAAGCAGCATCAATCGCAGGCTCGCGCCGTGCCGATCGTCGGGGTCAGCGATGACAGCTTCGCGAAACGCCGCGATCGCCGCATCGCGCTCGCCGAGTTGTTCGCGAATTTCACCTACCGTGAACCAGGCCGAGGCAAAGCCGGGCGCAAGTTCCGTGGCCTGCAACAGCAGATCGGCGGCGGCGACGAGATCGCCTTTCAGCTGCAGATCGCGCGCAAAATCGAACCGCCGGTCGGCAACCAGATCGCCGGAGGACAGGAATAATCGCGCGGGCATGGCTACACATTCATCATTGCCGGACGCCTGTCCTCGATTCGATCGGGGATGATCCGGCAATCCATCAGATCAGATTCTTTCGGAAGATGGATGCGCGGGTCAAGCCCGCGCATGACGGGTAAAAATCGTCGCAGTACCCCCTATATAACCGAGATGCGCCCGCAAGACATCCTGATGCCCGTTGCCGCCGGGCTGTGCTGCAAGCCCGGCGGTTTCCACATCGATCCGGTGCGGCCGGTCGAGCGCGCCGTGATCACCCACGGCCATTCCGACCACGCCCGGCCCGGCCATGGCGCGGTGCTGGCGACCCAGGAAACGCTCGACATGATGCGGCTGCGTTACGGCGATAATTTCGCCCGCAGCACGCAGGCCCTCGCCTATGGCGAAAAGATCAAGCTCGGCGACGTCACTATCAAATTTCACCCCGCAGGCCATGTGCTGGGCTCTGCGCAGATCGCGGTCTCCTGTGAAGGCACCTGCATCGTCGCCTCCGGCGACTACAAGGACGCGCCCGACCCCACCTGCGCGCCGTTCGAAATGGTTCCGTGCGATGTCTTCATCACCGAAGCCACATTTGGGCTGCCGGTGTTTCGTCATGGCAATGCGGCGGATGAAATTAAAAAACTGCTGGCCTCGGTGGCGCTGTTTCCGGAGCGGTCGCATCTGGTCGGCGCCTATTCGCTCGGCAAGGCGCAGCGCGTGATCGCGCTGATTCGTGAGGCCGGCTACGACGCGCCGATCTATCTGCACGGCGCGATGGAAAAGATTACGCGCTACTACGAGAGCCGCGGCGTGGCGCTCGGCGACTTGCGCATGGTCAAAGGCATGAAGAAAGCCGATCTCGCCGGCACCATCACGCTGGCGCCGCCATCAGCCACCTCGGACATCTGGACTCGGCGGTTTCCCGATCCGGTCACGGCGTTTGCGTCGGGCTGGATGCGGGTGCGCGCCCGCGCCCGGCAACGCGGCGTCGAACTGCCGCTGGTGATTTCGGACCACGCCGACTGGGACGGACTGACCGCGACCATTGACGCCACCGGCGCGGGCGAAGTCTGGGTCACCCACGGCCAGGAAGACGCGCTGGTGCATTGGTGCACGGCCAAGGGCCTGACCGCGCGCCCGCTGGATCTGGTGGGTTACGGCGATGAGGATGAAAGCGATCCGATGCCGGCCGGCGAGGACACCGAGGCATGAACCGCTTCGCCGAACTGCTCGATCGCCTCGCCTATGAGCCCGGCCGCAACAACAAGCTGCGGCTATTGACCTCCTATTTTCGTGAGGTCGAAGATCCCGATCGCGGCTATGCGCTGGCGGCGCTTACCGGCGCGCTGTCGTTCAAGCATGCGAAGCCAGGACTGATCCGCGACCTGATCGCGGCGCGCACCGATCCGGTACTGTTCGCATTGTCGCATGATTACGTCGGCGACCTGTCGGAGACGGTTGCGCTGATGTGGCCGAAGGAAGCCACCAATCGCAAAGCATCTTTGCTGGGCAGCGGGCACAATGGTCATGATGACCAACACCTCCACAACAACCCGCCGCCACCTACCCTCACCGAAGTTGTCACCACGCTTCGCACCCTCGGCAAGACTGAACTTCCAAAGCAGCTCACGCGCTGGCTCGACGAGTTGGACGAGACCGGCCGCTGGGCGCTGTTGAAACTCGTCACCGGCGCGATGCGGATCGGTATTTCGGCGCGGCTGGCGAAGACCGCCGCGGCGGAGCTCGGCGACAAGGACCCGCACGAGATCGAACTGATGTGGCCTGGGCTTGCCCCGCCCTACCTCGATCTGTTCGCGTGGCTGGAGGGCCGTGCGGAAAAGCCGGTCAATCTCGATCCCGTGCCGTTCCGCCCTGTTATGCTGGCGCATGCGATCGAGAATACCGATTTTGCAAATCTCGACGCCGCCGATTTCATCGCGGAATGGAAATGGGACGGCGTTCGCGTGCAGGCGGTCAGCGGTCGTGACGAGCGCGGCACTATGCTGGCGCGGCTCTATTCGCGGAGCGGCGAAGACATCACCAAAAGCTTTCCCGACCTGCTGCCGTCGCTGCATTTGCCGGGCGCCATCGACGGCGAGCTGCTGGTGGTTCGCGATCGCCGCGTGCAGAGTTTTAACGTGCTGCAGCAACGCCTCAACCGCAAGGTCGTCTCACCGAAGCTGATGAAGGAATATCCGATACACCTGCGCGCCTACGATCTGCTCGGCGAGGGCGAAAATGATCTGCGCGTGCTGCCATTTTCCGAACGCCGCGCCCGGCTTGAGGCCTTTGTTGCAAAGCTCGACGATGCCAAGGTCGACCTGTCGCCGACGATTCCCTTCGACAGCTGGGACGCGCTCACCGCCGCACGAACCGATCCCGCAAGCGCAGGCGCAGGCGAAGATGCCGAGGCGGTCGAAGGCGTGATGCTGAAGCGCCGCGACGCGGTGTATTTGCCGGGCCGCCCGAAAGGACAATGGTGGAAATGGAAGCGCGACCCGCACATCATCGATGCCGTGCTGATGTACGCGCAACGCGGCCACGGCAAGCGCTCGTCGTATTATTCGGACTATACGTTCGGGGTCTGGACCTCAGGCGAGGACGGCGAGCAACTGGTGCCGGTCGGCAAGGCCTATTTCGGCTTCACCGACGAGGAATTATTGCAAATCGATCGCTTCGTCCGTCGCAACACAGTCGAGAAATTCGGACCGGTGCGGCACGTGGTGCATGAGCCGGATCAGGGGCTGGTGCTCGAAGTCGCCTTCGAGGGCTTGCAACGCTCGCCGCGCCACAAGTCCGGCGTCGCGATGCGGTTTCCGCGCATCAACCGGCTGCGCTGGGACAAACCGCCGCGCGAGGCCGATCGGCTGGAGACGCTGGAGCGAATGTTGAAAACCGACGCAACGATTCAAGCGTAGCGTTTTCCGGCGAAGCCTGCCCGGACGCGATCCGGGGTGGACACCGGTTCGCATCAAGAAAACGCGTCAAAATGGAAAAAAGGCGGCGGCCGGCTGCCATTGACGCCGACAGCCGGGTTCCCCATCTGCCTTCCACCATACTATAATGCGCAGGTGAGTCCGCGCGGGAGAGACCATCGATGCCCAACGACACCCGAGAATTGCCGGCAGCCAACGACGGTTTCTATCGTTTTCTCGGCGGCTCGCCGCTGGCGGTGGCGTTTCGGCTGATTCTGCTGTCAATTTTGGTCGGCGTGGTGCTCGCCGCCATCGGCTTCGATCCCTGGAATATCGTCAACAGTATCCGGCTGTTGTTTCAGCGGCTTTGGGACCTCGGCTTTGACGCCATCAACTGGTTGTGGCGCTACTTCCTGCTCGGCGCCGTGATCGTCCTACCGATCTGGTTGCTGTCGCGGATGTTCGGCGCGCCGCGCGGGCGATAGAGTTGCGTGCAGGCGACATTTGTTACTTCCCCCATCTAAGGTTACGACCGCGCAGGTCTTCGCCATCGCCGGACCGGCGATGGTTGCGAATCTCACCACACCTCTAATCGGAATCGTCTCGACCATTGCGATCGGACGGCTGGGCGATGCGACGCTGCTCGGCGGCGTGGCCATCGCGTCCGTCATCTTCGATTGTCTGTTCTGGCTGTTCGGGTTCCTGCGCATGAGCACGCTGGCCTTCACGGCTCAATCGCTTGGTGCGGGCGAAACACAGGAATTGCGCGCACATCTGGTGCGGGGTTTTGTTGTCGCCGCGCTTATCGGTACATCCGTTATCGTACTGCAAATACCGCTCGCCGCGATTTTGTTGGGAGCGATGGGCAGCAGCGAAGGCGTCACCCGCGCTGCGAAGATCTACTTCACCATCCGTATCTGGTCCGCACCGCTGGTACTGGCCAATTATGTCGTGCTCGGCTGGTTGATCGGACAGGCGCGCGCAAAGCTCGCGCTTACCGTGCAGATTGCGATCAACGTCATCAACATGGCGGCGACGATACTGCTGGTGTTGGTGCTGGATGCCGGAATCGCCGGCGCAGCGATTGGCGCCGTTGTCGCGGAAGCGGCCGGGCTCGTGCTCGGCGTCTTGATGGCACGACGCCTCACCTATGGAAAACCTGCTGTCGCACGCGCAGCGCTGCTCGATCGTGCCAAGCTTATGCGCATGCTGACCGTCAACCGCGATATCATGATCCGCACCGCCGCGCTGATATCGGCATTCCTGTTCTTCACAGCCCAGGGCGCGCGCGCCGGCGACGTGACGCTCGCCGCCAACGCGGTCCTCCACAATTTCCTTTTGATCAGCGCCTTCTTTCTTGACGGGCTCGCCAACGCCGCCGAGCAGCTCTGCGGCCGGGCCTATGGCGCGCGCGACCGCGCCGTGTTCTCAAGCGCAGTCCGGCTGGTGATCCTGTGGGGATTCGGCTTTGCGCTAGCAGTAACCGCCGCTTTCGCGCTGCTCGGCCCAATGCTCATCGAGATCATGACCGCGAGCGAAGACGTTCGCCACAGCGCGCGTGATTATTTGCGGTTCGTGGTGCTGGCGCCGATGCTCGGTGTCTTTGCCTTCGCCTATGACGGCATCTTCATCGGTGCGACCTGGGCGCGCGAAATGCGCAACCTGATGGTGCTTTCATTGCTGATTTTTCTCGTCGCGTGGCTGGCGCTGCGGTCGTTCGGCAATGCCGGCCTGTGGGGTGCCTTGCTGGTCCATTATGCCGCGCGCGGCGGCTTGCAGGCGCTGCGATATCCGGCATTCTTGAACGCCTCGTTTGCTTCGAGGTATTAAGCCGGCCAATCCTCGGCCGTGATCGTCGCCGCATCCGCGCCGACGATTTCGGACAGCGAGTCGCGTCCGGTACGCAATAGCGTCGAAGCAAGATCGTTCTTGATGTCGTCCACGAGGCCAAGGCCCTTGTAGATCAAGGACGAATAAAGCTGGATCAGGCTGGCGCCGGCGCGGATTTTGGTCAGGGCAGCGCCGCCGCTATCGATGCCGCCGACGCCTACAAGCGGAAACGCGCCCTCGGCGCGCACGTAAGCTTCTGCCACCATCCGTGTCGACAGCCGAAACAGCGGCCTCCCCGACAATCCGCCCTGCTCCCCGGCGCGGCTCTGCTCGCGCAAGGTCGAGGGACGCGCCGTTGTCGTATTCGCCACGATCATGCCGTCGACGCGGCGCGAGCGGGCGATGTGAACGACATCGTCGAGTTCGGTCAGGCTCAGATCGGGCGCGATCTTCAGCAGCACCGGCGAATCGCCGGCGTTCTGCCGCACGCGTTCGCGGGCATCGATCACCTTTGCCAGGAGATCGTCGAGCGCGGCTGCCTGCTGCAGGTTGCGCAGGCCCGGCGTGTTCGGCGAAGACACATTGACGGTGAAATAGCTCGCCACCGGCGCGAAGGTCTCGATCAGTTTCACATAATCGGCGACGCGGTCTGCGGAATCCTTGTTGGCGCCGACATTAACGCCGACGATGCCGCCGAGATGCGCGCGCCCGGCCAGCCGCCGCAGCACCGCTGCCGCTCCGTCGTTGTTGAATCCCATGCGATTGACCACGGCCTGGTCGCGCTCCAGCCGGAACAGCCGCGGCCGGGGATTGCCTGCTTGCGGCTTCGGCGTCACCGTGCCGATTTCGACAAAACCGAAACCCAGCCGCAACAACGCGTCTGGCACTTCCGCGCTTTTGTCGAAGCCCGCGGCTATGCCGATCGGATTGGGAAAATTCAGGCCGAAGGCCCGGACCGCAAGTTTTGGATCATCCGGCCGCGGCCGCGTCGGCGGCAACAGCCGCAAGCCCTGGATCGCCAGACGGTGCGCGTCCTCCGGATCGAACCAGCGCAGCAGCGGCAGCGAAAAGGCATCGAAGGCGCGGATCACGGCGTCAGCTCCGGGATGTCGTGATATCCATCGGACCGCGCGCGCATCTCGAGCACACCGGTGACCGCCCCGAGATCGAGTTCGCGGTAGAGATGCGGAAACAGCTCGTCGTTGCGCGACCGTTCCCAGCGCAGCGCGTCCCCCAGCGCGTCGGCGTCGACCTCGATCAGGAACAGTCCGGTCTGGCCGAAGAAATGCTTCCTTGCCGTCTGCGCCACCTGCGACGCTGTGGAAAAATGAATGAAGCCGTCGCGCATATCGTCGGCGCTGCCCCGGTACACGCCTTGCCGTTCAGCCTCGCGCCAGGCCAAAGCGGGACAGATTTTATAGATCCTGCGCACGTGCCGGGAGTCCTGCTTGTCGTTGAGTCTCTTGGGATTTCCCGGAATTTCCGGAGCTTGCGTCGACCGTATCGACGGTACAGGCGCACTTCAAGGGTCGCATTCAGCCACTTGCGGCGGATTGCGGAAACCGGTTGATTGAGGTAATAATTCCTAGATCCGGATAAGGCTGACCCATGGCCAAACAGCCAAAAGCGCCGCGCATGCTGACCCACGGCCAGATCTGGACCGCGCTGGATCGGCTTGCCGAACGCTCCGGACTATCGCCCTCGGGGCTCGCCAAACGCTCGGGCCTCGACCCTACCACCTTCAACAAATCCAAACGCATCACCCCGGACGGCCACGAGCGATGGCCTTCCACCGAATCGGTGGCCAAGGCGCTCGCCGCTACCAACAATTCCATCGACACCTTCGTGCAGTTGATCGGCGACACCGCGCCGACCGTGCAGTCGGTGCCGCTGCTCGGCTTCACGCAAGCGGGAGCCGGCGGCTATTTCGACGATAGCGGCTTCCCGACCGGCAAGGGCTGGGATGAAGCGGCCTTGCCCTCCGCCAATGACGAGCATGCCTATGCGCTGGAGATTTCCGGCGACCAGATGAAGCCCGCCTATCGCGACGGCGATGTCATCGTGGTGTCGCCGGGCACGCCGATCCGGCGCGGCGACCGCGTGGTGGTGAAGACCAAAGCCGGCGAAGTGATGGTGAAAGAACTGAAGCGCCGGACCGTGAAGACGTTAGAGCTGCAATCGCTGAATCCGAGCAATGTCGACCGCACTTTAGCGGCCGCCGATGTCGAGTGGATCGCGCGAATCGTGTGGGCAAGTCAGTAAGCACAGCCGTCATTGCCGCGCTTGACCGGGCAATCGTCGATCCAAGAAAATGTTTTACGAAGATTGATGGAGGCGCAGGTCAAGCCCGCGCCTGACGACGATGCTCGCAGCTCCTATTCCGACCGCGCCAGCGCACCGTCGATCATCGTCACCGCGTTCGCCAGGCCATAGACCGCGACGAACGAACCGAAGCGCGGGCCTTTTTCCTGACCGAGCAACACCTGATAGAGCATGTTGAACCAGTCGAGCGAGACGCCCGGCCGGCCATCCTTGCCCTTCTTCACTGCATCCAGGAACGGCTCGCGCCGGCCGATCTCGTAGACCACGTTCTGGATCTCTTCGGCGGTAGAGCCCGCGGGCAGCTGCGACAGCGCATCGCGCAAATCCTGCAGCGCGGCGCGCTCGGTATCCGTCGGCTCGCGGAATTTCTTGGTTGGCGCCACGAAGTCGCGATAGTAGTTGATGGCGTAGCCGACCATCGCGTCGAGCTTGGGATGGGTTTGCGGCGTGACTCCGGGACGATAGCGCCCGATGAAACCCCACAACGTCGCGGCATTTTCCGCGTTCGACGACGACACCAGCGTCAGCAGCATCTGGAACGTGACGGGCATGTCGGTCGCCGGCGGATGGCCGGCATGGATATGCCAGACCGGATTGGCAAGCTGCTGCCGGGAGTCCTGCCGCGGAAACGCTTCGATAAATTGCTGGTAGTCGTCGACGTTGCGCGGGATCACGTCGAAATACAACCGCTTTGCCGACTTCGGCTCGCGATACATGAACAGCGACAGCGATTCCGGCGACGCATAGCGCAGCCATTCATCGATGGTGAGCCCGTTGCCCTTCGATTTGGAAATCTTCTGGCCCTTGTCGTCGAGGAACAGTTCGTAATTGAACCCTTCGGGCGGCATGCCGCCGAGCGCCGTGCAGATCTTGCCCGACAGCTTCACTGAATCGATCAGATCCTTGCCGGCCATCTCGTAGTCGATGCCGAGTGCGACCCAGCGCATCGCCCAGTCGGGCTTCCACTGCAATTTGCAGTGCCCGCCGGTGACCGGAAGCGTGACGCGCTCCTTGGTCTCAGGATCGTCGTAAGAGACCGTCCCGGCCTTCGCGTCATGCGCCACTATCGGCACATACAGCACCACGCCGGTGCGCGGACAGATCGGCAGAAACGGCGAATAGCTCGCCGCGCGTTCTTCGCGCAAGCTGGGCAGCATGATCGCCATCACTTGTTCGATGCGCTCCAGCACAAGCAGCAGCGCCGCATCGAATTTTCCGGACGTGTAATAGTCGGTCGAACTGGCGAATTCGTAGTCGAATCCGAACGTGTCTAAAAACGCGCGCAGTCGCGCATTGTTGTGCGCGCCGAAACTCGGATGGGTGCCGAACGGATCGGGCACCCTGGTCAGCGGCTTGCCGAGATATTCTGAAAGCATCTCCTTGTTCGGCACGTTGTCCGGCACCTTGCGCAGGCCGTCCATGTCATCGGAGAACGCAATTAGCCGCGTCCTGATCTTGTCCTCGGTGAGCACGCGAAACGCATGACGCACCATGGTGGTGCGTGCGACCTCGCCGAAAGTGCCGATATGCGGCAGGCCCGACGGCCCGTAGCCGGTCGCGAATAGCACCTCGTCCTTCGGCTTCTTGTTAAGCCGCGCGACAATCTGCTTCGCCTGCTCGAACGGCCAGGCATTGGATTGCTCGGCGAGCGAGCGCAAATCGCTCGGACTGGCGGCAAGGTCGATCGTGGACATCAAAAGGGGTCTCCGGGGCCGCGCAAACTAACCGTGTCCGCTTACAAATGCAAAATGGCGGCGGAACCTAAGGATATAGCTGTCATTGCGAGCCAATGGGTCGCGCGAGCGCGCGCCCGATGACAGGCGCCGCGCCGCCCGATGACAGGCTCCACGAAGCAATCCAAACGGCAATAAAGAAAGACTGGATTGCTTCGTCGCTTTGCTCCTCGCAATGACGAGAAGTGTTCAAATCAGACTCCTAAAACGGGCTCACGGAGAAATAGCGCAACCACAAATCGGTGTAGCGGCCCTTTTCCCAAACCCGAAACAGCGCCCAGTTCAGCGCCTGCCGTAACAGGTCGTTGCCCTTGCGCACGGCGATGCCGATGCCCTCGCCGAAATAGCGGCTCTCGACAAATGGGCCGCCGCTGAACGCGCAGCATTCGCCGGAATCAATGCCGTTGATCCAGAATGCGAGCGAGATCGCATCGCCGAAAATGAAATCGACCTCGCCGCGCCGCAGCGCCGCCCGCAGCGCGTCGTCATTGGGATAGGAATGCAATTCGGCGTCCGTGAACATCGCCTTGAGATAGGCCTCGTGCGACGAACCGGCGATGGCCCCGACTTTCTTGCCCTCGAGATATTCAGGGCGAACCTCCGGCATCACGGCCTCGCGCCGCGACACGAACCGCGCCGGCGCCCGATAATAGGGATCGGTGAAATCGACGCGGGCGCGCATTTGCGGTGTCACCGCAAGCGACGCGATGATGGCGTCGCCGCGATTGCTCGCGATTGCATCCAGCAGCGTCTCGAACCGCCGCATCTGGATCGTGCAGGTAACCTTGATCTCTTCGCAAAGCTGCCGCGCCAGATCGACATTGAAGCCGGCGGGATTGCCGTCGGGGCCGGTGAAATTGAAAGGCGGATAATCGGTTTCGGTCAAAAACCGGATCACCGTGAGGCGAGACAGATCGGGCCGGTCCGGCCGCCGCCTTGGATCCCAGAAGCCGGGCACCGCCTGCGGGGCCGCCTCCGAGCCGGGCTTGGCGACGTTTTGGGCGTGCGCCGAGCCGCTGGACAGCAGCGCCACAGCCAGCAGAGCGCCGGCCGACAACCCGGCCATGGCCGGGGTCGCGCGGATCGCCCGAAACAATTTTACGTTAGGAAACAAAGATATCTGGGATCGCATTGCCAGCGGTTTTCCGAAAGTGACGGCCTTATAGACCATCCGGCTGATAACGCGAACCTCGTTTGCGTAGTAATGACTTTGCAGCGTGCAGATCAGAGATAACGCTTCAGATCGGCCGCGGCTTCCTCAGGCGTGCGCTTGAGGTTGAACGGCGCCACGAATTTGCCGTCGCGATCCATCAGATAGATCAGCGCGGTGTGATCCATGGTGTAGTCGCCATCCTTGAGCGGGACTTTCCGGGCATAGACCCGAAACGTGGAAATCACTTTCGCCACCGCGTCGGGATTGCCGGTCAGGCCCCGCAAATGCGGATCGAAGCTCGACAGATAATCCTTCATCGCCGCGGTGGTGTCGCGCTCCGGATCGACCGAGATGAAATAGGCATTGACGCGATCGGCGTCCTTGCCCATCGCCCGCAGCACCTCGGAAATCTCGAACAGCGACGTCGGGCATATGTCGGGGCAATGGGTGAAGCCGAAAAAGATCAGCGTCGGACGGCCCTGCATATTCTTTTCGGTCACGCTTTGCCCGGTCTGATCGGACAGTTGAAACGGCCCGCCGATCGCCGCGGGAGCTGCCACATTTCGCAGTCCACCCAGCGCCCACAGCATCAGCACCAGTCCAACCACGAGGCTGCCGGCGAATGCTGCGACGATGACCAGCGGGCGGGCGGTCCGATCCATCATGAAATTCCCTTGTGTCGGATCAGAAGCAGGCGGCAATGCCGGACGCAATCATCTCGAAGAAGACCGCCGTCCCGTAATGAAACCAAAGCCCCAGCGCCGCGAGCAGGATGGCGACGCCGACAGCCACGCCGACGAGCATGATCGCAGGCGCTATCCTGCGCGCCGGCGGCAATACCGCCGGCATATCGGGCTGCGAGGAACTCGGCTGGGCCAATGCGCGACCATCTGACGAACAGGCATCGATGACCTGGCGTTGCCGCCATTCACCTGCCCTTCGTGCTCAGATAGGACTAGTCGGGCTGCCGGGCAAGAGCGGGGGTGATCAGGTCCTGCTGACGCAAATCGCGATCTCGGCGCGACGATGATGACCGCGGTGTCAACGCCTGGGCGTCGAGATAGCAGGGGCGGTACATGCTCATCAATTGCCTGCCGCGCAGGAAAATCATATGCGGGGTCAACCCGCCCCGCTGCGCGATCCAGCGCCGCACCTGCGAGGGATACATCGAGTACAGCATCTGCGTCGCTTCGGGGTTGGTGACCACGCGGCCGTTGGCGCCAAAATCCCACGCCGCGTGGAAACCCAGATTGGCGTGAGACGTCACGCAGATCTTGTCATGGGGAACCGCTCCGAGAATGATGGTGCAAGCCGAGGCGCATAGGCCGTCGATGATTACCGTTTCGCCGGAACTGCGCAGGCCCTGATATTTGTCCACATAAGCGCCGATGCGGCCGCCGCGGTCCTCGGCAATCCGGACCACTGCATGACTAGCCCCCACTCCCGCCAATAGAAGAAGCGCCGCGAGCAACCCCGTCACGAATTTCATATCCAGCCCCAGTCCAAACCTGTCGAACCCGAATCAGATCGACTTGAGTGATGCAAGACTTTGTCCAGCGTGTTGCGATATCGCGATTTTGTCCAGATGCCCGGGGTGGATCAAAACAAATTCAAATTAAGTGTTGCTGGCGGGCTGCACCTTCCGCCGAAAGGTCCCAAACTGGAACAAGGTAACGTTCGCCGCGGCGCCGTTGCTGCTCAAAACGGCCATTTGCCGTTGACCGCGGCTTATGTCGCGGGCTTCATCAATTCGTGAGGGCGGGGGATGATGCGATGGCAGGCGATGCAGACGTAATCGTGGTCGGCGGCGGACTGGCGGGGCTGGTCGCCGCGACGGAAATTGCCGACGCCGGCAAAAGCGTTATCGTGGTCGATCAGGAGGGCGAACAAAGCCTCGGCGGCCAGGCGTTCTGGTCGTTCGGCGGATTATTCCTGGTCGATTCGCCCGAACAGCGCCGGCTCGGCATCAAGGACAGCTACGATCTCGCGCTGCAGGACTGGATCGGGTCGGCGGGCTTCGACCGCGATGAGGATCTTTGGCCGAAGCGCTGGGCGGAAGCCTACGTGGCATTCGCGGCAGGCGAGAAGCGGGGATGGCTCCGGGCGATGGGCCATCGAATCTTCCCCGTGGTCGGCTGGGCCGAGCGCGGCGGCTACGGTGCGATGGGCCACGGCAATTCGGTGCCGCGGTTCCATGTCACCTGGGGCACCGGCCCCGGGGTTGTCGAGCCGTTCGAGCGGCGCGCGCGCGAGGCACGGGCCAGCGGCCGCCTGACCTTCAGGTTCCGCCACCGCGTCGATGCGCTCACGATCACCAACGGCACGGTTGATGGCGTCAGCGGCACGATCCTCGAGCCTGATAATGTCGAGCGCGGCAAGAGCAGCTCGCGCAAAGTCACCGGCGAATTCACGCTGCGCGCCCAAGCCGTGATCGTCGCCTCCGGCGGCATCGGCGGCAATCACGATCTGGTCCGGCAGAACTGGCCGAAGCGCCTCGGCAATCCACCAAAAAACATGATCTCCGGCGTGCCCGAGCATGTCGATGGCCGGATGATGGGCATCACCGAGGCCGCGGGCGCG
>Ga0208984_1000011_pt1 | contig 23264 bp, 21 predicted proteins | sample MedBloCAOM3_M3_FD_187851 | JGI IMG/M metagenome (GOLD analysis project Ga0208984, IMG submission 187851) | Forest soil microbial communities from El Dorado National Forest, California, USA - Mediterranean Blodgett CA OM3_M3 (SPAdes) (version 2) | ecosystem: Environmental > Terrestrial > Soil >... | reverse complement strand
TGCCGGGCAGGCCGATCACCCGCATGGCGCCGAGCCGTCCGTGCATCATCGGCTTGCCCGGCCGCATCGCGATCCGCCAGAACGCCATGGTGACGCCTTCGGCCTCCAGCGACTGCTTGACAAGGTCGTGGTCGCCGACCGAGGCGCCGCCGGTGGTGATCAGGATATCGGCGCCGCTGTCGCGGGCGCGGCGGATGCCCAGCGCGGTCGCCTCGACGGTGTCGGCGGCAATGCCGAGATCGACGGTCTCGGCGCCTTCATGACGTGCCAGCGCGCGCAGCGCGTAGCCGTTGGAATAGACGATCTGTCCGGGGCCGGCGGTCGAGCCCGGCATGACAAGTTCGTCGCCGGTGGCGAGGATTGCGACCTTCGGCCGGCGGCGCACGGCAAGATCGGGATAGTTCATGCCAGCCGCCAGCGAGAGATCGCGGTCGGTGAGGCGTGTTCCGCGTGCCAGCAGGATATCGCCTTCGCGAAAATCGACGCCGGCGGGGCGGATATGCCGTCCGGGAATCGCGGCCTCGGTAATCGTGATGCCGCCACTCTCAACCACGGTATCTTCCTGGATGATCACGGCGTCGGCGCCTTCGGGGATCACGCCGCCGGTGAATATCCTGACCGCTTCGCCCTTACCGATTGTCCTTTCGAACGGGCGGCCGGCGGCGACCTCGCCGATCACTTTCAGCCGCGCCGCCACGGCTGACGCGTCGGCGGATCGTACCGCGTAGCCGTCCATCGCCGACATTGCCTGCGGCGGCTGGGTGCGCAAAGCCGCGACGTCGCGCGCGAGCACGCGGTGGTGGGCCGCGTCGAGCGCGACCATTTCCGCTGGTAACGGCTCGGCGCCCGCGAGAACCGCGGATAGCGCGTCGGCAACGGGCATTAGCGCCACGGCAACAAACTCCCAAGAGGCTGACTCGAACTGCAGCCAACAGAATTAGGTCGTATTTGTCGTCATTGCTGTGCAGCAATGATGGTTTCTGGTCATAATCCGAGTGCGGCCAGCGCATCGGCCACGTCCTCGGGCGATGTCACGTGAACGGCGGTCAAGCCCCGCGCTCGCGCGCCTTCGATATTCTCGGCGAGATCATCGAAGAATACGATACGGTGAGCGGGCACGCCGATCGCTTTCACCACATGATCATAGGCTGCCGCATCGGGTTTCCGAAGCCCGATCATCGAGGACAGAAAGATTTCGCGGAAATGGCCGAGTAGCTCGGCATAGACTTGCGAGAAGTGCTCGATATGCGCGCCGTTGGTATTCGAAAACGCGTAAAGCGGCACGCGCTGCGCGGCGCGCTCAAGCAGCGGGGCGATGCCGGGCATTTCGCCGGCGAAGATCGCGTTCCACCCTTCGAGGAACTGGGCGTCCGATAGCCCCACGCCGAGCGACGTTCGCAGGGCGGCAAAGAATTCGGCGTCGTCGATCTCTCCCGTCTCGTGGCGTTGATAGATTTCGTCGCGCGCAAATCGCCCGAGCAGATGCGCGGGCTCGCAGCCGGCGTGACCGGCCCAGCAGACAAGTGCCTTGTTGAAGTCGATATCGAGCACCACGCGGCCGAGATCGAACAAGAGCGCATCGGCGGCGCCGGGACGGAGGAGGGGGCTGGTCATCTGCAGCGTGTACGAAAATCGGGGAGGGTGGGCAACTGGTGTAGCGATTTCCGTTTCGAAGCAACTTGCGGACTCAAGTCGGACTTCGAAAGGTGCCATTAACGGACTCTCCACCGCTCGAAACCTATCGCTTCCGCACAAAAAGCGAGCCGGTGCGTGGGCGCGGCTTGTTGTGTCAACATCGGGCCCAGCCACATTTCCTTACCCCGATAATAGCTTGATCGGACTAGCGCAAAATCTTAGTTCGCAACACTTGAAGTACGCATGCAGACTTTGTCGTGATGGACCAGTCTGCAGCAGCAGTGCTAGACTGAGCAGCAGCCCAAAAATGCGCGTCAGCACGATAGGCATCCTGAATGAACATTCCGTTCCTTTTCTGCGCGCTTATCACGGCTGCGAGCGCAGTTATAAGTCTCGGGTTTTCTATCGCGGCGGTCTTCAATACCACAAACGAAGTCCGGACCATGGCGCTATACACCTGCGCGCGAAGTGTAGCCTTGGTAATCGTAAGCGCGGTCCCATTTCTGACAGGCTCAACTCCATGGTTGCAGGCGATCGCTTGCAGCATGATCATTGTTCAGGTTTGTGACGCCGGTATAGGCGTCGTAATTAAGGATCGGATGAAGACCTTCGGTCCGGCCGGAACCGCGCTCGTGAATCTTGCGGCGGTGATCTGGTTGCTGAGCTAACTTTGCTCATTGAGCGTCCCATGTCGTCAGGAACGCAAAATCGCCGCTTGCCTGGCGTTGGATTGCTCAATACGGAAAAGCCTCGCCGTCAATACCGATAGGGCTCGATCTCCAGCAGCGGGAACGCGCTGAAGACATGGGGCAGGTTGGTCGGCGTCGCCGGGTGCAGATAGGATTTGTCGAGCTCGGCGAACTTTGTGACGCCCAGCAGTCCGAGGCATCGGACCACCTCGTCTTCGAGCAGCTCCAGCATCCGCACGATCCCGGCTTCACCGGCAGCCGCGAGCGCCCAGCATTGCAGGCGGCCGATGCCGACGAGATCGGCGCCTGAAGCGATCGCCTTGACGATATCGGTGCCGCGGCAGAACGAGCCGTCGACCATGATTTTGGCGCGGCCTGCGATGGCGGCGGCGATTTCGGGCAGCACGTGCATGGCGCCGCGGCCATGGTCAAGCTGGCGTCCGCCGTGATTGGAGACGTAGATCCACTCGACGCCGTGATCGAGCGCGATGACCGCATCCTCCGCTGTCGCAATCCCCTTGATCACCAGCGGTATCTTGTACTTGTCCTTGATCAGCTTCACGGTGCGCCATTCCAGCCCCTTCTGGAAGTCGCCGCCGGTGGCGCGGACCCGGCAGGCGCGGACATAACGCTTGGCGATATCGCGTTCGCGCCGGCTGTAATGCGCGGTGTCGACGGTTAGGCAGAATGCGGTATATCCGCTGGCGATCGCGCGACTGACCTGGTCCTCGACGAAGGCGTCGCCGCCGCGGACATAGAGCTGATAAATGCGCAGAGCGCCGGGCGCGGCCTCGGCGACTTTCTCCAGGCCGGGCTCGGACACCGAGCTCAGCATATGGGCGGCGCCGAAGCTGCCAGCCCCGCGCGCGACACTCGCCGCGGCGCCGGGATCGAAGATCTCGAGCGCGCCGACCGGCGCGAGCATCACCGGCAAGCGCAATTTGCGGCCGAACACCTCGACTGACGCGTCGACCTTGGCGACATTGCGCAGCACGCGCGGCCGGAATGCGATCTCGTCGAGCGCCATGCGGTTGCGGCGCATGGTGGTTTCGGTCTCGGCGGCGCCGACAATGTAGTCCCAGGCATTCTGATTGAGGTTGGCCCGCGCCTTGCGTACGAACTCGTGAAGGTTCTGGAACTCTTCGCCGCTGGCGCCGAGTTCAGCGGCCGCCGGTGGGATGCGGGTCGCTTCGTTCATGGTACCTCCCCAAAAATGCGTGATGGCTTTTGCCTTGGCCTTTCGCCTATCGCGTCCCGAGCTTCCGCGCCATCCCGAAAATTGCTATGGCTGGTAGTAGCGGGAAGAGAGCAAAAAATTCCGGCTGCTCGAGGGAAGGATTTGCCATGGCAAAACTGGCGATCCGGATTGCGGCGCTTGGCCTAAGCCTACTCAGCGCCAGCGCAGCTGACGCGCAGAGCATGACCTTGACCAGCGCCGATCTCAAAGAGGGCGCCACCATTTCCAACGAACAGGTGTTGAAGGGTCCCGGCTGCAACGGCGGCAACCTCTCTCCGGCGCTTAGTTGGAGCGGAGCGCCGGCCGGCACCAAGAGCTTCGCCGTCAGCATCTATGATCCGGATGCGCCGACCGGCAGCGGCTGGTGGCACTGGATGGTGTTCAATATTCCCCCTGGCACGACATCGTTACCGAAGGGCGCCGGGGACGTGAAGAAGAAGCTGATGCCGAAGGGTGCGATCCAGAGCCGCAACGATTTCGGCGCCTATGGATATGGCGGCCCGTGTCCGCCGGCCGGCGACAAGCCGCACCATTACCAGATCACGGTTGTTGCCGTCGATGTCGACAAGCTGCCGGATGCAAAGAACGATGCGGCATCGGCGCTGGTCAGCTCCGATCTGCGCTCCCATACCTTGGCAAAGGCGACATTGACCGGTCTCTACGGTCGCTGAATGTTTGTGCCAGCGGCCTACGCGGCGGGCGCGATCTAACGCCTCGGTTACAAATTGGACATGAAAGCAATCCGGCTTTGCCGCAGCGAAGCGCCTATGAAGCGCCTATATCGTCGCCGTATTCCAAAAGAGCGCTGGCGCGATGCCGGGATTTTGATGTCCGGTGCCGAACCGGGAAATGATAGATGCTGCGGATGTTGGAGGCGTCGAGTTGCTTAACCGCACCGTGGTGCCGCCGATGCACCGGTATTCCGCTGCAAAGGGATTTTCGACGGACTGGCATCTGATGAATGACGTGGCAGAACGGCCTTAATGATACCGGAAAGGTATTGTGAGTCTGTCGGTCGAGTTCAGCAAGAGGGCTAGACGCTAAACACCCGGCTGTGGCGGGCAACCACCGATAACGAAAAGGTTCGCGAGCGATGCGCAAGAATTCCCTGTTTTTCCTCGGCGCGGCGGCCGGTGCCTGCCTGACCCTTCTAGTCACCGCGCCTCAGGGCGCGCAATGGATCGCGGTAGCCAAGGCTGCGGCCGGTACCGACGCCTATTCCCAACTGAATCTGTTTGGCGAACTGTTCGAGCGGGTCAGGACCAACTACGTTGAAAAGCCCGACGACACCAAGCTGATTGAAGGCGCGATCAACGGCATGGTCACGGCCCTCGATCCGCACTCGCGGTACATGAACGAGAGTGCCTGGCGGGACATGCAGGAGACGACCCACGGCGAGTTCGGCGGACTTGGTCTCGAGGTGACGATGGAGGACGGCCTGATCAAGGTCGTGGCGCCGATAGATGACACGCCCGCCGCGAAGGCCGGCATCCTGTCAGGCGACCTGATCAACCGCATCGATGACGAAGCGGTCCAGGGGCTTACGCTGGAGCAGGCCGTGAACAAGATGAAGGGGCCGGTCGACACGAAAACCCGGGTGAAAATCATACGTAACGGCGCCGAACTACCGAACGAGATTTCGCTTGTGCGCGAAATCATTCGCGTGCGTCCGATCCGCTACCACACTGAGGGCGGCGATATCGGTTATATCCGGATCACCTCGTTCAACGAACAGACAACCGATGGTCTGAGAAAGGCGATCGGCGACATATCGAAACAGATTCCGCCGGAGAAGCTGGCCGGCTACGTTGTCGACCTGCGCAACAACCCGGGCGGATTGCTCGATCAGGCGATCTCGGTGTCAAGCACGTTTATGGCACGAGGCGAGGTGGTATCGACGCGAGGCCGCACCGCCGAGGAAACCCAACGTTATACAGCGCGGGGCGGGGATCTCACCAAGGGCAAGCCGCTGGTCGTCTTGATCAACGGCGGATCGGCATCCGCTTCGGAGATCGTGGCCGGTGCGTTGCACGATCACAAGCGCGCGACCCTGATCGGGACCCGCTCGTTCGGCAAGGGCTCGGTGCAGACGATCATTCCGCTCGGCACCGGCAACGGCGCATTGGCACTGACTACGGCGCGCTATTTTACGCCGTCCGGCCATTCCATCCAGGCGCAGGGCATCAAGCCGGACATCGAAGTGTTGCAGGATGTGCCCGGCGAGCTGAAGGGCCGCGCTGAATTAAAGGGAGAGGCGTCGATGCGCGGTCATCTCTCCGCCGAAGGCGCGGAGCAGACGGGCTCGCAGTCCTATGTTCCAACCGTAGAGAAGGACGACAAGGCGCTCGGCGCGGCTTACAACCTGCTGCGCGGCGTCACGGTCAACGCGGATGTCCCGTCATCGCCAAAGGCGGCAATTCCGAACTAAACCTGCGCGGTGCTTGGAATTACCGACGCATTCGCGCCGGGCTCAGGTCCGCGGCGGTTGATCGTTCGCGGTGCGAGAGGAACAGCTGCTTGATCTCCGCAGCCGGCTTTGCCGGACTGAACAGATAGCCCTGCATTTCGGAGCAGCCGAGCGCGCGAAGCAATTGCTGTTGCTGTTGCGTTTCAACGCCCTCAGCCGTCGTCGTCATGTGGCGTGCCGCGGCGATATTTACCACCGCCTGCACGATGCAGGATGAGCCGTCCGGCTCCGCGATATCGTTGACGAAGCAGCGGTCGATCTTGATTTTGTCGAACGGAAAACGCTGCAGATAGCTCAGCGAGGAATAGCCGGTGCCGAAATCGTCGAGCGCGATCCGAACGCCGATGGCGCGAAGTTGATGCAGAATGGCGAGCGCGGCTTCGTCATCGCGAATCAGCACCGCTTCGGTGATCTCCAGTTCCAGCCTGCTCGCCCGCAGGCCGGACGCCGCAAGCGCAGCAACGATCTTCAATGCCAGGGTGCCGCTCTTGAATTGAATCGGCGAGACATTGACCGCGAGCTTGATATCGTCCGGCCATGTCGCGGCCTCCGCACACGCCGTCGTCAGCACCCATTCGCCAAGCTGATTGATCAGGCCGGTCTCTTCCGCAATCGGAATGAACTCGGCCGGCGATATCATGCCGCGCTCGGAATGCCGCCAGCGCAGCAGGGCTTCGCAGCCGGTGATCTTGTTATCCCCGAGACTGACGCAGGGCTGGTAGTAAACCTCCAGCGCGCCGTCTGTCAGCGCCTGGCGCAGATCCATTTCCAATACGCGGCGTGCTTTTACCCGCGCGTCCATGTCCGGCTCGAAGAAGCGATAGGTCCGGCGTCCGGCTGATTTGGCGGCATACATCGCCAGATCCGCATTCTTCAGGATTTGACCGAGATCGACTCCGTGCTGCGGAGCGAGCGCAATGCCGATGCTGGCGTCCGTGGCTACCTGATGACCGAGACACTCGAAGGGCTCCCTGATCGCATCGAAAACTTGCGTCACGAGATCGGTGACTTCAGCGGGAGTCTTGACTGCGGTCTGAACGATCGCGAATTCGTCGCCACCGAGCCGTGCGACGAAGTCGGTGGCTCTGACACAGCGGCTCAGGCTCACCGCGACGGATCTCAGCAATTCATCGCCGATCAGGTGTCCAAGCGTATCGTTGACGCTCTTGAATTGGTCGATATCGATATAGAGTACCGCCAATTGCTCGTCTGGCGCGATGCGAGCCAATTCCTGCTTCAGCTTTTCGTGAAACGATGCGCGGTTCGGCAGGTCGGTCAGTGCATCATAATGCGCCAGATGGGTGATTCTCTCGTCAGCGCGTCTGCGTTCGGTGATGTCCTCATGGGTCGCCACCCATCCGCCATCCGCCAACGGTTCGTTCACGACCTGGATCGAGCGTCGGTCGGGGGTCTCGATGACCATGGAATTTTTCAGCCCGACGTTCCCCAAGACGAGGTCGCAAAATTCCCTCTCGTCTCCAACGAATGATCCGGTGGCCTTTCGATGAGCGATGACGTCTCGGAAAGTGCAGCCCGGTTCCACCACCTCCGTCGACAGACCGTACATCTCGATATAGCGCTGGTTGCAGACGACAAGCCGTTGCGATGAATCGAACAGCAACAGACCCTGCGTCATATTGTTGACCGCGGTGTCCAGGCGCTGCTTTTCCTGCGTCAGCCGTTGCTGTGACAGCCGATGTTGCTGCGACAATTTGCGAACGACGAGAAACAGCATGCCTGTTATCACGAATACGGAGAGGCCGGCCGCGGCGATCAGAAATCTGATTTGTTCCCGCCAATCGGCCAGCGCCGCCGATACGGTTGTCGTCGCGATAACGGCAATCGGAAAATCGTTCAATAGGCGAGCCGAACCCAGTCTGTCCTTGCCATCGACAGGGCTAGTCAAACGCAGGGTCCCTTGGTTGGTCTTCGACAGGACATTCTGGAACAGCGGAGCATTTAGGAAATTCTGCCCGATCATCGATTCGACATGAGGATAACGGGCCAGCAGCGTCCCATCGCGATGGAACATTGCAATCACCGCGCCGTCTCCGAGTGCCAGGCTGGCAAAGAACTTTTCGAAGTTCGCCGGTTCGATGCCTCGTCCGATGGCGCCGAGAAACTCGCCGTTTGGCCCGGTCACCTTGCGGGCGATCACGGTGGTCCAGACACCCGTGACCAGGCTGTGCACCGGCTCGATCAGCATTGCCGGTGATTGCGGGCCGGTTTTGAAGGCTCTGAAATAGCGCCGATCCGCGACGCTGGCCGGTGGGACAGGCCAGATCGAAGACGCGTTGATTAGCTGTCCGTCTGAATCGAAAATGTTGATGCCGCCGACGTACGCCAATGCGCTCAGCTTGGATTTAAGCATCAAATGGAAATCCTGACCGGACATCCGACGCTTGTAATTCTCGCTCGTAGTGATCCCGCTGGATTGCATATAGGCAATGAGGTCTTTTTGAATTGCCCCGAAGTCGTCGAGTTGCTGATCGAAATGGCGGGCCAGCAACAAGACGGTGTTTTCCAGTTCGCGTTTGCTATTGCTCAGCGCACGCTCACGGAAATTGCCGGCCATGATGGTCGTGCCGATCATGATTGCCGCAATCAGGAATGTGCCGCCAACGATAAGCCAGCGGATCGGACCGCCGCGAACAGGAGCTTTGATGTTGGAGGAGGCGGTGCCGTTTGCCGTCATTGGACTTGATCGCTGCCAAGGCTTAAACGCCAGAACAGTTTGTTACGCTCCGGCTCAGCACATAGCTACGGTGCCGATATGGAATTGACGTTAGGAATTTGGGTTAATGAGGGATTAACTGGCGTCCCGTCGATGGTGCGAGCCTATGCCGGCCCGCCGGTTTTGCTTGCCGGGGCGGCTGCCCTCGATGTCGCGCCGTCACAGCGCCGGCTAAACCAGCGCAACGGCGATTGAATTCAGACTTATCGCAGCCGGCATTTCGCTTGCCATCATTGCCGTCATGAACGGGCTCGGCACCAAGCTCAACACCAGGTTCGCTTCGATCAATAACTCGCCGCGCTAGCCGCTTCCGCAAACCGCCTTATTGATTGCGAAAGCATTAATCGTTGTCGTTACCGCATGCGCGCCGCAGATGGATCGGAACGGTGCGTCCGCGCCCTTTTCCGAGCTACTCCGACGGTTTCATCCCTTGACCACATTCCGTCGTATCCGGCAGATCTGCGCTGGTAATTGGGATCGGTGTAGGGATTGCCTGGCCCCTTATTCTGGCAGTTCGCATTAGGGTAGAAAAAGGCGCAATAGCCGGGCTCGGAAACCACCGGCTGGGCCAGCACCGGTGTTGCGAGCGCGGTCGACAAGATGGCCACCGGGCCAATAAGCTTGAAAGTCGACATTGCGTTTCTCCGCTTTGTTATGCGCTGAAGGCATCAGGAGAATAACACCGAAGCTGTGCGCCCCTTCCATTCTCGTCGATCACTCCGCCGTGAAGGCAAATGTGCGACGGTTGAATCCTCAGGCGCGATAGTGCCCGGACTTGCCGCCCTTTTTCTCAACCAGATGAATGCCTTCGATGCGGACGCCGCGCTCCACTGCCTTGATCATGTCGTAGATCGTGAGGCACGCAACCGACACCGCGGTCAGCGCTTCCATCTCGACGCCGGTCGGGCCAGTAACCTTCACGGTGGCACGGACGATGCAGCCGGGCAGCTTTTTGTCGGGCGTTATGTCTAGCGTGACTTTCGACAGGGCCAGCGGATGGCACAGGGGAATCAGATCCGACGTGCGCTTCGCCGCCATGATGCCGGCGACGCGCGCGGTGCCCAGCACATCGCCCTTTTTGGCATTGCCAGAGATGATCAGGTCCAGCGTCGCTTTGCTCATGACGACACGGCCTTCGGCCACCGCCATGCGTTCGGTCGCGGGTTTGGCGGAGACATCCACCATCCGCGCTTCACCGCTGGCGTCGATGTGGGTGAGGGCGGAACTGTCTTCGGAAGATTTGCGCGCCATGAACTAGCGCGTCCCCATCGCATTGACGGCATCGCTACGCGTGAGCAGCGCGCGGGTCGCCGCCGCCACGTCGGCCTGCCGCATCAGGCTTTCGCCGACCAGAAATGTCGAGATCCCGACACGCGCCAGCCGCGCGAGATCAGCGGGAGCGAAGATGCCGCTTTCACCGACCATCAGGCGATCCCTGGGGATCAGCGGCGCCAGCGCCTCGCTGGTCGCAAGCGTGGTCTCGAAGGTCCGCAAGTTTCGGTTGTTGACGCCGATCAGCGGCGAGCGAAGTTTTAGCGCACGATCCAGTTCCGCGCGTTCATGGATTTCGATCAACACATCCATGCCATGCGCAAGGGCTGCATCCTCGATATCCCGAGCCGCGGCATCGTCGAGCGCCGCCATGATGATGAGGATGCAGTCGGCGCCATGGGCGCGGGCCTCGACCACCTGATAGGCGTCGTACATGAAATCCTTGCGCAGCACCGGCAATGCGGTGGCCGCACGCGCCGCCACCATGAAATCGAGATGACCCTGAAACGACGGCGTATCTGTCAGCACCGAGAGACAGGCCGCGCCGCCGGCTTCATAGGCCTTGGCAAGCGCCGGCGGATCGAAATCGGCGCGGATCAGCCCCTTGGAGGGCGAAGCCTTTTTTACCTCGGCGATCAGCGCGTATTCACCCCGGCTGAGCTTTTCGCGGATCGCATTGACAAAACCGCGCGGCGCGGGCGCAGCCTTCGCCAGCGCTTCGACGCTTGAAAGCGGACGCGCGCGCTTGGCGGCGGCGATCTCCTCGCGCTTGTAAGCTTCGATCTTGGTCAGGATGTCGGACATCGCAAGGCCCCTGCGGTCAGCCGTTGGAGACCGCGATCAGATGCTTCAGCCGCGCTGCCGCCGCACCGCTGTCGAGCGATTTGGTGCCGAGTGCCACGCCCTCCTTCAGATTCTTGGCGCGGCCGGCCACGATCAGCGCCGCCGCGGCGTTCAGCAGTGCAACATTCCGAAAAGGGCTCGGCATTCCATCGAGCACGCTTTGCAGCGCGATCGCGTTGGCATCGGCATCACCACCCCTCAGCGCGTCGCCGCCGATGCGCGTCAGACCGGCTTCCTCCGGCGTCACCTCAAAGGTGCGGATATTGCCATTCTCGAGCGCAGCGACGAAGGTCGGGCCGGTGAGGGTGATTTCATCGAGGCCGTCGGAGCCATGCACCACCCAGACGGATTCGGAGCCGAGATTCTTCAGCACCTGCGCCAGCGGCTGCACCCATTGCCTCGAAAAGACCCCGACCATTTGCCGTTTGACGCCGGCCGGATTGGACAGCGGCCCCAGCAGATTGAAGATCGTGCGCGTTGCCAGTTCGACCCGGGTCGGGCCGACATTCTTCATCGCGGGGTGGTGCGAAGGCGCGAACATGAAGCCGATGCCGGCCTCAGCGACGCAGCGGCCGACATGCTCGGGCTTGATGTCGATCCTGACACCAAGCGAAGACAGTACGTCCGCCGCGCCCGAGCGCGACGACAGCGCGCGATTGCCATGCTTGGCGACGGGGACGCCCGCGCCCGCGACGATGAACGAGGCACAGGTCGAGACGTTGACCGAGCCGGAACCGTCGCCGCCGGTGCCGACCACGTCGACGGCATCAGCGGGAGCCGTGACGCGCAGCATCTTGGCGCGCATCGCCGATACCGCGCCGGTGATCTCATCGACGGTCTCGCCGCGGACGCGAAGCGCCATCAGCAATCCACCCATCTGCGAGGGCGTTGCCTCGCCGGACATCATGCTGTCGAAGGTGGATGCAGCCTCGTCGCGCGACAATGTCGCGCCGGTGGCGACTTTTCCGATGATAGATTTGAGGTCGTCCATCGCGTGCTTTCGGGAATGCTCATTTGTTATGGAGCATGATCTTTGGACAAATGAAGACATTTGTCCGGGAAAACCGGCATACACTTTTCCGGACCATGCTCAGTTATTGGCGCCCGTCACTTGCGCGAAGGCGGCCTGATTGATTGACATGCCGATGTCAGTTTCAAGCTTCGTGACGTATTGCGCGACCTGTTCATCGGTCAGGCCGCGCTCAAGTGTATCTTTAAGTTTCTTCATGTCGTCCGAGGCAAGGTCGACCGGCAGCACGCTGACGTCGGTCACGCGGAAAACGATCCACTCGCTGGCACCGGCACCGGCGGTTTGTCCGACGCCGTCCTTGGCAGTGCGAAACGCCGCCGTGATCGCGCTGGCGGGCACGCCCGGCAGGGAAGCATCGCGCCTGAATCCGCTCGCGGTTTCGACTTTGGATCCCGCTGCTGCCGCCTCGTCCGCGAGGTTGCCGCCGTGCTCAAGCTTTTGAACCATCTCCGTCGCCTTGGCCCGCAGGCGGCCAGCGATCTGGTCCTCGCGCCATCGCGCTTCGACCTGGTCCTTGACCTCATCAAGGTTGCGTTCGCGTGACGGGGTGATGCCCAGAACGTCGTACCAGACATAGCCGCCGTTAAACTGAATCGGATCGTTGTCGACGCCCACATCGCTCTTAAAGGCCTGCGAGACGACGTCGAGGCCTGGGGGAATGTTGGCCACCGGCTGGCCATTGGGAAGGCGGCTGGAGCGATCGACGGCGTCGATGGTGACGGCGGTGAGCCCCAGTTTCTGTGCGGCTTCGATGACACCAGCGCCGCCGCCGCGCTCGTCTTCCATCTTGTCGCGCAGGTCGGAGACCGATTTGCGCGCGCGTTCGGTGGCAATTTCCTTCTTCAGGTTTGAGGCGACGCTTTCATAGGAAGGCTCGACGCCCGGCTCGATCTTGCCGATCTTGACAAGAGCAACGCCGAACCTGCCTTGCACCGGCTGGCTCACCTCGCCGGACGGCAGTGAAAAGGCCGCGTTCGCGATCGGGGTATCGATGATCGCGGATTTCGCAATCAGCCCGAGATCGAGGTCGGATGGATTGAGCCCGCGCTCCTTGGCCAAATCGTCGAATGACATGCCGGACGCGATGCGATTGCGCGCCGCCATGGCCTCTTCAGCGTTCGGAAAGACGATTTGCGAGACCTGGCGCTGTTCCGGCGTTCCAAGCTTGCCGCGGCGCTGCTCGAATAGTTTCCTCGCATCATCGTCGGAAACCTCCGACCATTTGCCGATGTCTTCCGGCGTAATCGCGACAAAGGATATTTTGCGATATTCGGGCGCGCGGAACTGGGTCTTGTGATCGTCGAAATAGCCGGCCAGCGTCTCCGGCGACGGCCGATCGATCGTTCCGGCCTGCGCGGCATCGAGCTTGACGTATTCGATCGAACGCTGCTCGTTCTGGAAGCGGCTGAGCGCTTCGATCAGCACTTTCGGCGGTTCGAGACCGGCGGAGATCGTGCCGGCGATCTGACGCCGCAGCGACACCCGCCGCTGGTCTGCAACATAACGCTGTTCGCTGAAGCCGAATTGCCGGATTGTGGCCTGGAAGCGTGCCGGATCGAATGCGCCGGCTACCCCTTTGAAATTGGGATCGCTTAAGATCATGCGCATGGTCTCGGCGTCGGACTGCCCGAGCCCCAGCCGCCGCGCTTCTTCGTCAAGCGCGGCCTCGGCAATGGTTTGCTGCAGCACCTGGCGGTCGAGGCCAAAGGCGCGGGCCTGATCCATCGTCAGCGGGCGGCCGAACTGACGGCCGATCTGCTGCAGCTTCTCGGTATAGAGCTGGCGGAATTGTTCTGTTGAAATCTCGGTGTGGCCGATCTTGGCCAGCGTCGACTGTCCGAAACCCCGGAAGATGTCGGCGATGCCCCAGACGCCGAAACTGATGATCAACACGCCCATCACCACGGCCATAATGATCTTGCCGAGCCAGTTTGATGAGGCTTTCCGCATTCCTCGAAGCATGGGTCCAACTTGTTGGCAGGAGGGAACCGGGTCGCGCCCAAGGGAAATTCCGTTTCGAATTCCACAAAAGGACGTCACCGAGTTGATAAAGCATCATAAAGTGGCAGCCGCCTCGTCGCAACCTTGGCGGGGAGGGCCAAGTAGGACCAAGTGAAGCGGCTTACGGCTGGCGGACCGCAAGCGCGGTATCTGGAACTAGTCGCCATGCTCTGCTAGCGCATGCTTGACCTAACATTCGCTGGGAATCCCGCCATGACCGACGCCATCCGGCCGCTGATTGCCGGCAACTGGAAAATGAACGGCCTCAAGTCCTCCCAGGCCGAATTCGAGGCCATGCTCGCCGGGGCATCAGTGGTCGCTGCCAAAGCCGATCTGCTGGTTTGCCCGCCGGCGACGCTGATCGCGGCCTTCGCTGAAAAGGCGCGAGGCTCAAAGACCCTCGCAGTAGGTGCGCAGGACTGCCACCCCAAGGCGTCGGGCGCCCACACGGGCGATGTTTCCGCCGAAATGCTGGCGGATGCCGGCGCCCGGGCCATCATCGTCGGCCATTCCGAGCGGCGCGCCGATCACGGCGAGAGCGATGTGCTGGTTCGGCAGAAGGCGGAGGCGGTCTGGCGCGCCGGCCTCACGGCCATCGTCTGCATCGGAGAGACCCAACACCAGCGCGATGCCGGGCAAACCCTCGATATCTGTCGCGGACAGCTCAAGGTCTCGCTGCCGGATGGGGCGAGATCAGACAATCTGGTGGTGGCCTACGAGCCAATCTGGGCGATCGGCACCGGCCTGACCCCCACGGTCGGAGATGTCCAGCAAATTCATCAGTTTATCCGGGAATTCCTCATGGCACGGTTTAGTAGCGAAGGAACAAAAATCCGGATCCTCTACGGTGGCTCGGTGAAACCCTCGAACGCGGCGGAATTGATGGCTGTTGCGAACGTCAACGGCGCGCTGGTCGGCGGTGCCAGCCTGAAAGCGGCCGATTTCCTTGCGATTGCGAGTAGTTGTTCTTAACTAACCGCGGTGCGGTGCGGGGGTGACAATGCCCGGTCCGATCGTGTAACACCGCGCGACTTCAAACCCCGCAAGCCCCAATGTGCAGCCGGACACCGGCGGATCATGCGGCGGGCTTGTGACGGAAGGTAGAGATGCAAACTGTCGTTATCGTAGTCCACCTGATGATCGTTGCGACGCTGATCGCGACCGTGTTGCTGCAGAAATCCGAAGGCGGCGGCCTTGGCGTCGGCGGGGGCGCCGGCTTCATGTCGAGCCGCGGCACGGCTAATTTGCTGACGCGCACGACGGCGGTGCTTGCGGTGGGCTTCTTCCTGACCAGCCTGCTGTTGTCCTGGCTCGCCAGCTATGACCGCAAGCCGAGTTCGATCGTCGACACCAATCCAGCCTCGCAGTCACAGCCGGCAGGACCGGCAACGCCGGTATCCCCGCCGACGAGCGGCGGCATTCTGGATTCGCTGAAGAAAGCGGACGAGCGGCAGCAGAACCAGCCGGCGCCATCGGGTCCGCAGGCACCGCGTTCGCAATAAAGCAGGGTGGCCATGCAGGGACGATGGCTACCGTCTTGCATCCGAAATCTCCATCAACACGCTGATAACACTTTAAATTTCACGTCACCCACAGCCCAACACAATGTTCGCGGCGGCTTGCGATTCGTTTTGGCGAATCGCGCCGGTAGCCTTAAAGGTTAAGTCCCATGGCGCGGTATATCTTCATCACCGGCGGCGTGGTTTCTTCGCTCGGAAAGGGTTTGGCTTCAGCGGCGCTCGGCACCCTGCTGCAGGCGCGCGGCTACAAGGTTCGGCTCCGCAAGCTCGATCCCTATCTCAATCTCGATCCAGGAACGATGTCGCCGTACCAGCACGGCGAAGTGTTCGTGACCGACGACGGCGCCGAGACCGACCTCGACCTCGGTCACTATGAGCGGTTCACCGGACGTCCCGCTACCAAGGCGGACAACATCACTACCGGCCGCATCTATCAGGACATTCTCACCAAAGAACGGCGCGGCGACTATCTCGGTGCCACCATCCAGGTGATCCCGCACGTCACCAACGCCATCAAGGATTTCATCCTCGACAGCAATGACGATTTCGACTTCGTGCTGTGCGAGATCGGCGGCACCGTCGGCGATATCGAGGGCCTGCCGTTCTTCGAGGCGATCCGCCAGATCAAGAACGATCTTCCGCGCGAACACGCCATCTACATTCATCTGACGCTGTTGCCCTTCATCCCGAGCGCGGGCGAGTTGAAGACCAAGCCGACCCAGCATTCCGTCAAGGAACTGCGCTCGATCGGCATCCAACCGGACATCCTGCTGTGCCGCACCGACCGGCCGATCCCCAAGGAAGAGCGGCGCAAGCTCGGCCTGTTCTGCAACGTGCGCGAAAGCGCTGTGATCGAAGCGCGCGACGTCGATAACATCTACGCAGTGCCGGAGGCGTACCACGCTGCCGGCCTCGACGACGAGGTGCTGGCGGCGTTCGGCATTGCGCCCAAAATTCCGCCGGCGCTGCAAAGCTGGCACGTCATCAACGAGCGGGTGCGCAATCCCGAAGGCGCGGTGACCATTGCCATCGTCGGCAAATACACCGGCATGAAGGACGCTTACAAATCACTGATCGAGGCCTTGTCGCATGGCGGCATCGCCAACAAGGTGAAGGTCAATCTCGACTGGATCGAGAGCGAGGTGTTCGAGAACGAGGATCCCGCGCCATTTCTCGAGCACGTCAACGGCATTCTGGTGCCCGGCGGCTTTGGCCAGCGCGGCGCGGAGGGCAAGATCCGCGCGGCGCAGTTCGCGCGCGAGCGCGACGTGCCCTATTTCGGCATCTGCTTCGGGATGCAGATGGCGGTGATTGAGGCCGCGCGCAATCTGGTCGGCATCGAGCAGGCGAATTCCACGGAGTTCGGCCCCACGCCCGAACCACTGGTCGGCCTGATGACGGAGTGGTTGCGCGGCAACGAGCTGGAGAAGCGGTCGAAGGCCGGCGATCTCGGTGGCACCATGCGTCTTGGCGCGTATCCCGCGGTGCTCAAGCGAGGTAGCCGGGTGTCGGAGGTCTATGGCGGCGCCACAGAGATTTCGGAGCGCCACCGCCACCGCTACGAGGTGAATACCGCCTATAAGGACCGGCTGGAGCAGCACGGCTTAAGATTTTCAGGTCTTTCGCCGGATGGCGTGCTGCCGGAGATCGTCGAATACGAGGACCATCCGTGGTTCATCGGGGTGCAATTCCATCCCGAACTGAAATCGCGCCCCTTCGAACCGCATCCGCTGTTCGCGTCGTTCATTCAGGCCGCGGTGGTGCAGTCGAGGTTGGTTTGATGCCTTGCATCGGCCAGCTTTGACGAACAAGCGGATTGTTGCGACAAATCACGCCTGCTGCCGCAGAATAACAGATCACAGAGATCAGGGAGTGAAGTCGATGATTTACGAAACCCGCGTCTATCGCTGCCTTCCGGGCCGGCTACCGGCGCTGCTCAAGCGCTTCGAGACGATCACGCTGAAACTGTGGGAGAAGCACGGCATCCGGCAGGCCGGATTTTTTACGACGCTGGTCGGCGAATCCAATCAGGAACTGACCTATCTGCTGGCATGGGAATCGCTTGCCGAGCGCGAAAAGAAATGGGCCGCATTCCAGAGCGATCCGGACTGGATTGCCGCGCGCGCGAAAACGGAAGCGGACGGCCAGATCGTCGGCAACATCGTAAATCAGTTGCTGGTGCCGACTGCATTCTCAGCGGTGAAGTGACCAACATTTGAACGCGAAAATCCCGTCGAATGCCTCACGGTCCCGACCATATCGTGCATGCCGTCCGTGATCTCGACGCGGCAGCGGAATTCTATCGTCGCGCCGGCTTCACCGTCGGCGCGCGCAACCGCCATGCGTGGGGCACGCACAATCGCATTGTGCAATTGAAAAATTGCTACATCGAAATCCTTGAAGTCGCCGAACCCCACAAGATCGTGCCGCACGGCGCGCGCTCGTTTTCATTCGGCGCATTTAATCGCGATTTTCTCGCGTGCCGTGAGGGTTTCTCGATGCTGATCCTCAACTCTAGCAACGCGATCGACGATGCGCGTTCCTTCGAATCGTCCGGAATAGCAAATTCCGAGGTGTTTGATTTCGCCCGCGAGGGTACAAAACCCGACGGAACGCCGGTGAAGCTCGCGTTCTCGCTGGCTTTTGCCAGCGACCCGGCTTCGCCGAATGTGCGCTTTGCGGTGTGCCAGCATCATTTCCCGGAAAACTTCTGGGATCCGGCGTTTCAGACCCACGCCAATGGCGCGGGAGCCGTACCCGGCGTGGCGATGGTTGCTGAGAATCCGACCGACCATCACATCTTCCTGAAAGCGTTTACCGGCGTGCAGGACCTGCATTCGAGCTCGATCGGTATCAAGGCTCGCACTGAGAGTGGCGATATCGAGATCATGGAGGAGGTCGCGTTTCGCGATCAATTCGGTGTTTCGCCCGCAGTGGAGGGCGAGGGGATGACGCTCAACGGGCTGCGCTTTCAGGTCACAGACATTGCACAAGCCGAAAGATTGCATCGGCAGGGCGGAATTGCGTCGCAGCGCCACGTTGGACGCCTCGTGGTGCCGCCGGATATCGCCCATGGCGCAACCCTGATATTCGAGACCGCATAGATAATTTGCGCGTATTCTGATCGCAAAACCGGTACCCACTTTTGCGGAATGCGCGCGTGTGGGTTGATCCAGTCGCCGTCGCCCGGCATGGTCGCGCCGGAAAAAGGAAAGTGCCTTGAACGCGAACACTTCTGCTGCGCCGGTCGTTGCCGCCGGATCGGTCAAATTCGGCAATGATTTGCCGATTTCGATCATCGCCGGCCCGTGCCAGCTCGAGAGCCGCGCGCACGCGCTCGAAGTCGCCGGCGCGCTGAAGGAGATTGCGGCGCGGCTCAAGATCGGCCTGGTCTACAAGACGTCGTTCGACAAGGCCAACCGTACCAGCGTATCCGCCGCACGCGGCATCGGACTGAAGGCGGCGCTGCCGATCTTCGCCGAGATTCGCTCATCGCTCGGCATGCCCGTGCTCACCGATGTTCACGAGGCCTCGCAATGCGCCGAGGTGGCGCAAGCGGTGGACGTGCTGCAGATCCCGGCGTTTCTGTGCCGGCAGACCGATCTGCTTTTGGCGGCGGCCGCGACCGGCAAGGTCGTCAACGTCAAAAAGGGTCAGTTCCTTGCGCCGTGGGACATGGCGAATGTCGTCGCCAAGATCACCGGGGCCGGCAACCGCAATGTGCTGGTGACCGAGCGCGGCGCTTCGTTCGGCTACAACACGCTGGTGTCGGACATGCGCGCGCTGCCGATCCTGGCGCGCACCACCGGCGCGCCTGTCATCTTCGACGCCACCCATTCAGTGCAGCAGCCGGGGGGAAAGGGCACCTCATCGGGCGGCGAGCGCGAATTTGTGCCCGTGCTGGCGCGCGCCGCGGTCGCGGTCGGCGTCGCCGGCGTATTCATCGAAACCCATCCCGATCCCGACAATGCACCGTCGGACGGTCCCAACATGGTACCGCTGCGCGAGTTCGAAAATCTGGTGCGGACGCTGACGGCGTTCGACGCACTCGCCAAGAATCTCGAAAAGAATGTAGCGCGTTGATGCCGCAAACAGGTTTGCGGCAGCATGAGCAGCGTATGCCGCCAGCCCTGAACATCATTGCGCTTGCGACCTTTGCTGCGAGCCTGTCGGCGCGGGCGCTCGATCCGGTGTTGCCGCACGTCGCCGATGAATTCGGCGTCAGCATCGCCACCGCGGCGAGTTTCTCAGCGGTGTTCGCCTTCACCTTCGCGATCGTGCAACCGGTGCTGGGCGCGGCGGCGGATCTGTTCGGCAAGGCGCGGTTGATGACCGTGTGCCTGGTGCTGCTGGGTTTCGCGAGCATCCTTGGCGCGTTGTCGACGTCGTTCCCGCTCTTGTTCGCGACGCGGATTCTCGCCGGCATCGGTTCCGGCGGCGTGTTTCCGATTGCGCTTGGGCTCACCAGCGATCTGGTTGCTCCGGAAAAGCGGCAGGTCGCGATCGGGCGAACGCTGGCCGGCGCCATGACCGGCAATCTCCTGGGCGCGTCCGCGTCGGGCATCATCGGCGATTTCCTGGGCTGGCGCGGCGTGCTCGCGGTACTCGGCCTTTTGGTGATCGTGGCGTCGGTGGCCGTGACAGCAGGCTTTCGCAGCGCCGCGCTGACGCGGACCCCGGTCAAGATGGACCTCGGCGTGCTCAGACATGGTTATCGCACCATCTTTGCCAATCCGAACGCGATCGTCTGCTATGGCGCGGTATTCATCGAAGGCTGCTGCGTGCTCGGACTGTTTCCGTATCTCGCGGCGTTCCTGTTCGAACTCGGCGAAACCAGCCTTGCGATTGCCGGCATCGTGATCGCCGGCTTTGCGGTGGGTGGCCTGTTCTACACCATGAGCGTCTCGCGATTCCTGCCGCGGCTCGGCGTCAACGGCATGATGATCGCAGGCGCCGCGCTGGTCGGCCTGCAACTCGCCATCGTGGCGTTCGGCCCTGGCTGGAAAATCCAGGCGGTCAGCCTGCTATTCATGGGCTGGGGCTTTTACATGATCCACGGATGTTTGCAGGTGTTTGCCAGCGAACTCTCAGTGGAGGCCCGCGCCACCGCACTGTCGCTGCACTCGTTTTTCTTTTTCATGGGCCAGACCGTGGGACCCATCGCCTACGGAGTCGGCATCCAGAATGTCGGCAAGGTGCCGACCTTGCTGATGGGCGCGGTCATTATCACCGCACTGGGCTTCGCTTGCGCGCGGCTGCTACGCCAGACGAAGCCGGCGGATGCGGGTGCAACATAAGCCGCGTGCTCATAAAGCGAGATTCACTTGCGGCAGCCAGTCAATGCCCGCTTTGGAGCCCATTGCGGCCTCAGGTCAGCCGTTGCGCTAGTCCGAAATTGGCCGCCGATGTCCGCCTTGGGTGTGCGCCGTGTGAAAATTTCGACGTTCAATCTGCGTGCAGAAATTCCGTCTCGATTTCGTAAAGTTGAAAACCAAAAGTGCTTGCGATTACTACTAAGAGAAGACGATAGAGAAAACAATTCTGCGCATTCTTGGCTCGTGCACTCACACAGCCAGGGTCCATTGGCGTCATGCTAACCGTGCGCCGATCAACCCCGGTCTACCCCGAAAAGCAGACCATCTTTAGGACCGGTTGGATTTCTCAAAAAGTAGCGTGAGCGGAAATCGTGATCCTTTCAGAGGCTTGGGAATTGGAGTAGATTTGGCGTTGCTACGAAGCGCGACGTTGGCCAACGGCCAATGGCGAAACGCTTCACACGTGAGCGCGACGGTATCTGGACAAGGAGCCAGCATGGACACGTCCGATCACGTTGACCTCATGAGAGAGCTGGCGGGATCGACCGCCGGAACCGGCACCTCGCAGAACAAGAATTCCGGCCGGGAGCCTTGTGATTGGCAGGCATCCGGGCCTGGCAGCAAGCTGCGCGACGACGGTGCGCTGACGCGGCACAATCGCATCACGCCCAAACGGTCGACCTCAACACAGCGGCTAGATGTGAGCTTTCAGGAGGCCGTCCATTCGGCCCTGACCGGGAACTCTGAAGTCGCCAAACCGCCAGCGATTCGCGGAGAACCGAATGGACACGCACAAGAATGCCCCCTTACGCCGAAAGGTCGAGAGGTTATGGTGCGACCTGTGATCGACAAGGGCCTAAGCAAGGCCGAGCCAGCGCGTCAGTTCAACACCACACCGAAGACTGTCGCCAAATGGGTCGCACACGCGGCCTAAACGACGCACTGACCAGGTCGGAGCCGGCTCGAAGCGTTCGGGCCGGCTTCGCCCGGAGTATAGGCGTCCAACGCATGGACCGGGAGGAACTCCCATGACGTCCGATGGGCGTTGCAATTTTGTCCTCACCTTCTCGCGGACACTGTTTATCAACGGACAGGCCACGGATCAGACCGTAACCGCGGCGGAGCGCCTCGGCCGCGCGCTAGGCCTGCGCGCGAACCTCATGGCGCGCTGGGGCGAACTGCAACTTCAGTCCGATAGCAAGGTCACTCCATTCTTCCAAGTACCGGCCGATCCTGCCGGCGTGGATATGGATCGCGTAGCTTCCACAATGCGGGCGATAGAGGATGTCGAGTCCGGGCGGCTGGCGCCGGATGCCGCAATGAAGGCGATCAGCGTGATCTCGCGGACGCCGCCGGCTCCGACATGGCTATTCGCGCTCGCGGCAGCGGCAGGTGCCGTGGCCCTATCGGTGATCTTTGGTGTCGACCATTTCTTTCCCACGGTACTGATATTCGTGAGCGCCGGCGCGGGCGCCTTTCTACGCCGCGCACTCGCCCAGTTGAGTGCAAACGACTTCATTCAGCCATTCTGCGCGGCTGTTCTCGCCGGTTTTATCGGCGCGCTGGCGGTCCGCTACGATCTGAGCTCGTCGCTGCGCCTCGTCGCGGTCTGCCCATGCATGGTCCTGGTGCCGGGACCGCACTTCCTCAACAGCGCCTTGGACCTTATCAGTGGCCGTATCCATCTTGGCGCCGCCCGGTTGGTCTATGCCGGCCTTATCGTCGTCGCGATCTCGACGGGATTGCTGCTTGGCTTGGCGCTTCTTGGCGTCTCGCTGCCAGTCGATTCGCCGGGGCGAACTGTCCCTTTATGGCAGGACGTCATTGCCGCCGGCGTCGCGGTGGCTTCCTACAGCGTCTTCTTCTCAACGCCGTTGAACATGTTGCTTTGGCCGGCGGCGGTGGGCATGCTGGCCCACGCGCTCCGGTGGGTTGCACTCAACGTGTTTGGTTTCGGCGTCGCAGCTGGCGCGCTGGTCGCTTGCATCGTCGTTGGACTGATACTCACTCCGGTCTCGCGCCGCTCGCACATGCCGTTTGCGGCCATCGGCTTCGCCTCCGTCGTGTCGATGATGCCGGGCGTCTACCTATTCAGGATGATGAGCGGGCTCGTTCAGATCGCCGGCGGCGCGCAGACGTTGTCACTGATACAAGGGACAATTTCCGCCGGAATGACCGCCTCAATCATCATTTTAGCGATGAGCTTAGGCCTCATCATTCCGAAGATGATCGTCGACCATCTCGGCAGCCCGATCAATGCAAGCAAAAATCATGGGAGCGGCTGAACATGTCAACGCTCGCTAGAAGTTCCACCGCGATCATTATCACCGCATTGGGCTTCGCTTGCGCGCGGCTGCTACGCCAGACGAAGCCGGCGGATGCGGATGCGCGGCCGGACGTTCAGCCTTAACCACGGCCGCGATAGGGGGCGACGCCCTGATCCGGAATCCACATGTCTTTGGGCAGCTTGCCGGTCTGCCAGAACACGTCGATCGGAATGCCGCCGCGCGGATACCAGTAG